>Ga0247610_10001535_pt1 | contig 28633 bp, 21 predicted proteins | sample 174DNAGHGhighgp2_FD_193483 | JGI IMG/M metagenome (GOLD analysis project Ga0247610, IMG submission 193483) | Sheep rumen microbial communities from Palmerston North, Manawatu-Wanganui, New Zealand - 1742 DNA GHGhigh gp2 | ecosystem: Host-associated > Mammals > Digestive system > Stomach > Rumen...
CTCAGAGCCGTGTTCCGCGTCTATCAGATGGACTACCCCGACTACCAGTTCTTTTGCACCTGCCGGGCTTCGCGCCGCCACTTCGGCCGCCGCCTGCCCAACCACCAGCTGCACACCGTGGCCGAGGCCTGCGGCTGCCCGATGGAGAACCACCACCACGCGTTGGCCGACGCGGAGGCCTGCGCGAAAATCGCGATGCAACTGTTGTAGGGACGACAACTTGGACAACTCTGGACAACATTATGAAAAAAAGTTGTCCCACGTTGTCCATGTTGTCGTCCTAAAAAAACATCCCAGTTGTCGTCCCAAAAAAACGTATCTTTGCCACATGAAAAAAGAGTTCATCGTTTTTTGTATCATTGTCTTCACGCTGGTCGTTGCGTCCCGCGCCCAGACCGTCTATCAGAAGGACAAATGGGGCGCGAAGTTGTACTATATGCAGGAGAACACCATCCGGATGAAGGACCGCTGGGGCGAGCAGCTGCTGTGGTATGATGCCGCCTCGCAGCAGGTGCGGCTTAAAGACCGCTGGGGACAACCCCTGATTTACATGGACGGACAGACCGTGCGGCAAAAAGATCGCTGGGGCGACCCTCTGCTCTACTTCGACGGGCTGACCATCCGGCAGAAAGACCGCTGGGGCACACCGCTCTACTATCTTGACGGTCAAATATTGCGGCAAAAGGACCGATGGGGCGATGCCATCTATTATTTCGACTTCGAACCCACGATATGGCAGATCGCCTGTGTGATCCTGCTCTGACAGACGTCGGCACATTTACCGCATCATCGCCGCCTTTCCCGAACACGACATCAACACCCAATCCGGCTCACCTACATCCAAACTTAAAACACAATCCAACTCGCCCGGATTCGATTTTCTCCGACCATCCGTATTGTTTTTTTATATACTTTTGCCGCGTTTTAATTTCAAAAACCCAGAAAGATGAAAACCAAGTACATCGACCTGATTTCACAAACCTACGACTTCCCGCAGGAGGAGTTCAACGTGGAAGACAACAATCTGTTATTCAACGAAGTACCTTTGATGGACATCATCAAGCAGTACGGTACACCGTTGAAGATCACCTATCTGCCGAAGATTTCCGCCAACATCCAAAAGGCGAAAAGATGGTTCAACGTGGCTATCGCAAAAGCCGACTACAGAGGCAGTTACCACTATTGCTACTGTACCAAGAGCAACCATTTCGAGTTCGTGATGTCGGAAGTGCTGAAAAACGATGTACATATCGAGACTTCCTCCGCATTCGACATCAATCTTATCCAGACGTTGCACGAATCTGGACAGTTCGACAAAGAGAATTTCATTATATGCAACGGATTCAAACGGCAGATTTACATCGACAACATCGTGGAATTGCTGAACCAGGAATTCGTCAACACCATTCCCGTTTTTGACAGCAAAAAGGAATTCGACTTGCTCGCACAGAAGGACATCAAGGCCAAGTGCAAGGTCGGAATCCGCATCGCCTCCGAGGAGGAACCGCGTTTCGAGTTCTACACTTCGCGCCTCGGCATCCGATACAACGATGTGATCCCATTCTATCGCGAGAAGATCAAAGGCAATCCCAATTATGAACTGAAGATGCTCCACTTTTTCATCAACACGGGCATTCAGGACACCGCCTACTACTGGAACGAGCTCACCAAATGCGTGAACCTCTACTGCGACCTCAAGAAAATTTGTCCCGAGCTCGACTCGCTGAACATCGGCGGTGGCTTCCCCATCAAGAACTCGCTCTCCTTCGACTACGATTACGAGTACATGGCAGAGGAGATTGTGGCGCAAATCAAGAACATCTGCGACCGCGAAGGCGTGCAGGAGCCAGACATCTTCACCGAGTTCGGTTCCTTTACCGTGGGCGAGGCCAGTGCCGCGCTTTTCTCCGTGTTGCAACAGAAACGACAGAATGACAGAGAGTTATGGAATATGATTGACAGTTCATTCATGACCACCCTGCCCGACACCTGGGCCATCAACCAGCAGTTCATCATACTGGCCATCAACAACTGGGACAAGGCCTACGAACGCGTCTTCATGGGCGGTCTCACCTGCGACAGCCACGATTACTACAACTCCGAGTCTCACCTGAACGCCGTCTTCCTGCCGCAAATCGACTCCGCCAACTACCCTACCGGCGACACTCCCGATGACATACAATATATAGGACTTTTCAACACAGGTGCTTACCAAGACGCACTCGGCGGCTACGGCGGAATACAGCATTGCATGACTCCCGCGCCGAAACACATCATCATTTACCGCGACGAGGAGGGCGAATTGTGCACCAAACTGTTCGCTAAAGAGCAGAGTTACAAGTCGATGCTGAAAATTTTAGGATATTAGTCAAACGAACCGAAAAAATTGTATTTTTGCAGCGGGTAAGTCTTATACGATCTGCTCCCTTATAACTCCCCCAGGACAGGAATGTAGCAAGGGCATTAAGGTTGTAGCGATGCGATATAAGTCGCTTACCCTTCTTTTTTTATGACTTTTGACTTGAAACCTGAAACCTGAAACCTGAAACCTGAAACCTGAAACCTGAAACCTGAAACTATGTTATTGAAAATATACCCCGAGAACCCGAATCCGAAAGCCGTGAACACCGTTGTGGAGTGTTTGCAGGATGGTGGCACCGTCATCTATCCGACCGACACCATCTACGGCATCGGCTGCGACATCTTCAAGCAGAAGAGCATCGAACACATCATCTCGATCATCGGAGAGAAGAAGAAAAAAGATGCGCTCACCTTCATCTGTCACGACCTGAGCAACCTTTCCGACTACACTAAACCGTTAGACAACAGCGTGTTCAAAACCATGAAGCGTGTTTTGCCAGGACCTTACACCTTCATTTTGGAGGCCAACAACAGTGTACCGAAGTTGCTGCAGAGCAACAAGAAGACCATCGGCATCCGTATTCCCGACAACAACATCATCCGCGAAATCGTGCGCCAGCTCGGTCATCCCATCCTCTCCACCTCTGTGAAGGACGACGACGAAGTGATCGAATACACCACAGACCCCGAGCTCATCTACGAACGCTACGGTGATCTGGTCGATATCGTCATCGACGGCGGCTACGGCGACAACATTCCCTCCACCGTGGTGGATTGCACCAGCGGAGAAATCGAGGTAATACGTGAGGGGAAAGGGGACGTTTCCCTTCTATAATCAGTAACATACAACAAGATTATTTGTTCTTTAATCAGCCTCGGAGAGGCAAAACGCGCGAAGCGCAATTAACCCCGCACAAGCGAAGCGCAGTGTGGGGACACCCACGAAAGCGAAGCGCAGTGTGGGCAATACAAACGGAAAGTGATATGAATACAATATGTGCCATAGCGACCCCCGCCGGTCTTGGTGCCACCGCGATGATCCGAATCTCCGGTCCGGAAGCGTTCAACATTGCCGGAATGCTCATTTCGGTGAAATCTGGTTTCGATGGATTGGAACCTAATCAGGCGAAATTTGCCACTATATATAATATTGACAAAAAGGATTCGGACAACAGGCAATGCGAAATCCTGGACCAAGTGGTAGTGACAAAGTTCGCCGCACCACACTCGTTCACGGGCGAGGACGTGGTGGAGATCAGCTGCCATGGATCGCTCTATATCCAACACAAAATCATCGAACTACTCATCGCCAACGGCTGTCACATGGCCGAACCCGGTGAGTTCACGCAACGCGCTTTTGTGAACGGGAAGCTTGATTTGCCGCAAGCGGAAGCCATCGCCGACCTCATCGAAGCGCAGTCGGAAAGAGCGCACCACGCCGCCATGACACAGTTACAAGGCGAACTCTCCAACAAGATGACCAATCTGCGCAATGAACTCTTGCAACTGGCATCCTTGTTGGAACTGGAATTGGACTTCAGCGAGGAGGAGGTGGAATTTGCCGACCGCTCCGCCCTACTCGACCTTCTTGGCAAAATTCGGACGGAAGTTGACAAATTGCTTCAGAGTTATAAATGGGGCACTATGCTGAAAAACGGCATCCCGGCCGCAATTGTAGGTGAGCCGAATGTGGGAAAATCGACCCTTTTGAACGCATTACTTCAGCGCGAACGCGCCATAGTATCCGATATTCCTGGAACCACTCGCGACACCATCGAAGACACTTTCATCCTTCACGGCACTCTATTCCGCTTCATCGACACCGCCGGAATCCGTGAATCTAACGATACTATCGAGCAGTTGGGCATCGAACGTTCTCTGCAGACCATCCGCAAGGCCGCAGTCATCCTTTGGGTCTTCGATGCGCGCAAATCCACCGAAGAAATCAATAGGGAAATCGCAAAGCTGTCCAATTCCGTTGAATTGGACGACAAGAAACTCATCCTAATCGGCAATAAAGCCGACCTCGCTTCAGGCTCAACTATTAATGAGGGACAAGCTATTTTCATCTCCGCCAAGAACGGCGAGAATATCGACGCAGTATTGAAGGAGATCGAGCGATTCGTCGAGGAACACGACATCCGCGACACCGCGCTGTTGACCAACGCACGGCACCAGTCATTGCTGAATGAGATCCTCATCTCCATCGAACGCACGGAAAGCGGTTTGCAACAGCAGATGCCCACGGATTTAGTTGCCGAAGACGTACGTGCGGCGCTTCACCATTTGGGCGAACTCACCGGCACGGTGTCATCCGACGATATCCTGAATAATATCTTCGGGAAGTTCTGTATTGGGAAATAAAAATTGCGGTAATAGATGCGGAAATGTACGGAAATCATGAAGAGGATCTCCGCATTTCTTCCCCATTTTCCATAATATTTCCGCAATAGAAATCCATCGCCACCATCGCGGCCATGGCCTCCACCACGGGTAGCACACGCGGCACTACGCATAAGTCATTACGGTCGGAGCCGCGCATGACGATTGGTTTCCCATCAAAATCAATGGTTTCGCGATCGTAGCGCACCGACGGAATCGGCTTGAAGGCCACACGAAAATAGACCTCCTCTCCGTTAGTAATGCCGCCTTGGATGCCGCCATCGTGGTTGGTACGGAACGAAAAGTCAGCGTCTTGCAGGTCATGGCAGTCGCTGCCCGACATCTCCGCCGCGCGGAAGCCCTCGCCATATTCGAAGCCCTTCGCCGCATTGATGGAGAGCATCGCGTAGGCTAACCTCGCCGAAAACTTGTCATAAACCGGCTCACCCAAACCTGCTGGCAGTCCGCAAATTCTGCATTCCACCAACGCCCCCAAAGAGTCGCCCTCGCGTTTAGGGGTGGCGATGCTCACCGTTTTCGCTGTAATGGTCACCCCCCGCTCCGACAACCACTGCTTTGCCATGGCACCCGCCACCACCCGACACACCGTCTGCCGCGCCGATGCGCGACCGCACTGCTCGTTGTCGGTGATGCCGTATTTGCGCATATACGTATATGATGCGTGCGAAGGTTTTAGCACGTAACGATTTGATTCTGATATTTTTACATCAACATTCGAAACACGGAAACAGATTGGATCGCCCGTGGTACAGCCGTTCTCGACACCAGACAGCAAATCCACTCTGTCGGGCTCGCAGCGTCGCGTGGAAAGCGCGTCACCACTCGGGGCACGCCGGTTCAGCTCGGCCTCCAAAAATCCCATATCGACATGCAAACCCGCAGGACAACCCTCAATCAGGCCTTCCATAAAGTCACCGTGAGTGTCGCCCCAGTCCGTAAGGCGGTATATATTTCCAAAGGTATCCATAGTCAGTTCGTCATAACCCCACACTGCGCTCCTACGTCACTTGTGTGGGGTAAAGATAAATTGCACTTCGTGCGTTTTGTCTCTCCAAGGTTGCTCAAGGAATCATTTTAGTCTATTATTTTTCTCATCTCCTCCTCGCGACGGCGGCCACATCCACCATGCTCGTCAACGGCTCCCACGCGGAGAAGATCTCCGCAGCGGTTTCACCGTTCTCTTTATCAATCAGGTGGACGTATGAGTTCACGTCAATTTGTCGCAAGGTGCAGGTCAAGTTCTCGCCGAGGTAGGACTCCCGCAGCCAGTGGATGACAAAGCGGTTTGTCCGGTGGGCGGTCAGGAACTCGTCGGGAACAGTGAGCATGGCAATGCTGACGTAGCTGCGGTTGTTGACGTGTCCGTTAAAGTCCAGGTCGAGCTGGTTGACCTTGTGCGAAATCTGCTTCAGTGCTGTACCTTCTTTCGGGAAACGCACTTTCCGGTGGGTCGCGGTCATCATCTCCGGCAAAACCGGGATTTTCGGCTCAACCTTGTCCGTGGAGTCCAGCTTGCGGGTGTTGGCGTTCATCAGGTTCCAGCAACTCGTACCCTTGGCGATCATCACGCCCGTGTCGGCATTGGTGACATGGTAGTCAGCATAGACCCGCAGCGGCGTGATCTCGCTCACCCAAATGGTCACCACAATGTCGTCGCCCCAAAACGTATCGACTGGCATCATCTCCGCCTCCATCTCCGTGATAATCCACATCCGGCGCTCCTTGGCCAAGTCGAAAGCGGCCATGTGCAGACAGCCCATGTAGCGGGCATAGCTCTCCTGAAAGTAGAGCAAAACCGCCGCCGGACTGAGCCGGTAATCCTTGTTTATGTCTTGACACGTGACCGTAAACCGATGTTGATACTTATTCATTCTCCTATCCTCTTGTTATCTTGTTATCTTGTTATCTTGTTATCTTATCTTCTCATCATCCTTTTATCTAAAATACTTCATCAGCTCTTTCTGTTTTTTCTTAAGAGATGCAACTTCTTTAGCATCTGCGGTGGGGTCATTTTCCAAAAGTTCGAGCAATGAATTCACTGCGATGAAATGATAGCGGGAAGCCCCATCTTTGATATCCGACTTCTCACCATAATCAATCACGATTCTCATATAAGCCTTCGCTTTCTCCAAATCATTATTTTCTTCATATATAAGCCCTTTCAGGTAGTAATCCAACATTAAATCGTCTTCTACTTCAGACTTATATTCGCTGTTATAAAGTGTAGTAAGAATATCTATGGACTTGTCCAGATAATCTTGCGCGGAAGAGTGCATTTCAAGACTGTAGAAGGTCATGGCATTTTCCTTATACTGCAGCGCGGTGCGGTAAGTTTTGTTCACATCTCCATCGGCGGAGAGTTGCTTCAAAATGTCGATCAGCGTGTCACGAGTATCAGCAGAACGATAATACCACAACTCGGAATGAGCCGTGTCTATTTCCTCAGCCATGAGCTTATAGCTATTGGCCAATGGTGCATAAATCTCGGCCATATTGTTCAAATAGGTGTTTTCAGCCGTATCTTTGAACATTATTTCGTTCATATTAAGGCAATCTCTGTACAAATTGATAGCTTGCTGTACTGAATCGTTGGCGATGTACACGCGCGCCATGGTGAACAGCCCACGCAGATAGGGCAGTTGGACATTTTCGCCGGCATCGTTCAAATAGATCAACCCATCGAGGATATCGCGGGAATAGGTCATGGCTTCCTCGTTCGTGATGGTGCCGCTGTTCAGCACCGTTTCGGCCATTTGGACCATCTTGGACGCGTATGACACATCATAATTCACAAATTTCTTGTAATAAGCCTCCAAATCTGCCATCGTGCGGTAATAATTTGGAGCGTCCTCTCCTTGTTTGTAAAACTCACCCATCACGGATTTGGCCTGCTCGTAGCGTTTCAAAGGCCGTTCAATAGGAGCTTTTTCATAATAATTCACTGCCTTTGTTGTCATCTCGCGACAGGTTTTCATATCCTCTTTCTGCGCAGCGGCCACTGCTTTGCCCCAATACATCTCGCCCATCGACTGATAAGCCTTCATATCGCCCATCGAAATGGCCTTCTTGAATATCTTTTCGGCATTTTTATACTCTTTTTCTGCACGTTTCATATCTCCGGTGGACTTATAGACATCACCGATGTAGTAGCTCACGTTGGCCTTCATCGAAGTGTATTGTGGCATCACTGAGGCGGGAATCTGCGGTTCGAAGTCGAGAATTTTCTGATAGGTCATCACAGCCTTATCATACTGGTTCTGATAAAGATGCGCATCACCCATTTGTAGGAAATTCATCAGATAAGGAATCCACAAAGAATCGCTCTTCTGCATCGCCTGCTTATACAACTCATTGGACTGCAAATAGTAAACAACAGATTCCTCAAACATCTCATTCTGATAAAGCGATTCCGCCATTTCATTGGCAGCCTCAGCTTTGGCCACCAGAATCTTTTGCGGATCATTATCAGCTTGAATACTAATCAATCTGTCATTGAAAGCATCAAGTTCGGAAGAAAGCGCAAACAACTGGTTCGCAGTCAGATAACCTTCTATCATTTTATTATAACGCAAATAGATGCCAATAAAAGCCTTTGGATATTGGGCGTTCACGACATCGAAGCTGCGCTCATATTGACGGAATGCGGCCTGCATCTCATCGTTGTCGCATTGATTCAACAAACAATTGCCGAGCAACTGCGAAGCGGCTTGAACATTCTGCACAGCGTAATACTCCGGAAAATCTTTGGAGAGTTTAAAATCTATATCCACAAGCTGTTTGATCACCTCTCCACGTTTAGTATCAACCTCCTCCATATCAGGAACGTTCTGCAGCCATATCAGCGCATTCTCAGCCAATTGAAGTTTCAGGAACATACTGGCAGTATCGTTTTCGTAATTGGCTTTTGCAGCGTTATAAACACCGTCAAATAACTTATAAAGCATTGAATCGGGGAGATATGACGGATTATATTTCACCACATCCAACAAGTAGTGATATAGATGTATCAATGTCTGATTCCTATCGTATGCGTCTATAGAATATTTGTCCAGGATGATTTGATAATAGAACATGGAACTGTCCACACTGCGGGAGGCGGAAATGCTATCCTCCAAAATGGCATAGACCAAATACAAATTCTTGTACATCCACGACAAATCGCCCATGCAGTTTTCTTCAGGATATTTTTGATAATTATCCCTGATGACATTCATGACGTTTTCCGCTGCTGACTTGAGTTTTGCGCGATCAAAATCTCGGTAAATATATTGGAAATAGTTCGGTTCGAAATAGGGTCTGTACCTTGGGATACGGTTGTTGGTCTTCTCAATTTTTGCGATGGAGTCCATTTTCTCGTAACGATTATCCCTCTGTAAATCAAGCATGTATTTACCATACATATAGGGTTGGTAATGATTTTGGTAGAGTATTTCGGAATAGTCGCTAACCGGATCCTCATCGTCGGTGGATGCTTCCAGAAATTTCAGATATCGGTAGAGATCGATCCATTCGAGGTTCTCGCGGCTGTTGTCCTTCATGTCGATGTGGCTTTTGGTCATCGCGACAGCCTTGTTGACATCGCCAGTGCGCAACACCTTAATTACCTCTTGGAACTGAGGCAGATCGAACTTGTTAAATTCATATCGGTTGATTGTTCCTGCATCCTCGTAACAATTACGGACATTGACATTCGGGGTATAAGCTGCCTCTATCAAATTGTTTGTTAACGAGTTAACACGTTCAGGCTGCCCTTTCAGCTCATTTTGAAATTTTTGTGTGGTGGCGAGAATCTCGTCGTTATAGAAGAAGCGGAAGAGACTCTCAAACGTTTTCTGTTTCTCAGCCCTATATTTTCCGATTTCTGCCATATAAAACTTAATGGTATCCGTGGTCTGGAGCAGTTGGTAGTAGGTTTCGGGAGTGCGATCTATATAAATATACCCATCTGACACCCAGGAATCCAAGCTTAAATACTCCCCTTTCATATCGGCGGGCAGGGTGGCTATCGCCACGCCCTGCGCGTTCGTAGTCAGCGTCAACTCTCGCTGTTTGGCGGTCGGTGACTGCAGGTAGAGTTTGGCAGTTGCGCCTGCAACCGGCTGCTTCGAGTCGAAATCGAGCACCTGGAAATATTGTTTTATCTGCGCGGAAACAGTAGCGGCAAGCATTGAAAGTACTACTGTGGCAATTAATCTTGTTGTGTTTTTCATATCAGAACAATTATAATGTAAAATGTACAATGATTATTTCCGCAATTCGAAGTTCGAGCCTAAATAGACCTTCTTGACGATCGGGTCGGAGGCGAGCTCCTCGGCGGTGCCGGCCTTCAGGACGCTGCCCTCGAACAAGAGGTAGGCACGGTCGGTGATGGAGAGCGTCTCGTGGACGTTGTGGTCGGTGATGACGATTCCGATGTTGCGGTCTTTCAGCTTTCTGACAATGTTCTGGATATCCTCCACCGCGATAGGGTCAACGCCTGCGAAAGGCTCATCTAACAGGATGAACTTGGGGGCAGAAGCGAGACAACGAGCGATTTCCACGCGACGGCGCTCACCGCCCGAAAGGTTGTTGCCCTTGTTGTGGCGCACCTTCTCGATGTTGAAATCGGCGATCAGATTCTCCAACTCCTCCTTCTGCTCGGCCTTGCTCTTGCCACTGAATTCGAGGATGGCCTTGATGTTGTCCTCCACCGTCAGATGACGGAACACAGAAGCCTCCTGCGGCAGGTAGGCAATGCCCATCTGCGCACGCTTATACATCGGCTCCTCGGATATGTCATGCTCATTCAAAAAGATACGTCCCGAGAAAGGCTTGATCAATCCCACGATCATATAGAACGAGGTGGTCTTGCCCGCGCCGTTCGGGCCGAGCAAACCCACAATCTCACCCTGCGTGAAGTTGATGGAGACCTCGTTGACGACCGTGCGGTTCTTGTATTTCTTGACTAACTTGTCGGTACGAATCGTGTATTCCATATTAGCTGTTCTCGATAGCGGTTTTCAAATATTGCATGGCCGTGCCCATGAACTTGTTGACCACACCTTTCACCATACCCTGAAGGAAGAACGGCACTTCCATATTCAATTGCCCCTGAATGGCACTTTCGGTGCCGCGCGGCTGGATGTCGAACTGTACCTCCGCCGACATACTCGTATCCGTCTCCGCACGAAAACACACGCGCGAACATGGCGTCTGCTCACTTAATGTAAGACGACAGTTAACGTGGTCCTGTATAGTAAAACGGCAACCGTTTTGCATTGATTCCCAATTTGTTATGCCAGGAACACCCTGCACAGGCCGCTCAAAAAAATGCGTTAACACTTGATAAACTTTCTCCGGACTTGCCGAAACGGTCTCTTCCGAACTGTTGATGTGAAGCATATTACTCTATTTATTATTTGAACTTGCAAAGATACATTTTTTTGACGTATGATGTTGTGACTTTCGATATACCTGTTTGCTATGACTACTTGTTGGCTTTTAAAAACTTAGCAACGGAATGGTTGGCTAACCGAACGAAATAAACGCCCGCAGCGAATGTTTTAGTATCAACAACTGTACTTTTTTCTCCTATATTATTTATTATCAATACAATACGACCAAGAAAATCATATACAACGATTTGTTTTATAGGTTGGTCGCTTTCAACATGGAGGATATTGGTGGTGGGATTGGGATAGACGTGCAGGCTCGCGGGTTCGTAGGTATTGACGGCCGTATGCGCCGGTGGTTCAGCACCTTTGAAGAAAGCAACTCCACCGGCATAGTTACCAAGAATCAGTTCGGGTTTTCCGTCCCCCGTGAGGTCGGCCACGGTTGCCGCCGCTCTCCTACCCTCGCGGAACTCCTGCGCTACGCCCTGAATCGTCTCCACTAAATTCTGCTCCGCCTTCTCGAACATACCGTCCAAGTTTCCGTCAATCTGCTTGTAGTATGCCACTTCGCCGAGCTCGCCAGCACAGAACAACACCGTGCCGCGCTGCGCATCGTGATAGAAACACGGCACGCTATAACCGAAGTACGACTGGGTGAAATCGCGCGTGTCCACACCGCCCAACGTATCCGTAATCTTTTGAAATTGAGGGATATCCGAACCAACATTCCGATAATAGGACAACAGACCGCGACGATTTCCGACGATCAAGTCTTTGCGACCGTCACCATCCAAATCGAAAAACTGCGGCGTACTATACTCGCCCGCATCCACACTTGCGAAATTCATTGTCAAATTGCCTGCGCCAGTCATTAGCCGTTGGTGGGGCACGAGCAGAAGCGTCCCGTCTTTATTTCCGCATAGCATATCTACGAGACCGTCACCGTCAAAATCCCCGAAAGTCGGATGTAACACGTTCAAACCCAGTTGTTTGAGATTACCAAAATCTTGATTCTGCAACGTAAAAACAGGCACCGAGACCGTTCCCGTATTCTGATAATAGCTCACCGATGACGAAAAGTAGGAGGTCAGCCAACCGTTCACCGATTTCGCACTGTCAAACCGCCCGTAGTTGCCGACAAAAAGGTCCTGTAATCCATCGCCATCGAAGTCGAAAAGTACCGGACAAGCTCCGCTTCCCGCATCCAACATCTCGCCTTGCAGAAAGTCTGTCTGCGTAAGCGTATATTGTTGCAACTGAGTATCATAGTCATACATCCACACGCTGTTCAGATCCTGCGACTTCGTCAGGGAAGGATCCGAGGGCGAAACGAGCAGCGACGGCACTGTGCGACAAAGCAACGTCACCAATGAAGCCGCAGGCATCGAATAGAGACGAATAGGCATATTGGTTGGGAAGGCCGTGTCCTGCGCCGTCATCCGTGCATCATCCAGCGTACCATTGTTATATAATAATATATTGTATGGCGAATCGACATCGCCCACCAGCAAATCAGGCAGACCGTTGCCGCTGAAATCGTGCAAGAGCATTGAAGAACCTGTGTGGCGAGTGTAATCGTCATCGTCCGACTTGTCATTGCAATCGGTAAATAGTGTAATCGTATTATTGTCGGCGGCCTCCGAAAAGTGCCCCCAGCATTCATTTTCCAAACGGAAATCGAAAGGATCCCCTTCATTCGCATAGTTGCGCAAGTGATGCACATACCTCCCTAACACCCAAAAATTCAAGATGTCCAAATGGCCGTCGCCATCGATATCCTCCACCACCAGATAGTCATCAGGAGATGCGTAAATATTGGTATAACCGTTATAGTAGAACGCTTGTAAAGCATCGGTCACCAATTCGAAGCGCAGCGTGTCGGTAGAAATGTTCCTGAACACGCGCACCGAAGCCAACCCATAGGTGAAGATGTCGGCTTTCCCATCGTGATTGTAGTCGTAAAGAATCACCCAATCGTGCAGATCAGGGAAAAGACGAACATATTGCGGGGCATACTGGTACACGTTTCCTATGCGCAGGAATGGCAGAACACGGTTACCGTGTTTTTCAAAGCCAAGCAAGTCTGGTGTGCCGTCCAAATCGAGGTCGATTTCAGAAAAGCGGACCGAATTGAGCCCACCGGCCCACGGAAATAGCAAAGGATGACCATCCTCAACCACCGAAACGGATGCGTCACGCACAAATCCAAAGTCATAGAAATCCGTCTGCGCGACCAAAGTAGAGGTGAGCAAAGACAGAAAGATAGCAACTAAAAGGGAACGAGGGCTCATGGCTATCGTACTCGCAGACGCTGGCCTTCGCGGATGAAATCGCTCCTCAAATGATTGAGTTTTTTGATCTTGGAAACCGTAGTGTGGTGTTTGGCCGCGATCTTACCCAGATTGTCTCCTTTGCGCACCCTGTAATATTGCGGCGAACCAGAGGGTTTCGGTTTCACTGTTTGCTCTGGCTGACCGGTAGCGGGGTTCGGCACGGAGACCGTGTAACCCGACACAAACATGGTGTCGTATTTCAGGGTGTAATTCTCGAAATCGATGAGACGATTGGGGTTGATGTCATTACCAAGATAGCGCACCTCGAAATGGAGGTGGGAACCGTAGGAACGTCCCGTGTTGCCGCCGAGACCGATGATGTCGCCAGCTTTGACTATCTGTCCTGGGTTCACGAGGCGGCGGGAGAGGTGACCATAGTAGGTTTCAAGCCCATTGTCGTGGCGGATAACCACGAGATTGCCATAGCCTCCGGTATTGGCTGTACCTTTGGAAATGCGCACAATGCCGTCCCATGCTGCGGAGACCGGCGTGCCTTCGGGATAGCCAAGATCGACACCCCGGTGCATTCGACGGTGACGGAACCCATAGTTGGAAGTGACGCGGTAGTTCGCAGGATGATGGTAACCTGTAAGGTCAATAGTGTCGCGCGCCGCAGAGCCCTGATGACGGTAATGAATCGTCACAATGTCGAAATTCTGGTAGAGATTGTAGCCCGGCATCCAGTTGAAATAGGTGAACAACATGCCGTTGCCGTGATCGACATTGTCGAGATTGGAATCGTACATGGAATTGATGAGGTTGCCGAGAGAATCCTCCTCGATTTCCGCCTCAATGCGAGCGGTGTCGTTTACAACATTGAATTGGATATGGTTCTCCTGTGCCGACATCCGCCCCACGAAAGGAATCAGCAAAAGCAGCAACAATATCGGTTTTTTCAAGATTTTTCTGCACATAGTTTAACGTTTGATTCTTTTGCTGTCGTGACTTTTCCGTGTGGAATGCTTCTTGATGTAGTAGGTCGTACTTTGAGAGGTGGTAGCGTTCCAATGCGGCTGGTGTTTGGTGCGAGTTCTATGGTATTTCGAGGCAGTATGTGTCGTCTTTTTCGACGACTGGCAAGCGCCCAAAACGAACATCAACACCGTGCAAAACAATAAAACGATATATCTTAAATAATTTCTCTTAGCTTTCATAATATACGAAAATGAAATTGCAAAAATACATTTTTTTGACATTGCCTCGGCGTATATTTTGAAAAAAAAGCTAAAGAGGTGAAACTTTGGACGTTATAACTACTATGAGATTTGACATTTTCGGAATCAATTAGATCTTCCATCGCGGGAGATGGTGGATGCGCCCGACATCGAACTACCCGTTGTGACTGCATCGCCCGTGTAATGCAATTCGCTGGCGCCGGAAAGTGTGACGCGAATGCTATTGTTACAATGGATGTAAGCGTTGCTGGCACCCGACATCGAGCCTTCGCAATCATCGCATTCCAGTGCATAACGGCCACCGACAGTTTGGCGAACGATTTCGCTGGCACCGCTCAAATCGATGATGAGTGTAGTGGTTCGGCCCATCATTTCAACATCGGAAGCGCCGGAGAGTTCCAAATCAAGATTATCCGTTTCGATGTCACCATGGAATTGTGAGGCCCCTGACAAATCCATTTTGATGCCTTGTGTTGACGAAATATTTCCATGGAAATCAGATGAGCCTGACAGATCCAACGAAGTATTCTCGGCCACAATATTGCCATAATAATGGGAGGAGCCTGACAGTGAAACCTCCACATTATCGCCTTCAAGCGCAAACGGCGTACGCATCGTGCTCGCACCCGAGAGATCAACATCCTTCAAATCAACGCAATGAGGAAGTATCACCCACATCTTGGAATTGCCCCTGTTCATTATAGAAGGTTTGCAATATATTTTCAAAGTATTGCCTTTCTTCTCCACCACAACCTTGGGCATAATATACTGACCCGCGGTAATGTAAATCCGGCTTGCCGTGTCACTCACAGACACCTCAAAGGCACTGTTCACCTCGAGATTTTCGTAGGTGCCCTCAATGGCAAAAGCTTTGGTAATAGGATTGCCTGCAGGTTTCGTGCAGCTACAAAACGACAAAACGACAAACACGGAAAGAATTACAAAATATTTCTTCATATTGACTCTCTGCCCGTTATACCCCATCGGCACGTCGGTCTTTATTCTTATTTATGTTTTATTTTTCGGACGGCAAAGATACAATTTTTCGAAAATTATCTATTTTTGCAGGTTGAAAATGCGGGTATGTCACAGATAGAAAAAGAGACGCTTTGGAACAGAGAATATGTCAAGGTGATGGCAGCGAACTTCACGCTGTTTTTCGCCTTCTATATACTTACACCATTGCTGCCGATATACCTGAGCGAGCACTTCGGAGCCAGCAAGGATGTCATCGGGTTGACCCTTTCGGGATATGCGGTCGCGGCGCTGCTTTTCCGTCCATTCAGCGGTTACATTGTGGACTCTTTCAACCGCAAGAAAGTGCTGATTTTCTTCATGTTGGTAAGTTTCATCTTTTACGGACTCTACCTCGTGGCGGGCACATTGCTGCTCTTTGCCGTGGTGCGCACCCTTCACGGCGGTCCCTTCGGGGCGAGCACCGTGGCCAACTCCACTATCGCCATTGACGTGCTGCCCGCCTCGCGTCGCAACGAGGGCATCGGCTACTACGGACTCAGCAACAACATTGCCACCGCCATCGCGCCCACCGTTGGAATCGCCCTCTACAAACACTTCGACAACTTCGACATCCTCTTCATCGTCGCCCTGCTCTTCGCCCTCCTGAGCGTGGTCATCTCCGCCACCGTGAGGCTCCCCCAACGTCAGGTTCTCGCCGACAAAAAGAAGCTTTCCCTCGACCGTTTCTTCTTGCTAAGAGGCTGGTTCATCGGGGTGAACATGGTCTTTTTCGCTCTATGTTACGGTGTGCTGAGCAATTATCTCGCCATCTACGGCAAGGAGGTGTTGGGCATCACCAGCGGTTCGGGCACCTTCTTCCTGCTACTCTCCTTGGGACTGATTTTGTCGCGACTGCAAGGTGGCAAATCTCTGAGAGAGGGCAAGTTGACACATCATGCGGCTGTCGGCATCCTCATCTCCACCGTCGGGTACACCGTCTTCGTCATCTCCAAACATCCTCTCTGTTTTTACGCCACCGCCATTCTTGTCGGTTTCGGCAACGGACACATGTGGCCCGCCTTTCAGAACATGATTATCTCGGTGGCGCATCACAACGAGCGCGGCACTGCCAACTCCACCCTGCTCACCAGCTGGGACTTGGGCATGGGCCTCGGCATCGTGCTCGGCGGCGTCATCGCGGAATATTTCGGCTATACCGCTGCTTTCTGGACCGTTGCAGGCGTGCATGCGGCCGGCTGCGCGATGTACTTCACCGTCACCCGGAAACTGTTTGCGCTCCGACGAATCGTTGACGATTGACTCTCACTTTGACTCATCAACTACCACCCCCACCCCTTAAGCGTTTAAGCCTTTAAGCCACCAAACCCTAAACCTTAAACCTTAAACCTTAAACCTTAAACCCTAAACCCTAAAACAATGAACCTCAAAAGCCAACGGCTCTGTCTCGCCACTTTATTCACAGCCTTCATCCTGATTTCCGGCGGACTTTTTGCACAAAACAGAGAATTGGTCAACACAAGTTATGATCCGAAAGCCGATTCGATTTTTTTCGTCAAAATGCAGAAGAAAATGGCGAAGATACGTAGTGAGCAACACCGTCCCACCGTCGCCTTGGTGCTGGCAGGCGGAGGTGCCAAGGGAGCTTCGCACATCGGCGTACTTAAATATCTGGAAAACAAAGGGATACCTGTTGATTTCATAGCTGGAACGAGTATAGGTGGGCTCATGGGCGGCATGTATGCCTTGGGGTATTCCGCCATGGAAATCGACTCGCTTGTCCGAAACATCGACTGGAATATGATGATGAGCGACAAGATTCCGATGGAGTACTACTCCTACGAACGGAAAATGAACAAGGGCACCTACCTTTTGGACATTCCCTTCACGGAGGCGAACTTCCTGCGCAGCCTTCCTTCCGGCATTCTCTATGGGCTGAATGTCTATAACATGTTGGGGACCGTGTCGGTCGGTTACCAGCAGAACATCGACTTCACGGAGCTTCCCATCCCGTTCTGCTGCGTGGCCACGGAGATGGTGACACAGAAAGAGAAGCGGTGGACATCCGGTTCTTTCGTCAATGCCTTGCGCTCCACCATGTCCATCCCCGCCTATTTCACCCCCGTGCGCATCGACTCGATGGTGCTCTCCGACGGCGGCACCAAGAACAACTACCCGGCAGACATCGCCAAGGCCGCTGGAGCGGACATCATCATCGGGGTGCAGCTCACTTCGCCATTGGAATACGAGGATGTGAACAACATCGCCAACCTTTTATCACAACTGGCCCGCTACTCTGGCGGCGGTGAAGCTCTCGCCCATAACGAGGAAATCACCACCTTGTTGATCACCCCCGACGTGGCCGGCTACACCTCACTGAGTTTCGGAACAGATGAAATCGCCACCCTCATTGATCATGGCTACCAGGCTGCGGCGCTCCACGAACGCGAAATCGACAGTATCGTGCGCATTGTGGGCAACAAAGGCACTCCACTACAGAACACCAAGGCTATCAACTGCGCGGTAACAAGGGTCACCATCAGTGCCATCGACTTCGTGGGACTCAGCGAACAAGAGAAGGCCTTCACTCTCAAACACTTGCCTATCCGCGAAGGCGGAGGCTACTACAAAAAAGATTTAGAGATGGCACAGGCGGCCATCTACGGAACCATGGCCTTCTCACACGTCACTTTCCAACTAATCGGCGACGGCCCTGACAAATACAAATTGGTTTTCTACTGCGACAAACGGTCTCCTCACTCTTTCGGGCTCGGCTTGCGTATGGATACGGAGGAGTGGTTTGAAGCATTGCTGAGCGCCACCTTCAACCGAAACTCGCTTTACGGCCACTCATACGGTATTACCGCACGTCTTTCGGCTTCCCCGTACCTGAAATTAGAATGGATATACACGCCTTTGAAGGGCCCGAAAGTGGGCGCTTACTTCAAAACGAGCTATCGCACCTTGTACGGCACCGACACCCACATCTTCAGCCACCATTTCTATGAAAAATCATGGCACAATGAATTGCGCCTCTTTGTAGCGGAGAACCGCTGGAGCCAGATTGACCTGAACGCCGGTGTCCGTGTGGAACACACTCCTTATTACCGTCTTTTCTCGGAAACCGGCTACGTGGAGAGCACCGACTGGAAACACTACTACCCCTACTTGTTCCTGCGCTTCAACTACGACAATCGCAACAGGATGTACTTCCCAGAGAAGGGTCTGCGCGCCTCCATCAATGCCGACTACAATTTCTACAAGACCGTATTCGTGGGCGGTGGCATTCGAGGTGCTATTCCCGTGTGCAGCTTCTTCACCATTGACGCGGCAATTAACAGTCGTTATATCTTTGGCGACAGCTGTACAAACGGTTACATGAACAACTACGTCGGTGGCATGATGGCGGGCCGATACTATGAGCATCAGATTCCCTTTGTTGGATACCACGGTGAGAAAACCTGCGACAGAATGCTGACAACCGTCGATCTCGAGCTGCGTTTCAAGGTCTATAAGAACATCTATCTGTCGCTGATCGGAGCAGCTATGCACGACGGCAACACCCTGAGGACGATGCAGAAGCCCGTCGTCGGTGCCGGTCTGCAAATCGGTTACCTGTCGAAGGTCGGACCGCTCACCGCCAACGTCCACTGGAACAGCACCGAGAAGAAAAAAGTGGGGTTTTATTTGAGTGCGGGGTACGACTTTTAAGGGCTTGAAAATTATTTTTCAACACCTCTTGACTTTATCCAAAAAAAGTCTATTTTTGCGCGCTTAAAAAATCTCGATTATTATCCTTAAGTTAGCAAAGGAAAAAAGTTAAAAATCAGAGAGATATGGGTGAAGATATCTCTCGCAAAAAATGTCAAAACTGAAAAAATGGATGCAGTAAGTTACAAAACAATTTCGGCGAATGAGAAAATCGTCAAGAAAGAATGGGTAGTCGTTGACGCCCAGGAGATGGTTGTGGGCCGCCTTGCTACACAGGTGGCACGCATTCTGAAAGGCAAAAACAAGCCTTATTACACGCCTCATTTCGATTGCGGCGACAACGTCATCATCATCAATGCAGAGAAGGTGAAGTTCACGGGCCACAAATGGACGGACAAGCAATATGTCCACCACACCACATACCCCGGCGGACAACGCTTCGCCACGCCCAGGGAGATGATGCGCAAAGACCCGAGACGCATTCTGGAACACGCCATCAAGGGTATGCTCCCGAAGAACAGACTCGGTGCTCAATTGTTCCGCAACCTCCATGTGTATGTTGGTCCTAACCATCCGCATGAAGCTCAACAACCCAAAGTAATTAACATTAAGGATATTAAATAACAATGGAAGTTATCAATACATTAGGCAGAAGAAAAACCGCAGTTGCCCGCTTGTACATGAAACCGGGCAGCGGTCAAATCATGGTCAACAACCGCGATTATAAGGAATATTTTTGCGTTCCCACCCTGCAGTACAAGGTCGAGCAACCCCTCCAAGTGGCCAACCTGATGGGTCAGTATGACATCAAGGCCAACCTGGACGGCGGCGGTGTCACCGGTCAGGCCGAGGCTCTCCGCATGGCTATCGCGAAGGCCCTCACCCAGATCAACCCCGAACTCCGCCCGGCTCTGAAAGCCCAAGGCTTCCTCCGCCGCGACCCGCGTATGGTTGAACGTAAGAAACCCGGTCAGCCCAAAGCCCGTAAGAGATTCCAATTCTCCAAACGTTAATCGGAATCTTGTTTGGACACTGTTTAGTATCGAAACGGTGAAGATTCCCGCATAAGGACTACTCCGCCGTTGCTTTTAAGAATGTAAACAATTAAAAAAATCAACATGTCAAACGTACAATTTGAAGAATTATTAGAAGCTGGTTGTCACTTCGGACACCTCAAGAGAAAATGGAACCCCGCCATGGCTCCCTATATTTTCATGGAGAAAAATGGCATTCACATCATCGACCTTTACAAGACGATGGACAAGATTGAAGACGCTTGCAGCGCCGCCAAGAGCATCGCTCGCTCCGGCCGCAAGATCCTCTTCGTGGCCACCAAAAAACAGGCCAAGGAAACCGTCGCCTCCATGGTCAAGGAAGTGAACATGCCTTACGTGACCGAACGTTGGCCCGGCGGTATGCTCACCAACTTCTTCACCATCCGCAAGGCTGTGAAAAAGATGAGCGACATCGACCGTCTGATCGAAAGCCCCCAATTCCAGAACATTTCCAAACGCGAGCGCCTGCAAATCAGCCGTGAACGCGCCAAATTGGAGAAGAACTTGGGCTCTATCAGCGACCTGTCTCGCCTTCCCGCAGCCGTCTTCATCGTGGATATCATGAAAGAGCACATCGCTTTGGCTGAAGCCCGCAAGCTCGCCATCCCCACCTTCGCTATCGTCGATACCAACTCCGACCCGCGTCTGGTGGACTACCCCATCCCGGCAAATGACGACGCATCCAAGTCAATCGCCGTGGTTCTCAAAGCCATCTGCGACGCCATCCGCGAAGGACAGGCTGAGCGCGAGATGAACAAGGACCGCATGGAAGAGGAAATGGCTGAAATGAACGCCGAGAATGAAGGCGAAGAGCGCGAAAACGACGATCGCGAAGGCGGCCGCCGCAGAAGAGTTTCCCGCAAAAACAACGAATAATTAATCACGATTAAAAATTACAACAATATGGCTAATATTACAGCTGCTGATGTTAACAAACTGAGACAAGAGACCGGTATCGGCATGATGGACTGCAAGAAAGCGCTCGTCGAAGCTGACGGCGATTTCGAAAAAGCACGCGACATCCTCCGCAAGAAGGGTCAGAAAGTGGCCGCCAAACGCGCCGACCGCGCGTCCAACGAAGGCCGCATCATCGCCAAAACCAATGCCGACAAGACCAAAGGTTACATGCTCATCATGGCATGTGAGACCGACTTCGTGGGCAAAGGCGAAGAATTCGTCAACTTCACCGACAGCGTCCTCGACAAAGCTATGGCTGCTGACATCAAGACCATGGATGAACTCCTTAACATGGACTATAATGGCATGAAGGTTTCCGAAAAGCTGGTCGAACTGACCGGTAAGACCGGTGAGAAAATCGAATGTCCTGACTATCAGGTCGTCGAAGCTGCTTACGTGGAAGCTTACAACCACATGGGCAACCATAAAGCTACCCTCGTAGGGTTCAACAAAGCTGGTGAAAAGGTCGCAGAAGTGGCACACAACGTCGCTATGCACATCACCGCTATGGCTCCTGTCGCCCTCGATGAAAACGCTATTCCTCAAGATGTGAAAGAGAAAGAGTTGGCTGTAGGCGTTGAGAAAACGAAACTCGAAATGATTCAAAGAGCCGTTGACAACGCTTTAAACAAAGCCGGCATCAACCCCGCTCACGTGGATAGCGAAGACCACATCAACTCCAACATGGCAAAGGGTTGGATTACCGAAGAGCAAGCCGAACAAGCTCGCAAGATCAAGGCTGAGGAAGGTGAAAAAGCTGCTGCTAACCTCAATGAGAAGCAAATTCAGCAAATTGCCCAAGGTCGTTTGGTGAAATTCTTCAAGGAGAGCACCCTCACTTACCAACCTATCGTGATGGGCAGTGACGGCAAAGAAAGCGTCGGCGACTACATCAAGAGAATGGACAAAGACTTGGCTTGCACTGGTTTCGTCCGCAGACAAATCGGCGAGTAATCTCTTGATCTATTTTGATATGAAGGTCGCGATTGATATCGCGGCCTTTTTTTTTGACTTATTGCGGAAATGTATGCAGAAAGGCAGAAATGTGCGGAAACTATTAATGTTGTTTCCGCTTTTCCGCAGGTTTCCGCAAAAAAATCCTCGAAAAACGCAAAAAAACATCAATAAATATATTTACAAAAAGTTTTTTATTTGATTGCAATAAAACAAGAAATATAACGTTTTACATAGAAACTAAACAAAATTAAAACGTTATGGATACAAAATTAGTTTTCGGAAATGAATCATCGGCAATTAACCACGCCGTGTACGAAGTCCACAAAAGATTAGGGGTCGGACTGCAAGAGAACCTCTACCAAGAAGCACTTGCCATTGAGCTGGATTACCAAGGCATCCCCTTTGATCGGGAAAAACGGTACAACGTCTATTACCGTGGCCAGCAGCTTGAGCACTACTATTTCGCCGATTTTGTCTGCTATGACAAAATCATTCTCGAAGTCAAATCCGTAGCACAGCTCACCGACCAACATAAGGCTCAGGTACGCAACTATATCGGCATAGCCGAAAAGAGACTGGGACTACTGTATAACTTTAATGACAAATACATGACTCCTGTGCGCATCCTGAATTCTAATTTGAGAAACTGCTACGAAAATTAAGGCGGAAGGACGAAAACACAAGGTGCGAGTTTTTCGCGCCTTTTTTTTGTGACTTATTGCGGAAATATGCTGAAGGACGGAAAAGTGCGGAAAGCATCAACATTGTTTCCTTTCGTCTTACTAATAGTAGTGTGTTTTCAACACGCCATCGATGTGTTGCCTCCACCATCACCCCACACTGCGCTCCACTTCGTTACTCTTATGTGGGGTTATTAAGCTATCGTGCCTCCGGCACGCAAAGACCATATTCAATTTCTTAAAAATATTATTGCATCAGTAGTATTGTTTACTCAAAAAATTCACATCAGAGGCGTAAACTCACTATCAAAAAGGTTTCCGCATCCTTTTGCATTTTCCGCACTTTTCCGCAAAATAATCATCGAAAAAAAGCAAAAAATATGTACCTTTGCGCTTTCAATTTTGCAAAAAGAAATACTATGATTAAAAGAGCATTCATCTTTCTTGTCACCGTAATCTTATCGTTCTGTACTGCCAACGCGCAATACCGACTGATTTACGAATCCTTTGCCATTGGCGGCAGCGGCGACACGTCGCGCACGCTCGTGGCGACCTCCCCGAACCAGAACGCTGCGCTCATCAGCTCCGCAGATCCGGAGGAAGCGAACCCAATCCCCGGCATCGCCAAACACTTCACCTATATTGACTACGGCCGCGACACGGTATTCTACCAGCTCTACTACTCGAAAGACGAGCAATATTTCACGGGCTACAGCCTGAACAACGGCAACGAATACACATTAGAGAAGACGGAGAAGTTGAACGGCTACAACTGCAAGAAATACACCACCACTCTGTTTTCCAACAAGATGGAGATTTGGGTGACGGAAGACTTGAAGAAACATCGCGCCACGCCGTCCGCCTCGTTCGGCAACCTACCAGGCGTGATCGTGCAAATCACCCGCAACGGCAACACCACTACACGGTTGGCCAAGGTGGAGAAATACAAGGATGTTGAGCCCATCATAACCGACAACCTCGGACAGTACACCGACCGCCTCGCCATCAACAACCTCGAAAAGGAGAAGCTCGTCATCACCATCCCAGTCTTTCACGACGCGCAAATCTGCTTCAACCCCAAGTTGGAGAAATCCCGCACCATCCCCTTCGACACGGTTCTCCCCTACTCCAACGGCACCATCATCCTGAAACGGATCAATCTCAAACAATTACCATCTCATTATCAGATATTTGCGGAACTCACCGAACAGTCTAACGGCGATGCCTACGACCGCACCGGGTCCATATTCGTGATTCCGACATCGCAGAAGACCAACTTCCTCAACGCGTTGATCGACAGCGTGGGGGTGCTGCCGACCTTCACCGACAAGAACGGCGAACAGTATCAAGGCATCAAGTTGGAGAAAAATTACACACCGTTGGTGGAATTGGTCCGCTTCTTCACGCCGTTCGGGGTGAAACACTTCAACCAATACCGCTCACTGAACGACAAAGAGTGGGAGGATGCCGCCTATTACAAACAGGATGTCAGCGACTTGCGACAATATCTGCAAGGGGATGTCTATATCGGGGCATTCATCGGCAACTACGACGGTGGCGGGCACAAGATTTCCCTCGACCTCAAAGCTTACCCCGAAAGCTACGAATGGAAAACCGGGGACGAAAACCTCTGGACGCTGCCGCTCTTCAACACCTGCAACGTGATGGAGATGTCGGGACAAAACTACGGCAAATTCTTCGAAACCGACAGTCTGACGGTGACGTTCAACGTGCCGGAAGGCCTCACCTCATTGCGTTTGCGTTACCTCAGCACGGGACACGGCGGCTGGGACAGCGGTGACGAGTTCGTGCCGAAAGAGAATGTCATCCTCATCGACGGGCAGCCGCGCTTCCACCACACCCCGTGGCGCAGCGACTGCGGCACTTTCCGCACCTACAACCCCGCGTCTGGCAACTTCTGGAACGGCATGTCCTCCTCCGACTACTCGCGTTCGGGCTGGTGTCCGGGCACCGCCACACAGCCGGTCTATTTCGACCTCACGGGCCTCACGCCCGGAGAGCACACCATCACGATTGCCATCCCGCAAGGGCAGCGCGAGGGCACCTATTTCAGCGCGTGGAACGTGTCGGGAGTGCTGGTAGGAAGGAAATAGGGTTAAGGTTAAGGTTAAAGTTCAAGTTCAAGTAAGGTTAAAGTTCAAGTTTAGGTTAAAGACTATGGATATTCAGAGGTTGCGAGGTATTCTCTCTTTTGCAGCACTTGCGGTTCCAGGCGGTTTGGCGCTGTGGCTTGTGCTAAGCATTGTGTTCGTAAACAGTGTGGAAGCGCAACCCATTGATCGTGAAATGTATGCGAAAGTAGTGGGGATGAACACCAAGCGCAACTGCCCTTATCATGCAGAGGGTTGGGTCGTCAATAAATTGAGGTATAATGCTGGCTATCTGTATTTTGACATCACCTTGCGAGACGGATTTGTCCACGGACGCGACAGTGCAGAACTTCGTCAGTACTTTGCCGATCGGCTTCGCTATCGGTTAGAACCCGTAGAATTCAACTACTTATACGAAAAGTTGGGCGACATCAAGGGCGGTTTTGTCTATAACATCATACTTGACAGCGCTCAGAATCGCCTTACTCTCAAATTCCCCCCTGCCGAAGTTCGACAGATTTGGGCGGACCGCTCAAAACCCGCATACAAGGACAACAAGCGATGGGCTGCAAGGAATATCCTGTGCCGTGACATCTACTACACCAATGCCTCTCTGCCCAAGCGGTTGGACCTCTATACGAGCTACGACAGCATCGGCATCACTGGCGACACGATAAGTTTTATCCACACCTTTTACGAGGGAGAGAACTTCAATAAAAGCCAAGTGAAAAGTGTCATACCGCAGTTCAAAAATCAGTACAAAAGCAATCTCTTGCTCAACACCGACTATCTCAAAAGCCTTGTGGAAGCTCGTATGAATCTGTTATTTGTAATTCGGGACACTTCGAATCAAGTATTCTCCAGTTTCAGAATCTCCCATGCCGAACTTGCTGATTGGCTGAAGGGTTCTGGCGAACTCAAGCCCGCATCCGATGCTCAAATCGACGCTTTCATTCAGGAACAAATCATTCAGATAGATTCTACGGTCGCCATTCACAATTCTTACGATTCCATTCGATTGACCAGCTGCGGTTACGCCGACCGCACTATACAGTACGTTTACACTGTGCACCCTGATATTTACAGTGCCTGTTCTGCTCCTGAGGAACAGGAAATCCTCCAAAAGTCGATGACCATCAATTTGCGGCGTATTACCGAAGGACTCATCGGAGACTCCATCGTTTTTGACGGTGGCATCATCACATTAGAACGTTTCTATCAGTATATCAAAGGAATACAGTTGCTCTATATGGAAGATGGAAATCGTCGGACCATTGACATCTTTATTCCATCAGACGAGATCCGAAGCAGTCAGAAGTTGGACTCCATTCCGCAACATCGTACGGTCGAATATCTTCGCCAACAGATGGTTAAAGAGGTGTTTCTCAGGGAATTAGACACATACGCCCACGACAGTCTCCCAACTAATGTCGATTATGGTACCCTTGACAGCATCTACTTCAGGGAGAACACCTTGCATTTTTGCTATACACTGGCACCTGAGTTGGCTGAACAATTCAGTGACACTACTTACTTTAAAAAAAGCCCATCGGATCTTATCCGCTTGGAATCGACTGAGTTCATTTATATGATGCTGGCGGAAATGAAGGCAGGCATAGCCTTGCATTATACTGTTCCGGAACATGATACTGTATTGTCGCTATTCTATTCTCCGCAGGAAATCCAAGAGACCCTTGAGAAGTCTCCAGAGGTGGTTAAAGAGGAAATCAGGACGATGATCCGTCAGGAGATCCTCCCTGGCCACAACCAAGAATGCCCGATACAGGTAAGCGAAGGCATCGTCATGGATTCCGTCGGGGTACGTGACGAAATGTACACCTTCTATTACACGGTGTCCAGCAACTTCCCGTTCATGCTCATTGACGACGAAGAAGCCCGGTGGAACTTACATAACGAACTGGCATCCCAGATGGAAGAGATGTACGAAATTCTGGACATCCTTTTGCGGGCTGGATATGGAATCTGCTACCAATACGGTATGTCCAAAACCAGCAAACAGAGGAAATCCCAAAAGACCCCTGAGACTGTTGTGAAAAAGTTCTGTTTTTCCACAGAGGAGTTAAAAGAACTCTTTGAATAACAACCTTTTACCTACTTGCGATGACCTGTAAACTGATTCGAAGACATATCTCGAATCACAAATTCCGGTTTTCCATCTAACAACGGATACTCCACCTTCACCACCACCTCTTCGTTCGGTTTCATGTCGAAATAATTGTCAGAATACTTCACCTTGTAGCCGTGCGCCTCCTCAATGGAGATTCCGCGTTTCAGCATTTTGGTGGAAAGATGGATTTCAGCAGAATAATCGCCGTATTTGGTTTTGACTTGCAACGGCTGCTTTGAAAGATTAAGTGCCTTTGGTTTCACGAAATAAGTCAGATAAGAAGCTTTCTCACCGTTTTCGGGAGCAAAATCAGCTTCCACAAAAACATCTCCCGCGTTTTTCACGCCTTTGGGCAGCACCACAACCGCCGCTTTGGCACTGCTGTTCGGATGCACGGAGACGAGCGACATCGCGGAGTGAATCAGCATGCCGTCCATGGTGCAAATGTTCCATACGAACTGTCCGCTAACCGGCTCGAAAGAATCGTTAATCAGATATAACTCTATGGTATCCTGAGAAATACGATGAGAGGCGATGGTCACATTGGCGTATAACTGCGGCAACTTGTAGTACAACGCTTTCGGATTTCCGGCCACGTCGATGCAGCTCCAGGAAGCCACAGGCCAGCAGTCGTTGAGCTGCCATAAGAGCGTGCCACTGCACCGGTCATGCTGGATTCTATGCGCCTCAATGGCCTGCGCGATGCCGTCCTGCTGCACCAACTGGCTGTAATAGACGAAATCGCTCAGATTTTTGGGGACAAAGCCGTACAAATCTTGCATGGCCTTCTCGATGATCTGCACCCCGCGGCCGTGCTTTTGGTGGTTCTGCATGGACGGGGAGCGAAGATTGCGCTCGCCTTCGGGGACAAAGGCGCTCCAAAGCGACATTTCCGGGTAGGATTGGAAACCGTATTCGGTCATGAAGCGGCCGGTTTTTTCCCACCAGATCTCGAACGGCAGCTCACCCCACCAGACGCCCCAATAGTGGCTGCAACCATGGGTGGTACATTCGGGATGTCCCCAGCCGTAAGTCGGCGAAGAATGCACATAATTGCCCTTATGGATGTTCTCCACACAGATTTTGGGCAACATATTCTCAAAAAGTTGCTCGTAATCTTCATACATCGCCGCATATTGCTGATCCGTATAGCCCAGGGCTTCCTGCCAGCCCCAGTCCTCCAAGCCATTGTGCACCTCGTTGTTGCCACACCACGTGGCAATGCACGCATGATGACGCAACCGCTTCACCTGCTCTTCAGCCTCGATTTTCACATTATCCATAAACGCTTTGTCGCCGGAATAGATGTTGCAGGCGAACATGAAGTCCTGCCACACCAAAAGCCCCATCTGGTCGCAATAATTATAGAAGGCTTCGTGCTCGTAGATGCCACCGCCCCAGACGCGCAACATG
>Ga0247610_10001537_pt1 | contig 28598 bp, 24 predicted proteins | sample 174DNAGHGhighgp2_FD_193483 | JGI IMG/M metagenome (GOLD analysis project Ga0247610, IMG submission 193483) | Sheep rumen microbial communities from Palmerston North, Manawatu-Wanganui, New Zealand - 1742 DNA GHGhigh gp2 | ecosystem: Host-associated > Mammals > Digestive system > Stomach > Rumen...
GATGAATAACCCCTCCCCTACCCTCCCCTCAAGGGAGGGAGAGTTAAGCCCAAGCGGATTATATTTGGGAGTTAAGTCACTTTCATCCCAGCCGAGGCGGGTTTTGGCGGTAACGGGTGTATGTACGGCGTTAACGACGGCACGCGTGATCTCAAGCATTTTTGGAACATCGCGGAGAAGTCCTGCACCGGCTCCTTTGCCAGCCACTTTTTTAACCGGACAACCGAAATTTATGTCGATGAAATCGGGCTTTGCTTGCTCAACGATGATAGCTGCATCGCGCATGGCTTCGGGTTCACGACCGTAAATTTGAATAGCAACAGGCCGTTCCTCATCGTGGATGGTGAGTTTACGGGTTGTGGATGCTATGTCTCGAACGAGGGCGTCGGCGTTGACGAACTCGGTATAAACGCGATCCGCCCCGTACCGTTTACAGAGCATTCGGAAGGCAGGATCGGTTACGTCCTCCATGGGAGCGAGGAAAAGGGGGTAATTTTTCATTTTTCTCGTAATCACGTAATTACGTAATGGCGTAATGAGGAACTATTTTTTGTTTAATGTCGGGTATGATATACGATGATGGTTCATAGCGACGAGGCGGGCGGTGAAGACGCGACGGATGTCTTCGACGTCTTTGAAGGAGAGGGGTGTTTCCGCAAACTGTCCATCGGCAATCTGTGAGTCAATCATTTGGTTGACGGCTTTGGAGATGGCTTCTTCAGAGAAGTCAGTCAGGGAACGCGAGCGAGCCTCGATGGCGTCCGCCATCATAAGGATGGCCCCTTCTTTGGTAGAAGGTTTGGAACCGGGATAGCGGAAGAGTGTTTGGTCCACCTGTTCGTCGGGATGTGCGTTACAATAGGTATTGTAGAAATAGCGAACGAGCGAGGTGCCATGGTGGGTTGTAATGAAGTTCACGACCGCCTCGGGGAGGTGGTTTTTGCGTGCTATTTTTTCTCCTTCGGTGACGTGCGAGATGACCACTTGGGCGGCTTCACGGGGATCCATCTGCAGGAGAGGATTCTCCGTTCCGTTCTGATTCTCAATAAAATAGAATGGGTTGGATATTTTGCCGATATCGTGGTATAGTGCTCCAGTACGGACGAGTAGAGCGTTCGCTCCGATCGTTTTAGCCGCCTCAGCCGCCAAGTTGGAAACCTGCATGGAATGTTGGAAGGTACCCGGGGCTTTTTCGGCGAGGGTGTGGAGGAGTTCGGAGTTGATATCGGTCAGTTCGACCAAGGTAATGGACGAGATGAAACGGAAGACTTTTTCGAAGGCGTAGATCAGTCCGTAACAGCCGACGGTGAAGATGGCACAGATAGCAAAATAGAGGTACATCCAGGGATCGACGGTTGAGAGGGCGCCTGTTTGCGCGAAGGTGATCGCCGTATAAGCGACAATCTGCGAGAGGAGGATCCAGACGGCTGTTTGCGCGAGTTGGGCGCGGCGCGTCATGTCCGAAAGCGAGGAGACCGCCACCATTCCCACAACAACTTGGATGAAGAAGAAGTCCACCGGCGCAGGCACAATAATGGAGGCGATGAGGACGGTCGTAAAATGCAGGAAAAGAGCTGTTCGCGAATCAAAGAAGACGCGCGTCAGAATAGGAATCCAAGCGAAAGGAATGAGATAGACCGACCATCCGAACTGCAAGATCAAACATGCGAGGGAGATGACGATAAAAATCTGGATGCAGAAGAAGAGCATCGTGGGGGTCGAGCGCAAGTACTGAACGCGGAACACGTATAAGTACAGGATGAACAAGCCGAGGAACATGAGCACGAGAATGGATTCTCCGATGATCGAGAGAACGCGTTCGGATTTGCCTCTGGATTCATCTTCATAAGCCCGGCTGAGGGATTGAAGTCGCTGATAATCACGCTCGTTCACGATCTCACCTTGGGCGATGATCTTTTCGCCTTTTTGCACCATTCCTTGTGTGGGGGAAAGAGAGGCGAGCAGTTTATCGCGCAGGGATTGCGTAGTAGCTGTATCAAGGGTCAAGTTGACGGCACAATCATAGCCGAACTTGGCATAGGCGGATTTGGGCGTGTACACCTCCGAGAGGGGGTATTTGTTTTTTCCGATCGCAATGCGCGAGTAGCCTTCGTTTTTGATCCACTCCATTTGATCAAGGGGGACTACTTTCACTTCGTGTTGCACTCGCGGGATGTATTTGTAGATAGGCGCGAAGGTGGAGAGGAGTTGTTTCTGCTCCTTTTCCAGCTGTTCATCGGTTTTGTAGATCGGGAAATCGAAATCGGCAGTAAGGGTAGCATAGCCCCAGGGTTTGCCTATTTCGTAATGGTAACGGAAGGAGTTGCTGTAGTGCGGGAAGAGCAGGACCAGAACGGCCGCCAACACCACAAAAATACCTATCCGGAAAATCGTTCCGGAATATTTACCATTTACCATTTGATCATTCATCATTTGGCCATTTATCATGCCATTCAGCCACTTTTTCATAACCTTTTGGATCTAAAAAATTCTTGTATCAATTCCCGGCACTCGGCTTCGAGGACGCCGGAAGTGACGGTTGCTTTTGGGTGGAACACACGCGGTGCGTATGTCTGAAAACCTTTCTTTGGATCGGGTGCGCCGAACACGATGCGGCTAATCTGTGCCCATCCGATCGCTCCGGCGCACATGGGGCAAGGTTCAACCGTAACGTAGAGGGTTGTGTCGGGCAGGTATTTTCCTCCGAGCGTTTGCGATGCCGCAGTAATCGCTTGTATCTCCGCATGAGCCGTGACGTCGGAAAGGGTCTCTGTGAGGTTATGTCCTCGTCCGATGATTTGGTTATTGGAGACGATGACACAACCGATGGGTATTTCGTCTTCGGCGAGGGCTTTCTCTGCTTCGCAGAGGGCGAGACGCATGAAACGCTCGTCAACGGAAGTACCAGGGGACGAAGTACAATGTACAAAGGATTTCAGTTCTTCGGGATGGGACTCGAAGTGATTTCCGATGACGACGATATCGGCTCCGGCTTGATAGGCCGCATTCATAACTTCGGGAGTACGGATTCCTCCTCCGACGATCAGAGTGACGGAAGTGACGGCTCGTACGGCACGAATTATCTCCGTTGAAACCGGGGTTTTTGCGCCCGATCCGGCTTCCAAGTAGATGGCTTTTTTGCCCATCAATTCTGCGGCGACGGAAGTGTCGATGATGGTTTGGATGCCTTCGGCGGTCGAGGGGTCAATGGGTTTGGTTCCGGTGACGCGCATGGTAGATGTCTCTACCCCACCGTCAATAAGAATATATGCCGTCGGAATCGAGGAAATCTGCGATTTTCTGATGGCTTGCGCGGACTTGATTTGCTGGCCGATCAAGTATTCGGGATTGGAGCCGGAAAGGAGCGAAAGGAAGAGGATCGCGTCCGCTTCGGGAGTAAATTGCGCTGCGTTGCCGGGGAAGAGGATGATGGGTAAGCCCCCCTCAATCCCCCCATGGAGGGGGGAAGAAAGGGATGCCAGTTTCTCTTTGAGAGCGCGGACAAAGGCGGAGGTGTCGCCACCGGTGGAACCACCGACGAAGATATAATCGGGGTGGCAATCCGCGGTAATGGGCAACGCAGAGAGATCCGCTTTCTCGGGGTCGAGAAGGAGAGCAAGACCTTTATTTATTTTCGCATTTTCGTATTTGCTCATTTTTGCATTTATTTATTTCCATTGGAAGGATTCGACCATTCGGACGATATCCGTCCGGAGATAGTTGTACACCGGCGCGAGGGAGTCAGCGTTCGGAGGGCAGTTACAATAGACCGACGCGCGGAAGAAATGTTCGATGGAATCGGTGATAAAGAACTGACAAGAGGAAGCGGTATTTCCCTCGAGATCGAAGAGCACGCCGTACACGTTTGCTTCGGGATGACTATATCCGCGTTCAGGAATAGCGCTGGCGAAAGAGGCATTCCGATAGACAAACTCGAGTGCATCGTTGGTCAATTCGCGCAAGTTATGGCGAACGGGTTTATAGGAGCAATGGATGGTTGCATCGAAAGCCGGATAGTAAATATTGATCCAGAAGGGTTCGTCCACATCCGTGCGGGGGATGACGACCGCGTTCTGCGAAATGTCGAAAGTGTAAGGGTAAGCCTCTCTCGATTCTCCCATGAGGGGGGAAGAAAAGTCCGTATAAGCGGTGTCGGGAGGGGTTATCCGGAAATAACCGTACGGTTTGGGTGCGCCGGTTTGCGAACAAGCCATCCACGCCAACACCACTCCACTCAAAATATAAATTCTCAGTAACCGTGTTCTATTTTTTTGCCAAAAGTCCATTTTTCTCCAAATTACGACGCAAAGGTACAAATTTTAATTGAAAATTGAAAATTGAAAATTGAAAATTCTCCATAAAAAGCACAAAAATACACTTTTTTGTAAATAAAATACGCGCGCGCTTGCATATATGATTTTTTTTTTATATCTTTGCGCCCAATTTGAGGAAATTGAATATTGAAAACTGAAAATTGAAAGATTAAGAAGTTGAAAATTAAAAAATCTATAAAATGAAAAACAATCAAAATAACTATTGTGTGATCATGGCCGGGGGCGTTGGAAGTCGTTTTTGGCCGTATAGTACAGCAGAGAAGCCGAAACAATTTTTGGACTTTTTCGGAACAGGGCGTAGTTTATTACAAATGACCGTTGATCGTTTTCGTCCGATCGTGCCCATTGAGAACATGTTCATTGTGACGAATGTGGCGTATAAAGATATCATCATGGAGCAAGTTCCGGATTTGCAGGAAGTTCAGATTCTGTGTGAGCCGGCCAGAAGGAACACGGCGCCATGTATTGCATACGCGACCGCGCATATAAGGGCGTTGTGTCGAAGAAGATTAGGGAACCCCACCCCAGCCCTCCCCACAAGGGAGGGAGAAAAGAATAATGATCCCTTAGGAATAGATTGGACTCGACCGGAGATGCAGGCGAATATTGTGGTAGCGGCGAGTGATCATTTGATATTAGAGGAGGAGAAATTCCGTCAGACAATCTTGAAGGCATTTGATTTTGTGGGTCAGAACAAGGCTATTTGCACATTGGGCATGCAACCGACTCGGCCGGAGACGGGGTATGGATACATTCAGTATCTGAAGCCATCAGCTGTCAGCCATCAGCCGTCAGAAGGCATCTATCCTGTGAAGACGTTTACGGAGAAGCCAAATCTGGAGATGGCGAAAGTGTTCATAGAGAGCGGCGATTTTCTATGGAACAGCGGCATTTTCATTTGGAGCCTTCAGACGATCAGCGAGGCATTCCGATATTTATTGCCGGAAGTAGCGGATCGTTTCCGCGAGGGTGAGTTGCTAATGGGAACGGATAAGGAGGAGAAGTTTATTGAGCAGATTTTCCCGAAATGCCCGAATATCAGTATTGACTACGGGATTATGGAGAAGGCGAACAATGTGTATGTAATCCCGAGCAGTTTCGGATGGTCGGATTTAGGAACCTGGGGAAGCCTGTACGAGTTGAGCGAGAAAGATGAGAACGGCAATGTGAGCCTGCACAGCGAGGCACATTTCCACGAGGCAAAGAATAATATCGTGGTGCTGGAACCGGGCAAGAAAGTGATCGTACAAGGAGTGGAGGACATGATCATTGTAGAGGAGAAGGGCGCTTTGCTCGTTTGCAAGAAAGCGGAGGAACAAAGGATCAAGCAGTTTGTAAGCGAGTTGTAACCCCACCCCGCCCTCCCAAAAGGGAGGGAGACCGCAGCGGAGCTGCTCAAAGTCAAAAGACAAAAGAGAAAAGCCAAAAAGCATAACAATAAATTACTTAATATTAAATCACAAATCATGAGTTATCTTAATTTTGACAAGACAGTACTTGTTAATCTGGAGCGGTCGCTTCAGAAGGAGATGATTCGGACGAACCGTGCAGGTGTGTACAACTCGACCACGTTGGTTGATTGCAACACGCGTAAGTATCATGGTCAGTTGGTGATGCCGTTACCTCAGTTGAGCGATGACAACTATGTGTTGCTCAGTTCGCTGGACGAGACGGTGATCCAGCATGGCGCGGAGTTCAACTTAGGATTGCACGAGTACGGGGAGAATCATTTCAGTCCGAACGGACACAAGTACATTCGCGAGTTTGACTGCGAATTGATTTCAAAGACCGTTTACCGCGTGGGTGCGATGGTGTTGGAGAAAGAGCGCATGTTGGTTAGTTTTGAGCCGCGTGTACTGATTCGCTACACCTTATTGGAGAGCGGCAGTCCGACTGTTTTGCGTTTCCGCCCATTCTTGGCGTTCCGTAGCGTGAATGAGTTGACGCACGAGAATCCGTTAGCCAATCCGAACATGGAAGAGTGCGAAAACGGTCGTTTTAATCGGATGTACCCGGGTTTCCCGAACTTGTACATGCAGTTCAGCAAGTCGTGCGAGTATCACCACGATCCGCAGTGGTACAAAGACATTGTTTACCGCAAGGAGCGTGAACGCGGATATGCTTATAAGGAGGATCTGTTAGTGCCGGGTTATTTCGAATTGCCGATGAAGAAAGGCGAGAGTGTAATCTTTGCCGCCGGCGTGACGGAAGTGAAACCGAGTTCGTTGAAAACAACGTGGAAGAAAGAGTTGGAGCGTCGTAACAAGCGTTTGGACATGTTCAGTACGCTGAAGAACAGCGCCAGTCAGTTCTATAAACGTGAAGGTGACAAGTGCTATTTATTAGCCGGTTTCCCGTGGTTCCATGCGGACGCGCGGGCTACATTCTTCAGCGTAGCGAGCTGTACGTTAGATATCGACCGTCCTGAGTATTGGGACGCAATTATCAACAAGACGGCGATTGATGAGATCTTGAATTTCATGCACGGTCGCGGCAACGAGAACAAGATGACCGGAATGGATGAGCCTGACGTGCTGTTATGGTTCGTTCGCGCTTGTCAAAAGTACGCGCATAAATACACGGTACGCGAAGCGGCGGATTTATACGGTCAGCTCTGTTTGGATATCATTACCTGGTATCGCAAGCAGAACCATCCGCGCGCCAAACTGCATCAGAACGGCTTGTTATGGGTAGATGGCACGCAACGTCCTGCCACATGGATGCACGCGACGGAGAACGGATGGCCGATCACACCTCGTACGGGCTATGTAGTGGAGATCAACGCATTATGGTACAACGCGATGCGTTTCACAGCGGAGATGCTTCGTGAGATGGGTAAAGAGACGAGTGCGGATCTGATGGAGTACCAAGCGGAGATCACGAAGGATGCGTTTGAGAAGACCTTCTGGAACGGCGTGTATCTGAACGATTACGTGATCGATAATTATGCCAACAAAGAGGTTCGTCCGAATATGATTTGGGCAGTGGGTCTGCCGTATAGTCCGCTGGACAAGAAGCAGCAGAAAGCGGTTGTTGATATCTGCACGAAGGAGTTATTGACTCCGAAGGGTCTGCGTAGTCTGAGTCCGAAGAGCGGTTTGTATCATCCGTACTACGGGACGGATCCGGCACAGCGTGAACGGGCGTTGTTCAACGGCATCGTTTGGCCGTCCACCATCACCGCTTACTCGCGCGCGTACATGAACGTATATAAATACAGCGGAGCCAGCTTCATGGAGCGGTTGTTGGTCGGTTTTGAAGCAGAAATGAACGAATTGACGATCGGTACCTTGAGCGAGTTCTACGAGCCTAATCCTCCTTATAAGGGACGAGGCGGCATGAGTAGCGCACCGAGTGTAGCGGCGGTCATCAGTTTGCTTGATACTTTGAAGAAATACGAGAGAGAAGAAAGAGAAAGACAAGCAAAAGCAGAAAGCGAGGTACAACAATGAAAGCGTTAATGTTCGGTTGGGAGTTTCCTCCCCACATCTTGGGTGGTTTAGGAACCGCCAGTTACGGTTTGACCCGCGGCATGAGTGAGCAGAAGGATCTGGAGATCACGTTCGTCATTCCGAAGCCATGGGGCGATGAGGATCAGTCGTTCTTGCGTATTATCGGCGCCAACAGTGTACCCATTGTTTGGAAAGAGAACAGTTACGAGTATGTCAAACAGCGCATGGAGGGCAAGATGAGTCCTGAGGAGTATTTCCACCTGCGTGACGGTATTCGCTATGACTACCGTCGTATTGGAACGGATGATTTGGGATGCGTCGGTTTCTCGGGTCGCTATCCTGATAACCTGATCGAAGAGATCGGTAATTACGAAGCGGTAGCAAGCGTGTTAGCCAACAGTTTGGATTTCGATATCATCCATAGCCATGATTGGTTGACTTATCCCGCCGGTGCGTTCGCCAAGCAGATCAGCGGCAAGCCGTTAGTTATCCACGTACATGCGACGGATTTCGACAGGAGTCGCGGTAATGTAAACCCGACCGTTTATGCGATTGAGAAACGCGGCATGGATGAGGCGGATCATATCATGTGCGTAAGTAATCTGACGCGCAATACGGTCATCGAGAAATACGGCATTGATCCGCGCAAAGTGAGCACGGTTCACAATGCGGTAGAGCCCTTAGCTCATCCGGAGGAGTTCAAGAAACCGGAACGGAAGGACAAACTCGTTACTTTCTTGGGTCGTATTACGATGCAGAAGGGTCCTGAGTATTTCGTGGAAGCCGCAGCCCGCGTGCTGAGCAAGACCAATGGTGTTCGTTTCGTCATGGCCGGAAGCGGAGACAAGATGACAGAGATGATTGATTTGGTAGCCAAACGCGGTATTGCCGACAAATTCCATTTCCCGGGATTCATGAGGGGCAAGCAGGTTCAGGAGATGTTAGCGATGAGCGACGTGTATATCATGCCGAGTGTGAGTGAGCCGTTTGGTATCTCGCCGTTGGAGGCTATGCAGGTTGGCTGTCCGTCTATTATCTCTCATCAGTCAGGTTGCGCCGAGATCCTGCAGCACGCGATCAAGACCGATTACTGGGATATTGACGCGATGGCAGATGCTATTTACGCGATCGTCAAGTACCCGGCAATGTACAAGAGTTTGCACGAGTTAGGAATGGCGGAAGTAAATAATATCAAATGGGCTGACGCCGGATTGAAAGTGCGTGCAATTTACGACGGAGTGATCAATCATACATTGTAATGTACGAAGGAAAAATGTACGATGTACGATTTATGTACTAAGGAATTATTTAATCATTGACAAATTATAATCATTATGAAAAATATATGTTTATGCTTCCAGATGCATAGTCCGTATCGTCTGAAGCGCTATCGTTTCTTTGAAATCGGTCATGATCATTACTACTACGATGACATGGCGACAGAGGAACATGTTAACTGGCTGGTGAGCACCTCGTATTTGCCATTGTGCCAAACGATCCGAGACATGATCAATCTGAGCAAGGGTAAATTCCATTGCGCATTGAGTGTCAGCGGAACAATGATTGAGTTGTTCGAGCAGTTCAACCCGGAGATGATCGATATCCTCAAAGAGTTGGCAGCCAGCAAATGTGTTGAGTTTTTAGCAACGCCGTACAGCTATTCATTGGCTTCGGAGTACAACGAAAGCGAGATGAAGGAACAGTTCAAGAAACAGACAGAACTGTTGAACAATATCTTCGGCATCAAAGCGCAGACAATCTGGAACACCGAGTTGCTGTACACGGATGAGGCTGCTTACCAGTTGAACAAGATGGGTTACAAGATTATCATGACCGAAGGTGCCAAACATGTCATCAGTTGGAAGAGTCCGAATCATCTGTATCAGTCGGCGGGCGCTCCGAAGATGAAAGTGCTGTTACGCAACGTGAACCTGAGCGATGAACTCAGTTTCCATTTCTCGGATCCGAACTGGGCTAATTTCCCGATCGACGCCGAGAAATACGCAAATATGCTGCAGTCCCTTCCCGTAGAGGATGAGTTGATCAACATCTGGGTTGGCGCCGAGACCTTTGGTGTACGTCAAAATGCCGGAACGGGTATTTTCGATTTTCTGAAGGCGTTACCCTATTATGTACTGGAGCGCGAGATGGGCTTCATGACTCCTGCCGAGGCTGCCAAGAAATTAGCTGCTAACGATGTATTGTCAAGTCCGTATCCATTGACATGGAGCGGCGAGGCAAAGGATCTGAGTATCTACGCCGGCAACGATTTGCAGCAAGAGGCGATTCATAAGCTGTTTGCGGTAGCGGAGCGCGTACACTTGTGTCAGGACAAAGCACTGAAGACCAATTGGTTGCGTTTGCAGGACGTTAACTACCTGCATTACATGAATCATATTGATCAAGGCGAGACGCAGTACGAATCGGCATACGACGCATTCATCAATTATATGAACGTACTATCCGATTTCTTACAGACCGTTGAGGAACAATACCCGACAACTATCGAGAACGAAGAGTTGAACGAGTTGCTCAAGACGATCCGCAACCAAGAAGAAGAGATTCAAGCTCTTCAAGCGAAGTTGAAGAAGAAATAAAGCCCCCTTCAACTCCCCCATGAAGGGGGAGAGAAAAGGATGTGAATTTAGATTGAAAAAACGGATTTTCATAGTATTAGTGCTGTTGGCAGCGACCCTTGTGGCCGCTGCCAAACCGCCGCGTATTCGCACTGTTGTACGAACATGGCAAATGCCGGGTTTGACAGCGGTAGCGGACTCTATACCGTTTCAAGACACAGCAATGCTTAATTACCATGACGTGGACGTTCAACACGCGTACGCGTTGAGCAGCACGACGAACGGCAATGCGTTGGTGTCCCCCATCCAAAGCCGCGTCATCAACGACCGTGTTCGAACGATAGACGATCCATTTGCCTGGAGTTTGACTCCGTACGTGGTCACGCCTCAACAACAACGCTATTTCAATAGTACAACTCCATACTCCACGGTAGCGTACAAGAAAGGATTCTTGAACGGGCACGAGGAGAATGATATTGATTTTCTGTTTACGGGCAATATAGGACGGCGGTTGAACTTAGGCGTTGAGATGGATTACTTGAACGCTATCGGTCGTTATGCAAATACGTCGGGCAAGCTCTACCGTGGTTCCATTTGGGGCAGTTACGACGGAGCGCATTACAGTATGCACGCCGCCTTCGGATGGAGTCAGTTAAGTTCGTTCAATAACGGCGGATTGCAAGACGTCAGTCAATTAGGCGGCGCGCTGAATCCGGAGGATATGCCGGTTCGATTGAATTCGATGACAGGATACCGGTACCTGAGCGGCTACCTTCACAACCAATACGCGATCACCACCGAGCGGGAGTACCATGATTCGGTGGACGTGATCGAAAACGGGCGGAGGGTGAAACACGACACAATCAAAGTGGAGTATATCCCACTGATGACGTTCAGTCATATTTTCGAGACCAACAACTCGAACCGGAGGTATATTGAGAAGAGTGCTAATCAAGGTTTTTACGACACGACGTATTACGACAGCAGTAAGACCAACGACACCACCGATGTGCTGACAATTCGCAATACCCTCGCGGTCACGTTCTGCGAAGCATATAACACCAAGTTGAAGTTCGGAATCACGGCATTTGCGATGAATGAATGCCAGCGGTTTTTGAGCGACAGCGTCCCTTACGACAGTATATACGACTATAAATGGACCAACAACACCTTTGTCGGAGGCGCGATCCACAAGCATAGCGGAGCTGTTTTGCGGTACGATGTAGAAGGCAAAGTGTGCGTTGTGGGTTATAAGATAGGTGAGTTTGACGTGAACGGACGATTGCAAACGAAGTTCATGGCGGGTCGCTACCCTATGATTATCGCGGCGCGAGCGTACGTGAAGAGTGAGAAGCCGGGTTATTACCTGCAACATTTCCGCTCCAACCATATCCAATGGGAGAACCAATTCGGATTCACGTACCGCGTATTAGGCGGTGCCACGATTGCCTATCCCACCAAATGGGTCAAAGCGAGACTGGATTTCAGTTTCGAGAACCAGACCAACCCTATTTATGTTAGTACCGCCAACTGGTGTCCCCGGCAGTTTGGAGGCAACGTACAGATTATCACCGGAGACATCAGTGTGGATATTACCACGCCTTGGGTTAATCTAGAGAACCGTGTTGTGCTGCAACACTCGACCAACGACAGTGTATTACCGGTTCCTTTAGTCATTTTGCAGCATCGTTTGTACTACCATGGTACCTGGTTCAAGGCCTTAGACGCACAGATAGGTGTGGATGTGCGCTATTTCACCAAGTACCACGCGCCGGTATTATGTCCGGCAACGGGTATGTTCGCCAACCAGCAAAACGAGGTGGTGGGCAACTACCCGTGGATGAACGTATATGCTAATTTTTATGTACGCTCCATCCATTTGCGCTTCTTTGCGCAATACCAACACATCAACCACCTATTTATGAAATCGAACATTGATTATCTAACTATGCCGGGTTACCCGACCAACCGTGATGTTTTTCGCGCAGGACTCGCATGGCATTTCTATAATTAGTTTGAAGGTTTAAGAAGATTGAAGATTTAAGAATTGAAATATGATCATATCACAGAATTTGAATAAGATTATTATCTTTGCGCAGGAAGAGGCAGAGCGGTTACAAAACAAGCAGGTAGAACCGGAACATCTGCTACTTGGCATACTCCGTTTGGGAGAAGGTTCGGCATATAATATATTATGCCAGACATTGCTCCAACCGGAGGAAGCCAAACGACATCTGGATGAAGCGTTGCGCAAAGAGAAGCCGATGGTAGAACCTGTTACCCGAAGCGTAAAAGCCGATCGTATTCTGCGGATTGCCGAGGGGATCAGTCGCGAATATAAAGCGGAGTGTGTTTGTTCCGCCCATTTGTTGTTAGCCATCGCACGCGATGAGTTGAACTTAGCGGCCTCTTATTTAGAGGACGCATGGGGGATCAGTTACCAACAGTTGGTCAATATCTTCGGTCAGCCGCACTACAGTTCAAGCAGTCCGTTGAGTGAGACCCAACATGCGGGCGATGTGGAGGAAAACGATTGGCAACCCCAAAAACCGCTGCAGAACAACAAGAAAGCAGCCGGTACGACCACTGCGTTGGATAAGTACGGCCGTGATCTGACCAAACTGGCAGAGCAAGGTCAGTTAGATCCGGTAGTGGGTCGAGAAGTGGAGATCGAGCGCGTGGTTCAGATTCTGAGTCGGCGTAAGAAGAATAATCCGATTCTGATAGGTGAACCGGGAGTCGGCAAATCTGCCATCGTGGAAGGATTGGCATTGCGAATCATTGAGGATCAGGCGGTTGCGTTACAAGGAAAACGCATTGTGACGCTGGATCTGGCATCGATGGTAGCCGGTACGACGTATAGAGGTCAGTTCGAAGAGCGCATGAAGAATGTGCTCGCCGAGCTGCAGAACCATCCGGAGGTCATCTTATTCATAGACGAGATCCATACCCTCATCGGCGCAGGAAATGCATCGGGTTCGCTGGATGCAGCGAATATCTTAAAGCCGGCATTAGCCCGAGGCGAAGTACAATGTATCGGTGCCACGACGACTGCGGAATATGCCAAATCAATAGAGAAAGACGGAGCATTGGAGCGTCGTTTCCAAAAAGTGCCCATTCGTCCGACCACCTTGGAAGAGACCATTGATATCTTGCATCGTTTGAGTGACCATTATGCTCATTACCACCATGTGGTCTATACCAAAGAAGTTTTACAAGCGTGCGTAAAGATGAGCGAACGTTATTTGACGGATCGTGCATTCCCCGATAAAGCGATTGATGTGATGGACGAAGTGGGTGCCCGCAGCCATGCGCGTCAGAAAGCAACCGGTGTGACGGAAGGCGAGGCCTATACGATCACGACCGACGACGTAGCCGGCGTAGTGAGTATGATGAGCGGAGTGCCGGTTCAACGAGTAGCTACCGAGGAGAACGAACGCCTGAGGCTCATGGGCGAAGTACTGCGACGCAAGATCATCGGTCAGGACAAAGCTGTCGATACTGTCGTTCGCGCTATTCAGCGGAGTCGGTTAGGTCTGAGAGATCCCAAACGTCCCATCGGCACGTTCTTTTTCTTAGGTCAAACCGGCGTGGGTAAGACGTATTTGGCACAATGTTTGGCAGAAGAGTTATTCGGCAGCAAGGACGCGATAATACGATTTGACATGTCGGAATATATGGAGAAACATGCGGTGAGTCTGTTAGTGGGTGCGCCTCCGGGCTATGTGGGTCACGAGGACGGCGGCAAACTGACGGAGGCGGTTCGTCGCAAACCGTATTCGATCATTCTTTTCGACGAGATAGAGAAAGCTCATCCAGATATCTTCAATATTCTGCTGCAAGTATTGGACGAAGGCCGTTTGACCGACCGTCAGGGACATGTAGTGGATTTCAAGAACACGATCATCGTTCTCACCAGCAATGTGGGTACGCGTCAGATCCAGGAGTTTGGAGGAGGCGTGGGTTTCAGTTCGAGCGAAATGAATCAGAAGGAGACGCATAAGATGCTGCTCAAAGCGTTGCAGAAACAATTCCCACCGGAGTTCGTGAACCGTATTGACAATGTGGTAACCTTCGAACCACTTAGCCGCGAGACCATCAATCAGATTGTACGGATTGAGATCAACCTGCTCCAACAGCGTATGAAGACACAAGGTCATCAACTGAGCGTTACGCCGGAGGTGGTGGGTCAATTGGTGGAGAAGAGTTTCGACACGAAGAATGGCGCCCGTCCGGTTAAACGCGCTGTGCAGACCTATTTGGAAGATCCGCTGACGGATATATTACTCCGCCGACCAAACCAAAAACGAATCACAATAAAAAACATAAAACAACCAACATTATGACAGTAGAAATTACAGACGCCAACATCAAGGATGTGATTGCGTCAGGCAAACCGGTAGTAGTTGACTTTTGGGCCGCATGGTGTGGTCCGTGCAAAATGATGCTCCCTATTTTGGAAGAACTCTCGGCTGAGTATGAAGGCAAAGTAGTAGTGGGCAAGCTGAACGTAGATGACAACCCCGACACCTGCGAGCAGTACGGAATTATGAACATCCCGACGATGCTCTTCTTCCAGAACGGAGAGTTGGTCAATCGTCATGTTGGCGCATGTCGCAAGCAAGATTTGGCACAACTTTTTGACAGTTTGTTGTAAAAATGAGGGTAAAAATGCAAAAAAGTACGATTTTTCTTGCGTAATTCAAAAAAAAGTTGTACCTTTGCAGCCTATTTTGCCGTAATGGGCATGCTTTTTGTGTGCAAATAACAGCAAGAAACAATGGAGGGGATGTATATGCCCCTTCCGGCGGAGGCAAACAACAGAAGTTGTAAAAGCCCTCCTAGGCGGAAGCCGCTCCTCCCGTTTCATCGGGAGGACGCTCCGGGTCCGGTAGCTCAGCTGGATAGAGCAACAGCCTTCTAAGCTGTGGGTCTCGGGTTCGAATCCCGACCGGATCACTTCGCCGTCAGGCGATAGTGGTTGAAAGTTGATAGTTGAAAGTTGATAGAAGTTGTAAGGTGAATAAGTGGAAAGTTGAATAGACCGTACTTGCAAACCAATAAACTCTCAACTAAAGGACTTCTATAGACTATCAACTGTAAACTATAAACTATAAACTAAACTTAGTTTATACATGCGTCAATTAAAAATTACAAAATCAATCACCAACCGTGAGTCTGCAAGTCTCGACAAGTATCTCCAGGAGATAGGTCGCGAGGAGTTGATTTCGGTGGAAGAAGAAGTAGAACTGGCAGGCCGTATCCGAAATGGAGACCGCGCTGCGCTGGAGAAACTGACCAAAAGCAATCTACGTTTTGTAGTGTCTGTAGCCAAGCAGTATCAAAACCAAGGTTTGAGTTTGCCTGATTTGATCAACGAGGGCAATTTAGGTTTGATCAAGGCTGCAGAGAAATTCGATGAGACACGTGGTTTTAAGTTTATCTCCTATGCAGTATGGTGGATTCGCCAATCTATTCTTCAGGCCTTGGCAGAGCAGAGCCGTATAGTACGTCTGCCGCTCAACCAGGTTGGATCGCTCAACAAGATCAACAAAGCTTATCAGCGTTTCGAGCAAGAGCACGAGCGCAAGCCGAGTGCTGAGGAGTTGGCGGAAGAGCTGGATATGCCGATTGATAAGATTGCAGAGACGCTGAAGATGTCGGGTCGCCACGTGAGTGTGGATGCGCCGTTTGTAGAAGGAGAGGACAACAGTCTGATCGACGTGATGGTCAACGAGGATTCGCCGAATGCGGATCGTGGCCTTATTAACGAGTCGCTCTCTACCGAAATCAACCGTGCGTTAGCTACACTAACCCCGCGTGAGGCAGACATCTTGCGTAAGTTCTTCGGTATCGGAACACCGGAAAAGACGCTGGAGGAGATTGGAGATGAACTCCACCTCACCCGCGAGCGTGTTCGTCAGATCAAAGAAAAAGCAATCAAGAAACTCAATTCAGGCCAACGAAGCCACATTTTGCAGACTTACTTAGGGTAAGGAAAAAACCTCCGTCGGGAGGTTTTTTTAGTATTCAGCCATCAGTATTCAGCTTTCAGCTTTCAGTCAAACAAGGTGGGTTGGTCATTTTCTATCTGTTTGAGGATAGCCCGCATGAGGGTCTCGCGGATAAGTCGGCTGCGGTTAGAGACATCATACCGGCTGCAGAAACGATCCAAAGTGCGCAATTCATTCTCATTGAGCAAGATGGAGATTCTATGTTCGCGAGGGGCCTTCTTCATTAATGAATAATTAATAATGAATAATTAATAATGAATATCTCGTTGGAGTTGGTATTTATTAGAAGAACAATGCAAATTTGATGCCCGGCGAGACAAAATTGCGACCAGCTTTACGTGTATAGGTATTGCCCTCTATAGTCACGGTCGTATTGAGCCGTGCTTGCTGGAACGAAGCAAAAGCCATCACAGCTAAAGCCGATTTCGGATTGATTTGGTATCTATAACCAAAATCGATACCGGTATATATACCTCCAATATAGTCCTTGCTGAGCGCGACGCCATATCCGAGTGCGATACCAAAAATAGGAGCATGCTTGGCCTCCATGAACGGGACAGACAGTTTGGCCTCTATTGGCAGAAAATTATAGGAGTATCCATCCTGGAAATAACCATGATATCCCACTCCGGCTCCGATGAAGACATGTCTATCCTTGATATGATGCGTTCCGGCGAGTAGGTCTATACCGGCATTTCCGAAAGGAGAAAACGGAATCATGAATGAGGGAGCGCATGAAAGTTCGAGAAGAATAGAGGCTTTCTTGGCGGTAGTGATTTCCAAGACGTCTGTCGGTTCTTTTTGCTCGAGTTGGGTTGTAACCACTTCTTCATCCGAAAGGATCCGGTCTATGTCCGAACGCAGGTATTGGAAACGCGCTCCGGATTCGTCACGCACAATGACCACTTCTTCGTTTTGGAAAACGATAGTTCCTTTCACGCGCGCGCCCGTATGCAATAATATAGTTTCTGCGTGCGCGCACGCGAGCGATATAAGGCTAAATAATATGATGCCAAAAAGAGATTTTTTCATACCGAGTGCAAAGGTAGTAAAAAAAATGCATTTGTGCAAATTTTTATCGGTTATTGATTATTTTTTACGGGTAAATTGTCATTTTTGATTTATTATTTCATCTTTTTCAGCAAATTCGAAGTCAATCTGGCCTTTATTGACGTCCGCCCGCACGACTTTGACGGTTACGGATTCTCCTAAGGTATAGGAGTTCGGATGCGTCGTGGTGGCAATGGAGGATGATTGCGCGGGTTGTGCATTCTCGCATATCAGGCTGTACGAACGTTCGTCGTATTGCCAGTACTCGCCGGGTTGACCGATCTTGGATATATGGATCAGCCCTTCACAATGACTTTCATCCAATTGGACAAACAAGCCGAAATCCGTCACGCCGGAGATATGTCCGGGCAGGATTTCTCCGATATGATCCTCCATCCACATTGCCTGGAAGAGTTTGATTGAATCGCGTTCCGCCTGTGCCGCATCCTGCTCACACGCTGAACAATGTTCGCATTTTTCCTCCAGTTCTTCGCGCGTCATGGATTCCTTCTTTCCGGTCAAGATATATTTCTCCACGAGGCGATGTACCATCAAATCGGGGTAACGGCGGATGGGCGAGGTAAAATGGGTATAATGGCTGAAAGCGAGTCCAAAATGCCCGATGTTATAGGTTGAATAGACCGCTTTCGCTTGCGCTCGGATGGTGAGGAGTTCGATAGCACGCTGAATATTAGCCATTTGTACTTTATCGTTTGAGGCTTTTCGTTTGGCGAATTTCTCAAACTGCTTGACGGCTTCCAATTTCTCTCCGTTGGGCAGGTCATGCACTCGATAGACGAAAGGACGTCCAGACCCCACCGCTTTCGCAATCGTTCTGTTGGCAAGGAGCATGAACTCCTCGATGAGTTGATGGGCTTCGTTGGTCTGCTCGAAATAGATCTCGGTCGGATGACCATACTGATTCAGGCGGAAACGCATCTCCTCCTGTTCAATAATGAGTGCTCCGTTCGCTATACGTTCTGCCCGAAGTTGCTGCGCGAGAGAATTGAGAATGGTTATCGCCTGGCTTAACTCTGCCGTGACGTTAGAGGTCGTTGCCGTCTCGTTGCCATCTTTTTGCCGTGTAGAAGCCGAGTGAGCCTCTAATATGGACTGTGCTTGATCGTAATTCAGGCGTGCATTTGACCGAATCGCCGTGCGACAGACCTTATATTTAATTACGCGCGCGTGGGAGTCCATGGTGAAGATGACGGACATACACAGTTTATCTTCATTGGGGCGCAAGGAACATTTATCGTTGCACAGTTCTTCGGGCAACATGGGCAGCACGCGATCGACGAGATAAACGGAGGTGCCTCGTTTGTAGGCATCTTCATCCACTTTCGTGCCGGGACGTACGTAGAAGGAGACATCGGCGATGTGGACTCCGATGCGATAGACAGCGGGGCTGTCTGTTTGAGTGTTTGAGCCCTGCGGGCTTGTTTGAAAGTCTGAGACTTCGTCCTTGTTCAAAATCTCAAACGAAAGGGCATCGTCGAAGTCCTTTGCGTCGGCGGGATCAATGGTAAAAGTAAACACCTCTCGCATGTCGCGTCTGCGCAGTATTTCACATTGTTCTATAATAGACATAGATACTTTCTTCGTTTTCGGGTACAAAGATACAACAAAAATCGCATATATACAAAAAAATACGACTAAAATTTGCATAATTCAAAAAATAGTAGTAATTTTGCACCGCAAAATCAAAAAAAAGGAGACACATATGACCACTTTACAATTACATGCAGATATCTACCGCAGTTTAGGTATAATCGCAGAAGATGAGACGATGCTACAAAAGGTGGCCAAATATGTCCGTAAACTTGCCAAGCAAGTTACAGACGATCCGACAAGAATGAGTAAAGAAGACTACTTCGCCATGCTAAATCAGTCCAAAGCGCAAGCTGAACGGGGAGATGTATATCGATTTAATGACAAGCAGAAAATGGTCGAATGGCTTAATAGCTTATAATTATGTACGAAATCGAATACACCGAGATAGCCAAAGAGCACATCCGCTTACTGCGCACTCATGAACCCGCAGCCTTTAAGAAAGTCACTCAATTATTGTTAGAACTGGTTGACCACCCCGAAACCGGGACCGGACATCCAGAACCTCTCAAAGATAGTGATCCCAACAGATGGAGTCGTCGTATTACGAAGAAACATCGGTTGGTATATGAGATACACGAAACAGAAGTAATCGTACTAGTATTAGCAGCATACGGGCATTAAGAAGACAAATGAACCTTCGTTTGCGAGGTTAAATGCAAGCTATTTGAAATAATAGACAAGCGCAAGTGTGCGCTACATAAATAAAAAAAGCATTTGCTTTATTAAGGATCAATTCAATCTTCGACACATTGTAATGTACATCCGAGATATAGCGAATGTTCACACGCGAGTGTGGGCGTTTTGCATATATTGGAGTACATGGGAGTCGAAGCCCGAATTGACCAATATATAGAATGTCCGCACTTTTTGATTGAAATCAATTAATAACATTAACTAAAATTTATTTATTATGAGAACAAAACTATTTACATTTTTGTTTGCCATAGTGGCAAGTATTGGCATAGCAAATGCCGAAATTTATTCAGGCACATGTGGTGCAAATCTAAATTGGTCACTGGACACCGAAACAGGTGTGCTGAACATTACTGGTAGAGGTGACATGAATGATATGTGGAGAGGTTCCGGTCCTGGAGCTCCTTGGTACGACTACGCATCCTCCGTTACAACTATAAATTTACCAGAAGGACTAACCAAAATTGGGGATTATGCATTCTATGGTTGTCATATGGCTTCTCTCTCAATTCCAGATTCCGTTACAAGTATCGGTTTCCGTGCAATTAGTGTTTGTCCTAACTTACTATCAATTACTATTCCTGATAACGTTACTACAATAGGAACATGGTCTTTCTGTTCTTGCACAAAACTTAACTCAATAACGTTTGGACATGGACTGACAACAATCCCGAATGCATTTGAGGATTGTACAAGTTTAACCACAATCACATTTCCAAATAATATACAAGAAATTGCTTATGCCGCATTTCGAAATTGCACCGGCTTAATTTCTGTTTATATTCCCGCAAGTGTAACTACTATGGGAGATAATGCCTTTACTGGCTGTACAGGTTTAACACATGTGTATATTGAAGATTTGACAGCATGGTGTAATATTGATTTCGGAGGAGTCTCAGGAAACCCTCTTTCCTATGCACATAATCTATACCTAAACAGTGAATTAGTGACTGATTTAGTTATTCCAGACGGAATAAACCGCATCGATGACGGAGCTTTTTGCAATGCCACATGTCTTACATCAGTTACTATTCCAGCTTCAGTTAAAGAAGTAGGACAGGCTGCTTTTTCTGGTTGTACAAATTTACAAGGAGTCTATATTTCGGATTTGGCAGCCTGGTGTGATATTAACTTTCGATATCAGAATTCAGGTGCTAATCCTTTGCGTTTAGCCCATAATCTTTACCTTAATGGTCAACTAATTACGGATTTAGTCATTCCCGAAGGAGTGGATTCTATTAAACTCAATGCTTTTAGTGATCTGCAATGTATTACTTCATTGTCTATTTCTAAAAGTGTAAAATATATAAATGGAGATGCATTTTCTCGATGCACAAATCTGTTAACCATTTTATATAACGCCAAACGTTGCGAGGATCTACCTAATGGTCAAATTGGATTTCGTGATGGAGGGTCATATGTTCCTCCTATCTCATCTGTCATATTTGGAAACGAAGTGGAACGTATACCAGCAAGTCTATTCAGAGATTTATCAAATATAACAGAACTAGTTATTCCGAGTAATGTGAAAGAAATAGGAGAATTGGGTTTTTATGGCTGTTCCGGTCTACAAAAAGTAACATTTGAAAACGGAATAGAAAAAATAGGTAATTATAGTTTCTATCAATGTTCAAAAATAGATTCAATCGTTATTCCAAATTCGGTTACTCAAATAGGAATGTATGCTTTTTATGGTTGTAGCAGCGTAAAGTATGCCTCGATTTCTAACCAACTCATAAATATCCGCGAATATACCTTCAGTGGTTGTCGTTCTTTGGAAGGAATTGTCATTCCTGCGTCGGTGGAAACAATCGGACAACATGCGTTCGACGGTTGCCGTAGCATGCAATATGTTACATGCGAAGCTATCAATCCTCCGGTTTGTGGTACACAGACTTTCAATTATGTGGACAAATCCATTCCCTTGTATGTTCCGGCAGCAAGCATGGAAACTTATGCTCAGGCAGACCAGTGGCGAGACTTCTCAGATATTCGTCCTATCGGAGATATTTACCGCGTTTCCTTTGTGGACTTTGATGGAACAGAAATTAAGTCCGAATACGTAGATGGTGGACAGACTGCTACGGCTCCAGAAAACCCGATGCGTGAGGGATATACCTTCATTGGTTGGGATACTGATTTCAGTAATGTTTCGGAATACTTGACTGTAACAGCTCAATATGCCATTAACCGTTTTGAGGTTAAGTTCCTCAATTGGGATAACTCCGTGCTCAAGACAGACAGCATAGATTGGCACGGTTCAGCTGTTGCTCCGGCGAACCCGATACGCGAAGGATATACATTCACAAGTTGGGATAAAACTTTTGACGATATTACAGCTGACTTGACCGTTAGAGCACAATTTACTATCAACTATTATGACGTTTTCTTCCTGAATTATGACGGTCAGGTACTTAAAGAACAAAGCGTACAATACAACACATCTGCAACAGCCCCGAATGCACCCGCACGTGAAGGATACTCATTTACCGGATGGAGTGGAGAGTACTCCAATGTGGCAAGCAGGCTATTTATTGTAGCACAATATGAAAAAGAGCAGACAGGTGCTATTCCCGTACGTTTTGTAGATGTCGAAGGCGAAACACTACTCAATTCCTATGTGTTGGATACTGCACCGATTGCGCCGATTATTGTCAACCGTACGTTCTTAGGCTGGCATGCTGTTGCTGCAGATATAGCAGATGGCATTGTTATTCAGGCAACATATGAAGACCAAACCAATACTGCGGCACCGAGTGCGCAAACAGACACCGAAAATCCGCAGAAAGTACTTCGCGACGGAAATGTCTATATACTCCGAGGCAATCAAACTTATACTCTTACCGGAACAGGAGTTCGATGACACCTTATATATAAGCACATGCGGGCGGGTCAAATGGACTTACCCGCATGTTTTTTATGGCTCATCAAATATTCTAAACTGACAAATAAAATATACAATTTCAATAATCAGAGGTAATTTTTACGAAAATTCTTGCATATTTAAAAAAAATATTGTAACTTTGCACGCTTTTTCACGTTTAATGGGCTGACACCCGTTTTGTCGGCATGCGAGAATGGTACAAAAAAGAAAAACAAAATACTTAAATATATTTACCTATGCAAATTAAAGTAAGTAATGTCAATCAGCCGGTGTGGAAAGAGTGCAATGTACATGCGACTCTTCCGTCAGAGCTGAGTAAACTGCAAGAAATTGCGTACAATGTATGGTGGAGCTGGTATGGCGATGCAAAGGATTTGTTCCGTTACATCGATTTGGATGCTTGGCATAAAGCCGGTTCGAACCCGATTGTGTTGCTCAATACCATCAGTTACGACCGAATGGTAGAGTTAACGAAGGATGAGAAGTTCATGAAAAAGCTGAATGAGGTGTATGCCATATTCCGCAAATACATGGACACTCCGAAAGACAAGAAAAAACCGACAATAGCCTATTTCTCAATGGAATACGGTCTGACTCATGTATTGAAGATCTACTCGGGTGGTCTGGGTATTTTGGCCGGAGACTACATCAAAGAGGCTTCGGATTGCAATATCGACATGACGGCAATCGGTTTCCTGTATCGTTATGGTTATTTCACCCAGACTCTGAGTCCGGAGGGTCAGCAGATTGCCAACTACGAAGCTCAGAACTTCGCTAATCTGCCTATTACCCAGGTAAAAGAGAAGGACGGAAGCAATCTGATTGTAGAGGTTCCTTATCCGGATCGTACGGTAAAAGCATACTTATGGAAAGTAGCAGTTGGTCGTATAAACTTGTATCTGTTAGATACTGATAATGAGCTCAATAGCGAGTGGGATCGCCAGATCACGCACCAACTCTATGGTGGCGATTGGGAGAACCGCATCAAGCAAGAGATCATGTTGGGTATCGGCGGTATGTTAGCGCTCAACAAGTTAGGCATCAAGAAGGATGTTTACCACTGCAACGAGGGTCACGCTGCCCTGATGGGTCTGCAACGCCTTGTAGATTTGGTAGCCGAGGGTTTGACGTTCAATCAAGCCAAAGAGGTAGTTCGTGCAAGCGGACTTTATACCTGCCATACTCCGGTTCCAGCCGGTCACGACTATTTCGAGGAAGGTTTGTTCTACAAATACATGAACGAATATGCTCCGAAGTTGGGCATTGAGTGGCATGATCTGATCGGTATGGGTCGTACCAACCCGGATGACAACAACGAGAAATTCTCCATGTCCGTCTTCGCGTTGAATACCTGCCAGGAGGCAAACGGTGTTTCGTGGCTGCACGGCGAGGTTTCGAAGAAGATGTTCGCTCCGGTTTGGCCGGGCTATTTCCCTGAGGAGCTGCACGTTGACTACGTTACCAACGGTGTACACATGCCGACTTGGGCTGCTTCGGAATGGAAGAAAGTTTATCTCAAATATCTGCCGAAAGAGTGGATGAACGATCAATCGAACCTCGAGATGTGGAAGGCATATAACGATATCCCTGATGCAGAGATCTGGGCTACGCGTTTGAACCTGAAACGTAAGTTGATTGATTACATCAAGGAGAAATTCAGCGAAGATTGGATGAAGAGCCAGGGCGACCCGGGTCGTATCATCCAAGCACTGAGCGAGATGAACCCGAACAACCTGATCATCGGTTTCGGTCGTCGTTTTGCCACCTATAAACGTGCTCACCTGTTGTTCACCGACCTGGATCGTTTGGACAAGTTGGTAAACAACCCGAATTATCCGGTTCAGTTCTTGTTTACCGGAAAGGCTCACCCGGCAGATGGCGGAGGTCAGGGTTTGATCAAACGTATTATTGAGATCAGCCGTATGCCGCAGTTCTTGGGTAAGATCATCTTCCTGGAGAACTATGATATGCGTCTGGCAAAACGTCTCGTTTCGGGTGTAGATATCTGGTTGAACACGCCGACCCGTCCTCTTGAGGCATCGGGTACATCGGGAGAGAAAGCTCAGATGAACGGTGTGCTGAACTTCTCCGTCAAAGACGGATGGTGGTACGAAGGTTATGTAGAGGGCGCAGGCTGGGCATTGACCGAGAAACGCACTTACGAGAACCAAGCTCACCAGGATCAGCTGGATGCGGCTACCATCTATACGATGTTGGAGCGTGAGATCATTCCGCTGTACTACGCAAAGAACAGCAAGGGTTACAGCCCTGAGTGGATACAATACATCAAGAACAGCGTAACAAAGATCACTCCGCGTTTCACTATGAAACGTATGATGGACGACTATTTCGACAAGTTCTATTACAAATTAGCGAAACGTCACAACCTGCTCCTTGCGGACAACTACAAGATAGCGAAGGAGATTGCCGCTTGGAAAGAGAACATCGCTGCTCACTGGGATGAGATCGAGGTACTGAACAAGTCCATTTCGAAGGATCTGAGTTCCCTCACCGTAGGTGACAAGGTGCGCATTGCTGTTGAACTCGACACCCACTGCTTGAACGATAAGGGTATCGGCGTTGAGCTCGTAGCTGTTCGTACTTCGACCCACAACAACGACAAACTCTACGAAGTAGAGCCGTTGAAGATGGTGAAGTCCGAAGGCAGCCACCTGTTCTACGAGAACACCTATCAGGTGGACTATGCCGGTGGTATGAAATTCTGTCTGCGTATGTATCCGCAGAACGAACTCCTGCCCCACCGCATGGACTTCTGTTACGTTCGTTGGCTCTAATCGTCCGAACGGTATTTTACCCAAAAAGCTCGCTGCAAAGCGGGCTTTTTAGGTATTTGGGCATAAAAAAGCACAAAAATAGCAGAATTTATTAAAAAAATTTGGTCAATTCAAAAAAAAGCAGTAATTTTGCAATCCGTTTTGAGCCTCTGGCGATTGAAATAGAGGAGTCGAAAGTCGAAAGACAAAAGAAAAAAGCGATTCTATCGAATAGTAGTAAATGCTCTAAACGTATTCAGGAATCCAGTATAAAAAGTAAACGAAATGGATTTAATTAAAGTAGCTGAGCAAGCATTTGCCGGCGAGAAGAAAGAATTCCCTGCATTCAAGGCAGGAGATCAGATTACGGTGGGATACCGTATTAAAGAGGGAAACAAAGAGCGTGTACAGGAGTTCCGCGGTGATGTGATCTGCATCCACGGTAGCGGCGACAAGAAGCGCTTCACAGTTCGCAAGATGAGCGGCAACGTTGGTGTAGAGCGTATCTTCCCGATGGACAGCCCCTTCATTGAGAGCATCACAGTGAACAAGTACGGTAAAGTACGTCGTGCTAAATTGTATTACCTCCGCGAGCGTACGGGTAAGAAGGCCCGCATCCAAGAGCGCCGCGCTAAGTAATGTACAAAGTAACAATGTACAATGTACAAAGGTAAAACGTCACTTCGGTGGCGTTTTTTTTGTTAAAAACCTTGCGTATGTCATTTTTTTTGTGTACCTTTGCACCCGCAAAGGTTTAGAAAACAAGAACGACTATGCAAACAGACGTTAAAAATCAACCCCAAGAAGCACCTATTACAACAGATGCAATAGGTACCGGAAATGTGCAGAAAAAGTACTATACTGCCGATGAAGCAATCGCTTTCCTTGAACCGCGCATTCGCGCTATGTTCCAATGAAAGAAGTTGTTTACACCAAGCAAGCTCTTTTGCAGTTTGAAGAAAGTGTAAAAGAGTTAGTTGAACAGGGCTATTTCGGCGAGGAAGACTACGCCGTTATGTACATGCGTGATATATTTAGGTATTTTGCGCTAAATCTGCAAAATTCAGTATCTGTCGCAGCCCCTGAATATTTCAATCGGTATTGTGTAGATGGTAAAACTCTGTATTACGTCCGCTATCGTAAAAATGCGCATACAACGTGGTATGCTTTTTATGAAGAATTAGAGAACGTATATAGTATAGTTTATCTTGCTAATAATAAACTAATCGGCCATCTGTTGGATATTAGTTTATAACTCAACCACCGCTGGCACCGACAGCGTAAAAAAGTGAATAGTACATAAGGGGTATTAGCTCATCTGGCTAGAGCGATTGGTGAGAGTTCTTATTTCGGATAAGATCCTCAAACGATTATTACGAGTCCGCTATACTCCACAAATACAAGCGCGAAGTGTCGCGCGAGAACATATTAAAAATAATAAGCATTACTATTATTTCATCGTTCGACGAAGTCTACCAAACAAATTGAACTACCGAAATAATAATTGTTGAGGTGTATCTACATCTCTACTCCTAAAATGATAGTATGCGCTCACCATCGGTGGGCTCATTTATCAGGAGTAGGGGTTTGGTAGACACCTGTCGAACGGATAAGTGAGTTCACTTTTCTTATCTGTTTGGTGGATTGATAGTTTTGCACGAAAACAACTATCAATCTATATGGCAGGAAACGCTGATTTGCATGCAGCCGGCAAGGCAAAAAAAGATGAGTTCTACACTCAATTGGTGGATATTGAAAAAGAAGTAAAGTATTACAAGCAACACTTTCAAGGAAAAGTGGTGTTATGTAATTGTGACGATCCGTACGAAAGTAATTTCTTCAAGTACTTTGCCTTGAACTTTAACGCACTCGGTTTGAAAAAACTGATTGCTACCTGTTATAATGGATCTCCTGTTTCCGGTAATGAACTATTATTGGATTTCGGTGACACAGTTGATGATCCGAAGAAGATTGCCTATAAAGTAGAAATAACTGAAGTTACAGATGTAAATGGAGATGGCGCAATTAATCTTGCTGATGTAAAGTACCTCATGCAAAATGATAAGAATGTTATTTCTATACTTAAAGGAAATGGCGATTTTCGTTCTCAGGAGTGTATCGATTTGCTAAAAGAAGCAGATATAGTAGTTACAAATCCGCCATTTTCTCTGTTTCGTGAATATTTAGCACAATTAGTTGAATACAAGAAGAATTTTCTTATTATTGGAAATGTAAATACCATTGTTACAAAGGATACATTTCCTTTAGTAAGAGACAATATTATATGGATGGGAGCTAGTATTCATAGTGGGGATAGAGAATTTAGAGTTCCTGATTCTTACCCACTTAATGCCGCAGGATATAGAGTTGATGAGAATGGTATAAAATATATTCGTGTTAAAGGTGTTAGATGGTTTACTAATTTGGACTACCCTCAACGTCATGAAGATCTGGTCTTATATAAACATTATACTCCTGAAGAATATCCAAAATATGATAATTATGAGGCAATAAATGTTGATAAATCAAGTGACATTCCTTGTGACTACGATGGAGTTATGGGTGTGCCAATTACCTTCTTGGACAAATACAATCCCGACCAATTTGAGATTATTTGGCAAGCGAGTGGAAATACAAGAGCTTGTGCCCCCAATGAAATATTATCAGAATTGTCATATAAACCACATAAAGAAGATAGAGGTGGTTGCGCCGTTCTTAAAGGACAGCGTTGTTATACCCGCATTTTAATCCGTCGCAAAAAATAGAAAGCCATGAAAATAGAATTACACAAAATTACCGTTCGCGAGCTAACCGAAGGCTACGTGGACAATCAGGAAGCGGGCGTGAAAGCCTATGGTGGTAAGTTAGACGTGCGTCCGCCGTTTCAGCGTGAGTTCGTTTATAACGACAAAGAGCGGGACGCTGTTATTGATACCATTACGCAGGATTTTCCGCTCAATGTGATGTATTGGTCGGTTAACGATGATGACACGTTTGAGATTATTGACGGTCAGCAACGTACGGTTTCGATTTGTCAGTACGTGAACGGCGACTTTGCGCACTTGTTCCGTTATTTTGACAATCTCACCAAAGAGGAAAAAGACCAGATTCTCAATTACGAACTTTACATCTATCGTTGTACCGGTTCGGACAAAGAGAAACTGAAATGGTTCAAGACCATCAATATAGCCGGAAAGAAACTGACGA
>Ga0247610_10001538_pt1 | contig 28590 bp, 47 predicted proteins | sample 174DNAGHGhighgp2_FD_193483 | JGI IMG/M metagenome (GOLD analysis project Ga0247610, IMG submission 193483) | Sheep rumen microbial communities from Palmerston North, Manawatu-Wanganui, New Zealand - 1742 DNA GHGhigh gp2 | ecosystem: Host-associated > Mammals > Digestive system > Stomach > Rumen...
GTCTATCGGCTATGTCCAAAATTTTTCCCATAGGGGGCTATCTCGGTACGACCGTCCCGTCCGGTAAGACATCGAATCGTTTTACCTTCCCGTGTTCCTCTGCGTGACATAAACGACAAACCGCTAACAGGTTATCAAACGATAAACTTATGCTCGGGTCGTTTAGGTTCTCCGAGTTTAGATGTATCTTATGGTGAACGATCTCCGCAGGTACGATTAACCCCTTTGCCTTACACTTCTCACATAGCCCACCAACTGAACGAAGGTAAGCGTTCCTACACTCTTGCCATTGTTTCGAACTATAAAATTCAGCTTGTCTTCCTTGGCTCATAAAAAGGAAAGAGAGCAGATACCTTTGTTAAGATACCTGCTCCGTATGAGGGTAAAAGGGTCATCGACATGATTCACCATTAACATAATAACACATAAAACTGTCAACTTTCTGTCTTTTTAATCAACTCCGCAAAATGCCTTAACGCTCTGTCGTGGATGTGGACTGACCCTTCTGGCGAATAGCCTATCCGATTCCCTATCGCTCTCCACCCTAAAGGTGCGTAAGCCTTCTTCGGGTGTGGTTCGATATACCGAAGCCATAAGACCGTAGATTCTAAAGGGTCTGATACTTTCCCGATGTTCTCTCTGATCTCGTCAGCCTTTAGAACAAGCCCTGCTTTCTTTTCTTCCAAGGCTTCAATTCGTATCATAGCCTTTAAGACTTTATCTTCCCTGACGTTTAGGTGACTTGCTCCCGAATCGTCCAACTGAACAGGATGATACGAACCGACTTCCGTTCTGATCGTCATTATTCTTTCATTAAGCTGAACGAGTTTAAGTCTTATAGCCCGATACTGTTCAAGATATTCTTTCGTGGTCACGTTCCTCTCCTTTCGTCCTTTTCTGTCCCTATATTTCTGAAGATTGGCTTAACATCAAGCATCTGTTCCATAATCTCACGGTCTGTTGCGTTCACTTCTTCATCACAAGTATATCTACGCATAGCGTGATTGATTCTGAGTGCTTCTGACGGAGTATATTCGGCTTTGATTGCTTTGACGATCTCGCCTTGCTTTTCAACGATTAGTTTCATTCCTTATCCTCGCTTTCTTAATCTGTGAACCACTCAACAATCTTTAATGACATATACGTGATTACTCCAACAAGCAAGATAAAGGAAACGTATATTTTTATGAGTATCATTTACTTACCTTCCTCTGCATACACTCTATTATCTATCTCACCTATCCATACTGAAGGATATTCTCCTTGTATACACGATACTATCTTGTTTGAATTATCAGCTAAATACATCTGCAATATCTGGCAACACCTCTGTGCTGTTTCTTCGCTAATATTGATACCAACATTTATCGTTATTCCGCCTAATTCTGCCATTATTCCTTATCCTCACTTTCTGCCTTGCCTATGTTGTCAAGAATCTGCAATACTTCGTTGCACTTGTACATTGGGCAATTATTAGTCGAAAAATAATCATTATCGTAATATCTGTCTAAGTCCTCTATCTCTGCCTTTACATCATCAAGCGGTATTCCGTTGGCTACGGCAGAATAGATAATGCTCATAAGAGTTTTGCCACTTCTTTGCGAAGATATTATTTCTTTGGTTTTTGATAATGCTTCGTAGTAGTCTTTGGGTATCTCTATAATTAGTTTTACTGTATCGCTCATTCATTCACCGCCTTTCTTCAAAAGCCTTACAAGCCTTGGATGACGGCTGATGCCACATAGCCGTTGTTGACTTCCATTTCCTGTCAGGATTCACACACTTACGACCGATACAAGACTTCTCGTTTGATAACCATTTACAATCACGGCACTTGTGATCGTGGTATTCCTTCACCATTCCGAGTTCGGTTACCTTCATAAAGCGAATTACATCTCCCAACATTTTCAAGCGACCATAACAGACCGCAAGGTTTTTAAGAGCGGTATACTCTCCCTTGCCGTTGTTTATAGCTTCGTTCATAGCCTTGTCGAGTTCTGCCCACTCGGAATCAATCTCGTCATATCTTCCTCTTAAGCACTCATAAACGTGTTTATATATGCTTTTATATTCCATACTTCCCCCTTTCAGTTTTTAACGAGTAGCTTTTCCAACTCGTCCATATCGTAGTCAGTTCGGTTCTTCATCCGTGTAAAAGTGTTCTTACTTACCGGAACTTTCTCTCTCTTCCTTGCCCATTGAAGAACGGTCGCATAGTGTGACTTATACTTGTCTCCCTTGGAAGCGATGTAAAGACTTAACTCCTCTATCAGCCCTGCATAACCTTTGTCGATTAGCTTTTTATGTTCTTCGTCTGTAAGCCTTACGTTCTGACACTCACCATATAGTCTTTTATTATTGGTATTGGTATTGGTATTGGTATTGGTATTGTGGTTCGTTTTTGTTCGTTTTCTGCTCGTTTTCTGCTCGTTTTCTGCTCGTTTTGTGTTCGTTTCTTGGTTGTTTTTTGTTGCGTTGCTGTTTCCGAACTGACCCCCACCGAGTTTACCTGCCTTGCTCTTGCGTTCTGACAAGTCACGATCCCGAAGAACCCTTCCGCACATATCTTTCGATACCCTTATGAGATATCGGTCTTCAAATTCTTCGGTATCGTTCCCAAGGAGCGTGTTGATTAAGTTCTTTGTGATAAGTCCACACTCCTCGTTCGACATCCCCAGAAGGTCGTCAAAGTCTTCTGGGTGAATAATGATTCCGTGATTCATTGTTTTTCCTCATACTTTTTACATTTGATTCGTGATCTATAAGTCGGACACGTTCCGACAGCACACTCCCCACGGGATGTACCGCCCTGCTTACCGACAAAGGGCTTGTAATACTTACAAGAACCGCATTTATCAGTTAAGTCCGTCCGTTTCATCCTGTCCTCGTTCGTGACTACCTTTCGCCACTTGGCAGAAAGTTTAGCGTCTTCTAAATCCTGCCAAGTGTAGCCGTCAGGTAGAACGATCGGGTCGCATACCCACTTATTCATACAAGCCCCCGTAGTACAAGTCCTCGTCTATGTCGAACGAATCCGGTACTACGAAAGGTGACCAAAAGACCACGTTCCCAAACCCCGTAGGGTCTGTCGCTGAATACCAAAGCTTCGTCTTGTCACAGTAGAACGCTACGTCTACTTCTCCCCTTGTAGTGCCGATGACGACTAAATCTGAAAAGCCCTCATCGTCTGTCTGCGGTGTCTCAATCTTCGGGTCGTGATGATGTGTGTAGTAAGTCTTGTCCATATTTACCCCCTTAATCACAGGAACTTCCCGTGTAATATCTGCAAACGTACTTCCCGTCTTCTTCGTAAATCTTGCAATCGTAAAGCCCATACCCACAGAGGATAGAATCGTCAAAGTGCTTCATTACGTCTTCCCCTGCCATATAAAAGGACTTCTGCGTCTTGTCCTTCGCTCCTTCTCTTGCTCTCTCGAACTCTTCCTTGGTGACTTCAAATGAACCTTGTCTCATCCCTTACTCCTTTCCCAGAATCTGAACTGTCTCATATCCACTGTTCATAAATACCTTGGCGGCTTTGTATGCTGAATCATAATTTCCGAAAGTCAAAAGGAAACCGCCTTCCCTTCTTTCGATTTTGCGTATTGCCTTTATATCGCCCGACAAACGCTTCTTATCATCGCTGATGAATACTTTTACCATTGTCTCTTTTCTCCTATCTTCTTAACCGTTCTACGCTGTTACAGAACGTATTGTGACTTCTGCTTTTGGTGTCTCGCTCCAAAACTTCCGGATGATCGTTTCGACTATTTGTGAATCATCGTAGTAGGCTATCCCGTTAAGTGCGTCCGTGATTCCCTTGTATAAGTTGTCGCTGTCCGGTCTTTTAGTCGGTCTTTTGTTTAGCAGGTATTCCGACTTCGCCTTCTTACTTGCCGACTTTGGAATCTCGAAGTAAATGTTTACCGTTACGGATATCGGGATATCCTTTTCCCACCTCATCGGCTGATACTGAACCTCGCTCAAATAAGCCGACCGTACTTTCTCTTTGTATGCCTTGACCTTTGTGTCCTCGAAAACGTGCTTCGTGTGTCCGTTGAATCTTGGTCTTTTCCACGGTACGACCTCGCCGTCTACCACGAAATAAACCTCAATCATAGAACTTTCCATATCTCTTGAACCACTCCTCTCTCGTGTGTGTTTTTAAGTAAGTCTCTTGCCCTATCCTTTGGAGTTCCTTGTCGTATGTCCCGTGATCGTGTAAGTTCTGGTGGCAACGTCTGCAAATCCATACCCACAAACAATCTTCATCCGCCAATCTTTTCTGCCCTGTGCCGTGTAGTAAGTGGTGGTGTTCAAGTCCGCCCGTGTAGGGTGCGTGGCATATAAAACACTCGCACTTCGTTTGAACTATGCTCGGTTTGTATTTCTTCATCCTTCGCCTTTCAACATTTTCTCTATGTCGGTTTCATAATCGACAAGATACTGTCTGATAAATCTTGAAGCGTATTGAGGGTGAATCATCGACCTTTCTTCGATATCCTTTTGATTTGTTCCCCATAGATCGCTAATGCTTTTGGGTTTAACGTACTCAATCGGCTCGAACAAAAAGTTGTTTTTTGGTTTGAAACCAATAAACCAATACTGTGTTGGCTTCACATAGTAGTCGCCGTTTAACCTGCGGTTCTTATCTATGACGCTCGGTTTTAAACACCAATAACGTGTAAGATAATGTTGTTCGGAGTACGGGTTTTCGAATACCATTTTCAAGCCCCTCTTAATAACGATGATTGACAACTTTGTTATTAAGTCGTAATTCTGGTGTAGTTCTTCGTGAAGCCTCAAAACTGTTTCCAACTTCTGCAAGTCTGTATAATTTTTCATTTGCTTTAGATCGCCACGAAACGACAGAAGTATTTGTTGTTCGAATCTCGTGCAGGGAAAGAAAGCAAGAATCAAGTCATCGGGAGTTATTTTGTCGAAGATCGAAGGGCGACCCTCGTACCCCCCCCGAATTTCTGCGAACAAATCAAGCTGATAGTCTGTCTCTCCGTACTCGTTTAAGATGTCATAGTCATACGCTTCGATACCCAACTTCTTAAACTCGTTCTTAAATGTGCCTGATTGTTCGAACAAACAATGTGCAATCATTTATTGTTCTCCATATCCTTAATCATCCGGTCTATCTCTTCCGGTGTTCTCGTCTCGATTCCGAGGTTTTGGGCTTCTTGGACTATCCCGTCAATCAAAATCGACATTTCCCTCGAATCGTATTCGGAACTCCCTTTGTAGACCTTGTAGTGTGTGAACTCTTTGCCCTGAACGTGTCCTTTCCCGTACTCTTCGAAGTATTTGAAGTAGCCACATACGTTGACATCTGACCGAACTGACACGAACTCGCTTTGTCCGTAGTCTTTTAGCATTTGAAGGTAAATATCTTCTTTGCTTTTTCTTAACGTGTCGGCTATCTTCCCTATCAAAGCCCACGCATAAGCGTTAGCTGATAGTGACCGTTTGGGGTGGTACTCCTTGACTTCGTACTCACCCTCGGTCTGCTGGGATAGAAACCCGATGCATTCAAGCGTTGTGCCATGAAATTCAGACATTATCCGTTCCCCCTTGCAAACTCCAAATATTCCTTTTCCATTTCGTCACGCATCTTTTGGATTTTCTCGGGGGGTAAAAGCTCGGGGTTTTCTTCCTGCACTTTCTGACGACATCGCCTAATGCTTTCCAAATTCGGGTAAGAATTATCATTGAAGAACTCAACGATCGTAACGTTCTTGTATGGGAATCCCATTTTCCAAAGAACGGCAAGATATAACTTTCGGTCATTCCCTCTTAATTGTGGGTAATCGTTCAGTAATTCCTTGATGACGGTTTTATAAGTTTCAAGTTTCATTCCACCCTCGCTTTCTTATTCGAAGGGCAATTCCTCGGTGACGTTCACATCAAGGAATCCTTCGCTCTTGGTTGTCTGTTCTGCCTTGCTGTCGCAAAAATCCACTTCGTCTGCGATGATCGCAACGGATGTGTGGCTCTTGCCTTCCTTGTCCTTGTAGTTGTTGCTCTGAAGGTGTCCGGATATCGCTATCTTCCTTCCCTTGGAAAAATACTTCTCGATGAACTCGGCTGTCTTCCCAAAAGCTGTGATATCAAAGAAGTCTGCTTCGTCTTTCTTACCTTTACGGTCAACGGCTATTGCGTTCCGTAAGTAGGTCATTCCACTTGTGGACGATTCCGTCTTAATCTCTCTGACAATTCGCCCGATAACTGTGACGTGATTCATTTACTCTTCTCCCTTCTCTATGTTTGCGTTTATCTGCTTAAGTAAGGTGTGCTTCATCTTTCCGTAAGCGTTGCTGTCGAAGCCCTTGGGAGTGGAATCTTTGAACCACTTTTCAAAGTCCTTTCCCCCTGCCTTGTCGTACAGTTTGTGAAGTTCCTCTTTCGCCTGTTCATCGAGTGCGTTCTGGTCTGCTTCGGTTCTTACTTCCAACTTGCTATCATCGTCCGTAACAATTCCCAGAACGGTCAGGGCGGTGTATCTTCTGGCATAAGTAAGAGCCGAGCCGTAAAGTTGGGCGGCGTTCATCTTGGATTCTTTGGGAATCACGATTCTCGCTCCCTTTATCCACTCATTCCCGACAAGGGCTTCAACGTACTCGATCGGCTGACCTTCGACTATGACCGGAACTCCGTTTCCGTCACACAGGGTCGCCACTCTCATTGGTGGAATCTCTACCCCTGCAAGTGCAAGGTCGCCAAGTGATGTGTATTTGTAGTTGTAGCCACTTGATTTAGTACCGACTACTTTGGTCTTTGTTTCTGACATCTTTTACTCCTCTCTAATTCCAAAACTGTTTTTTCTTGGGTATCCTGCTTTTTGAGAAAAAACCGCATCACGATTCGAATATCCGTACTTCACAAGCCTTGCCCATATCGTTTCAACCTTTATTCCCGATATTTTTGACCACTCGGTCATCGTGTGCGTTTCTCCGTCAATCTCTATGAGGCGATTTGAGCGTCTATTGTTTGCTTGTTGCGTCATAGTCGCCCAACGGCAATTATTCGGTTCATAACCTTTGTTGTTGTCGATGCGATCAATAGACAAACCCTCTTCGTACCCGTTTTCGTAAGCCCATTTTTGAAACGCTTTAAAATCGGCTTTCCACTTCTCGCACACTTTTATCCCCCTCGCTCCATAGTTCTTGTATTTAATGTGGTTCGGGTTGTAGCATCGCTCTTTCATAGTCGACCAAACTCTATAAAGTTTTGTTTTGGGTTTTTTTGGCATTTCTTCACCTCGAAAAATAATGATTTTTGTACTGAAACAATGGTTCACAGCCTTTGCGATATCCGTATTTGTTGAAGAACAACGCTCCTTGCGATTCGTCTATCCCGTCAAGTACAAGGGCTAACGCTTCGTGACAATCTTCGGACACGTTCGGGGTCATCCCTGCGGTATAGAACTGATTCGGTGCATAGATAACCTCTTTGATTGACTTACCCGTTTTTTGGGAACGATTGATAACAACGTTCATAACCAACATCATCCCGATTGTTCCTTCGCCCCTTGCTTCTGCGTATGCTATTTGCTCAAGCAAGTTGCACTCTTCGTCGGTAAGGTTTAGAAAAAAATCTTCTTGGTATGGGATGTAAATGTACTCGGTTTCTAAGATCGGTTCTGTCTCGATGTAAACGTATTCGGTCTTGGTTATGACTTCGGGTTCTGGTGTTGACCAAGCCTCGACGCTTCCGTGTATGATGATTCCGAACAAGATACAAAGCCCCATTATGATTAGCTGTTTGATTCGCTCCATTTTTTCCCTTTCAGATACGTTTCAAGTTTCTCTTGTGACACTCTCGGTAGTTTCCCGATTCGGATAACCTCGCCCCCTGCGTCTTCAAATCTCTTTAGGATTCTGTAAGCGGTAGCCTTTGAGACTTGGAAGGTTTCGGAGATTCCTTTCGGGCTTAAATAGTTAGCCATAAGCCGTTCACGCTTATTCTTTGGCAAAAAAAATCTCTTGGAATGTGCTATCGCTGACTTTTGGGAACGTCTGGCGGAACTTCTCCATTTCAATTTGGGTAAATTCCGTCACGTTCTCGAGTTTGTTAGTCAGGCTCTGCGTTGACATCCCAAGAGCGGAAGCGATCTCATACTTCTTTAAGCCGTAGTCTTTGACCGCTTCAAGAAATAGTGTTTTGTCTGTCATTTCCTCATCTCCTTTCTATATTTGGTAGCGTGTACCGCTTACTCATACAGAATAAGCCGTTCACGCTTATTTGTCAAACATTTTTTGCAAATATTTTTTGATAATGATATTATTAAGGCAAAAAAAGGGGGGTGAATGCTATGACCGAAAACGAAAGAAAAGAGTACCTTTTAGCGTTTGGACGTAGAGTTCGGGCTTATCGAGAATCAGCCAAAATGACACAAGACGAATTAGCCGTTAAGGCAGGTTATGCGAACGGGAAGAACCCGTCCGGTACTATCTCTAAAATAGAACGGGGAGTAATGGAAATAACCCAGAGTAAGATAGCCGACATTGCCAAGGCTCTCGGCATTGAACCTTACGAACTGTTCACCGACCCACAAACAGCAAGGCTTATCAAGTACGCTGACGAGATCGCTAAAATGAAAAGGGGTGATTAATATGTGGATAACTAAATCGGGATATATGCAAGAAACCGTCACAGAAGCCCATACGGGCATTAAGAAAACTATATCGGTAAAAGTATCGGGCAAGTCTAAAAAAGCCGAACAAGACGCTTATACGAAGTTACAAGCCAAGATACAGAAGCTGACCGAAACAAGATTCCTTATGTCGGATGTCGTTGACATTTACCTTAAGGAACATCAAAAAGTATGGAAGCCTTCGTCCTATGTCCGTATAGAATCCCACTTTAAACAGATTCTTAATATCGTGGACGGATATATGAACGAACTCTCGGCAGGGTTCATCAGAAACAAATTTATAGAATCGGGGAAGTCAAACAGGACTATAAACGACTATCAAAGAACCCTTAAGACGTTCTGGCGGTGGGCTTATCGGTGCGACTATGTAAATTCGCAAGAAGTGTCCGATAAACTTCTCACTCTCCCAGACCAACCCAAAAGGGAAAGAATACAAGACAAGTATTTAGAACCTTACGAAGTCAAGAAGTTATTAGGTGCGATTAAGGAAAAGAGGTTCGAACTGTTTACAAGATTTTTGATTTTAACCGGATTGCGTGTCGGTGAAGCCATAGCCCTTAACGATCGTGATGTCTGGGGAAGTGTTATCCACATCAATAAGACCTACGACACCAAAAACAGGATAGTCACAGAACCGAAAAGCCTTAAATCGAGACGAGACATCCACATCCAACCCGAACTAAAAGAGTGCGTTGACGATATTCGCAAATACGAACAATATCAAAGGGAGATATTCGGCTATGATTCCGACTTGTTCTTCCCAAGTCCTGAAGGTGGATTCTTCGACTACCAAGAATACAACAAATACATCGGGAAGATGACAGAAGAAGTCATCGGAAGGCGGCTGACCCCTCACGCTTTTCGCCATACTCATTGTTCTTTACTCTGTGGAAAGTTAACCCTTGACGAGATCGCCGCAAGGCTTGGACACGAAGATTCAAATATAACTCGGCTGATTTATACGCACAGAACAGAAGAACTGAAGAAGAAAGAAGCTGAAAAGTTAGATAAAATCACGCTTCTTGGGTAGTCACTAAAGTACCAACTTAATTGAAGCCTTGAAACCCTTGAAAATACTGAAAAATAAGTGAGAACCGTTCTCAAATCGGATAGTATCATCATTTATCATACATTGTCAAATGTCGCATAAAATAAGGCTTTCACGATTTAGCCCACTTTTTTCAAAGGGTCATTTTGAAGCCCTCAACCAAAGTTTTAACTAAAGTGACAGAAAAGCAAAAAGCCCCCAACACATCGAGTGTCAGGGGCTTTTTTGGGGAGAAAACTATATCGATTCGCTTAAGTAGCGGAACGACCTTCATTTTTGCCGAAAGCAACGTAGTGCAAGTAGTACATCGGGTTGTCGTCTTTAAAAGCTTCGGCTACGTCTGGGTATCTCTGTTTATAAATAACAGGGTTAAACTCTGCGGAAGCCTGTCGAAACTCGTTCATCCCGAACTGTTGGAAGTGAAGCCAAAGTGCGTTTTGATCGTTACCGAATACGGCTTTCAAGTCGGAGTATTTATTCGAGTAGAACTCGGGGTCAAATACCGGAGAATAATCATAGCCGTTAAGGATGAAGCCAGACGGTGCAGGGGAAGAACCCCAAATATCGAAATAACAGTAATTCTGGTCGCAGACTTTCCCTGCGATCTTGTTCGAACGGATATAGTTTGTTGTGCCGCCGAATTGCCACATCTCGACAAGGTTTCCGCTTTTTAGGGTGGGTTTTTTCGTTCCGTAACACGCTACCCAATGCGGATATATTACAAGTTCGGTGTCGTAGAAGTTCGAATTGAAATGACTTAAGGACGTATAGACACCGCACACATACCCTGCGGAAATCATCGTATCGCAGAAGGCTTTTATTATATCCGTGAGGGTGCGTTTGTCTTGGTTTAACATTTTACCTTCGACATCATACCAAACGTGGAGTATGTCTTTCCCTTGAAGGTATGATATGAAGTGATTTGCTTCGTTGACCGCATCCGTGACAGAAAAAGCCCTTCCGAAGTAGTAAGAGCCAACGGGAATACCGTTTACTTTGCATTGTTGGTAAAAGTTTTCGAATTGGCTGTCCTTGTAATAGCCAGAATCCGCACCCCCTGCCTTTAATACCGCAAATTGTACCCCTTCGGCTTTGGCTTGGGTTAAGTTTAAGCCTTTTTGCCAAGCTGAAATATCAATTCCAAAAGTCGCCATTGGTTTCTCCTCGTAGTCGATGTAAGGCAAGATACCGTAGTCCGTCCAAGCGTAGTTCTTTTGACCGCCCTTGTACTGATATCGGTTTCCCTTGCTGTCTAAATAGGTGTATTGAACCTTGTGTTCCCAAGCCCCCGTACACTCTACCACGTTGACAGTGTGACCGTTGTATTCGAAGTCCCCAAGGTATATTCCTGCGTGTGCAGGTTTCTGCATATAAAGGTAAGTCCCTGCCTTGGATATCTTCGAAAAGTCTCTCGATCGTTCGGTGCATTGTAAAAGTAAATGGTAGCCGTCACAATCACCCGTCACGAAGTTTTTGGGCGGAACGTAAGAGCCGATAACTCTGGTATCTTCCCAAGGTGGAATCGCAAGAATCGTTTTTATGAGATTCCAACAATCCCACGAATACCGCATCCCGTCATAATATCCGCAATTATACGGGAAATGGTTGTTATAATAGTTCGGTACATCGTGGGCGAGTTTTAACTTCGCTATAAAGTCCGAAATTTTAATCATCGCTATTTCTCTCCAGAACTATAAACGAAATAATTAAAGCAAGGGCAAGTAAACCCCCGAAGATTTTATCCATTTTCGTTTCCCTTTTTGTACTGAATTGAACTGATACCGAGGATAGCACCGAGGAAGACACCAAGGGCGGTTATGGTCTGGGCTATCTCATCGCCGTAAGGGATGTTCCATATTTTGAATACTACGGAAATGAGGGTCGATAAAGCAGGTAAAAAGAGAATTGCTACCCACTTCAAAACGTCATAAAGTTTGTTGTTCATTTTTCCACCTTCCTTTCCAAATCGTCGATTCGGTGATTAGCCACTTTGATTTTTTCCTCTTGAAGTGTTGCAGATTCTTCAAGCTTGAAAGTTCTTTCGATAAGGTTGTTGTACTTCTTCATCTGGGCTTCAAGTTGTTCGATTCGATACCCCGTCAGACGGGATGATGTCATAATCCCCCCGAACGTACCTGCAAGAGTACCGAAAAGGGATATCATAGCCACGATAACAGTTTCACTCATTCGTTAACCTCTTTCTTGGTGACAGTTCCGTCTTCGTTTATCTGGTAGCCGTCTTCTTCGATGATCGCTTTGACCTGCGGTCTTAATCTCAAAGGAACGTCATAAAAGTTCTTGCCGTCCTTCTCACAACTTGTAGCATAAACACGAACCATAACTTACTCCTCTCCGAGAATCATCTCATAAACCTCTTCAAGCCCCATTCTAACGTCTTCGAGGTCGGAAGAGTTGTCATTGATTGTTTCTCCGTGATTGCTTTCGGTCTGTCTTATTCCGTTCTTATCGGCTGAATCGTAGAACTTGTCGTTGTCAATTCTTTTGATAAGAGCAAGGACAAGGTTTCTTAAATCGTCAAACTCTTTTCTTGATACTTCCATATATTCCCCTTTCTATATGGGTGTACCCCGAAAGATACACCCTCAAAATACCGCACATATAGGCTTATGCGGTTTATACGTCTTTTCTGCCGTAGAATTGAAGCCTTGATATGGTTAATGAAACTGTCATACCAGTAGCACTTGTGCAATAAAAACGATAATATTTGTATGCTGTGGTATTCACAAAATATTTTTTATAATTGCTCGATCTATAAGAGCCTGAAGAGTTTGGTATGGTTGTAAAATTGCTTCCGTCATTAGAACCTCTTAATTCCCAAACGGCATTTGTATCTATTGAAGAGGCTGAGGGGAGGTCGATACGATTAATCTTAACTGCTGAAGGAAATTTATATTGAATCCAGTGCCCAACATAATTAGTGGTATTAACCCACCAATAGCCACTTGAAGAAGAAAAGGCTTTATAAGGGTTATAGTTCGTTTGGAAAGTGTCAGCCGAACAAACACCCGAAGGAGTTGTGTCAGAAGTCATATCAGGCACTCTCGCATTAAGCACCGAGTCAAAATACGCACTTTTACATATCGCACTACACCAAGTAGAATTAGCAAGTAAAGTATTAGATGCGTAGTTGTTAAGACCGATATAGGACATGGCGGTATGGTCTGCCGTGATACCACTTGTCCACGTTGTAGACCGCACCAAATAATCAACAGCGTTATTATCACTCATCAAGGCTGACAAACAAACAGAATCCGCAAGAACCTCTGACAAAGTAGTATAGCTTTCGGTTCTTTGACCACACGCTAACCATATAGATATATCACCAGTAGGTGTTACCGTCTTTCCGTCTGGTACAGAAATGATCGTGACATAATAAACCGTTTGTGCAGATACAACAACGGTCGCAGAATTTGTCCCGTCTGAAACTGTCCACGTTCCCACGGCATCGACCATAACTTCATAAGTACCCGTACTTGTTTCTGTGGCGGTAAGAGTAGTTCCACCGCTTGAAGCTGTGACGGTAAGCCCCGTTCCTGCGGTGATAATAAGAAACGCAGAAAAACCACCACCGCCAGAAGGTGCGTACAAATCCGTAGAAGTTCCGTCAACGTCTATCGTGGCGATTTTTGTTCCCGTGGTCTGAATCTGGGTAACGGTTATATCTGACGAATCAAGGAATCCGCTGTCGTTAACAAGGTCACTTGTTTTCGTAGGGATTGTCGGTTTGTTTTTGATATAGTCGTCTGCTGTGTTATCGCTTTGTGACCAATCGCTTTGTACGTTTACTTCCGCACCACTCTCAATCCCTGACAGTTTGGTTTGTTCTGCCGTGGTAAAGTTGTTATCGGTGTGGACGTAAGAAGCGTCAGAAACGAAGTTGGAATCGTTTACAAGGTCGCTTGTTTTTGTGGGTACTATGACCGCCGCTACACCGCTAGTGACTACTGATGTTCCGTTGACGGTAACATCCGTGACCGTTCCACCTATGGGAGCGTAAACGTCCGTTGTCGTTCCGTTTATGTCGATTTCGGCTATCTTCGTTCCACTCTGAACAAGCTGTGACCACGAAACCGAATCTCCACCACTCTGGGGAGCGTATATGTCAGTAGTTGTTCCGTCTATGTCGATCTCGGCTATTTTAGTTCCGGTTTGAACTATCTGATTCCAACTTGTAGCCGTAAAGCCTTCATCATTGGTTAAATCGCTCAATTTGGTCGGCAAAGCTGAAGAGGTAATAAACCCACTATCGTTTGTCAAATCGCTCGTTTTGGACGGAATAGAGGGCTTGTCGGTCAAATCATCATAGTCGCCCGACATAGCAACCGCTGACACGTCAGAAGAGGTTAAGAAACCACTATCGTTTACCAAATCAGAAGTAGCCGAAGGGATAGAAGGCTTATTCTTGATAAAGTCGTCTGCTGTTGAATCGGCTTCGTTCCAATCCGCCTGAACATTGACTTCTGCACCGCTTTCTATTCCGTCAAGCTTATCCTTTAAAGCCGTAGTGAAGTTGTTGTCCGTATGCACATAAGAAGCGTCTGATACAAAGTCGGAATCATTAGTCAAATCACTTGTAGCCGTGGGGACGGTTACTTCAGCTACCTTTGTGACAGGATTGAGGACAGATACTCCGTTGACTTCAACGTCAACTACATCACCGCCACCACCGCCACCACCGCCAAGGTTCTGGTCGATAATGTCCATATTGTCATTATAACTTTGACGGAAGGCTGAAAAAGTGTCTGACGCTTCGGGTTTTGATAAGTTATAGTTAGTTGTATGCGTAGCCATATATCACCTTAATAGTTCTTATTCCAACTCGGTTTATTATTCCAATAAGTCTGTGACGGGAAGCTTCCGTCTTTTCTGAATACGTCTGCTTGATGTGCGTAAGAATCCCAAACGTGGCTTTCCGGATTATCCCAAGGCATGAACCAAGAACTCGCTCCCCCTGCGTTTTGTTCGACATGATACAAAGTCGGGGGAGTAGAGTACATATCACCGACTTCTTGCTGTGTATAGATATTTCCGTCATAATCCCACCAAGTACCGTTTTTTTCATAAACGTACTTATCTAACAGTTCGGAATATTCAAGCCCCGACTTTCCAAACAAGTTATAGAATCCGGTATAGTCGTTGTCGTCATAGTAGTACGGAAGGACAGAGTTAAACTTCCAATCCTTGACGGCTGTTAAGTTTCTGGGAGTTGTATCTGCCAACATACCAACTACTTGAAGGGCTTTTGACATATCCCAATTAGCAAGAGCCGAGATATCAGTAAGCCACGCACGACCTGCGAACATATTGTCAAATCGTCTGACGTTCGAGACGTTCCAATTCTCTAACCCGTGAAGGTTGCGAAGTTTCCCGATCTTCAAGACCTGCCCCGTGTTGTCGTCAAAGCAATAAAACATCTCTATCATATAAAGGACGTTAGAAACATCCCAATTCGACAAGGGCGATAGGTCTGTCAGAGCGTAGCACTCTTTAAACATTTTCTGCGTGGTCGTGAACTTTGAAACATCCCAATTCCTTAACGCTGAAATATCGTTCAAGGCAAAGCATCTACCGAACATTTCTTCAACACTTGACGTAAGGTTCGGGAAAGCCCAATTTTCAAGACCGTCAAGCTTCTCGAGTGACGTACACAAGTAGAACATCTGCTGTGTGTTTCCGAGGTATCGCCAATTCCAATTTTTTAAAGCCTTCAGGTCTTTCAGCTTTGAACAGCCCCTAAACATATATTTAGCGGTAAAGCACATTGAAACATCCCAAGTTTCAAGCCCTTCAAGGCTCTCAATGTTCGAAAGTCCGTCAAAAGCACCTTCCATTGTCCAAACTTTCGAAACGTCAGCGTACTGAAATTCGGTGAGGTCTGTGACTGTATAGGGAAGGTTTAATTCTTTAAGGCTTGTAGTTCTCCAAGGCAGGGAAGAAACCTTTGTGAAGTTCCCCGTAGTCATCCAATACAGATTATTCCCAATCGTATCGTCCATTGGATGAATATAGGTGTATCCGTCAGCGTAGATATCGTTGTTATAGTTCGCAGACGTGACCGCTCCGTGGTCTACTACTTCTATCGTCTGCTCCAATTCTTTCTCAACGAGTATCGTGCTTTCGGGATAGACATACTCCCTGCGGTAGTGAATCTTGATAGTCTGCTGACCTACGGTGTTAAAGACAGTTCCCAAGGAAGGGGTAAAGGTACAATGTGCGATATCATCCTTGACTACATCCGTCATCACGGGTTCAACTGTCTCGTCTGAATCGTCATACACGGGAGCGTATATTAAATACTGACCTGCGTATGCTCTCGCACCTTTAGGGATGAAAGGATGTGAGAAAAAGATTTTTTCGCCTTCGCCGGAATCTGCAAGGGTATAGTCGTGACCCGAACCAAATATAGTAAACTTCAAATCATTAGCGTTGATCGTTGCACTCATCTTAAATCGCTCCAAATCAAAGGGTTGTCGGTTACAGTAAGATAAACCTTCGCAGAGTGTGTCATCTTACCCGTGACCCTGAATCCACAAGTTGACGTTAAAATCCTTTTCCCGTTCGGGGCTTTCTCTTCGGTCGTCTCGAACTCATACAAGTTGTCATCGTCTACGGTTATTAAAATAGTCACCGTTGCCGTGTTTGATAACAAAGCTTCACAGGTGAACATAAAGCCCATACGCTGAACGTCTACGGTCTGCTTCCACTCGATATTCGCTACAAGGGTTTTAGAGTTCCCTACGGTCATTTGACTATCGTTTTGGGTATGAAGAAGCCAGAAGTTCTTCCCCCCTGCCTGTTGCCCGTTGTTGTACTCTGAAGAAAGCCCTGCTATCGACTTCGTGAAGCGATCTTGGGCGATAGCAAGTCGGGGGTTGTCACCACTACAAGTGATGTGCATTGAACCGCCTATGTTATAGGTTATCTCGGTTATCGCTCCGTAGTCATAAGCCGCCGCCTGATTATCAACGAAAGTGATGACATCCGCAGGGTCATAGTGGGGTAAGAGTGGTAAGTCTGAATCATAAGGAACGTAGTAAATCCCGTTCCAAGAATCAATTATCTCTTGGAGTGCGTCTCCCCTATTCCCTGCGTTCGTGAACTGTAAAAAAGGATTGACACCAAGGTCAAGGATTATTCCGCCTGTGTTTGTGTTGCCTTTATACTCTTGTAAGCCTTCCTCTTTGTACGTTGCATAAAGCCCGTCATAGGTCGTTCTAAAGTCCGATAGATTAGAACTATACCTAAAAGAAGAAGGTATCGTATCGACCGAATTAGAGCCGTACAGACCTACATACAGTTTTCCGTCTCTGCCGATATATGAAAATCCACCAAGATATGAACTTAAATACCCGAGAACGTCTCTGTAAGTTGATACATCCGTCACGACATCGGCGAAGCCTGTCTTTCTGTCTCCGTTCGGCATTAAGGATATCTGACCGGAAGTAGAACCAAGGACAAGCCCACAATCGTCACAGATTTGTGAAAGCCACTCAAAAGGCGACAAGATATCCGTATGATTTGCAGGGATGAAAGAAAAATCATCAAGTTTTATCATCTCATCGAAAGCTGTGATAGTTACGCTTCCTATCTGGTTAAGGGCTTCCGTGATGATGAATTTACCCATAGGAACGATATCACTCGCACCGTCTACCGACACGGAAAGGGTTATCTCTTTTCCGTATAACTCATACCTTGAGACGTTCGGGAGTATCAGTTCGAGAGATAATTGAGAAGCATACACCCCACCGAGTTCGAGTGATTCTCCCGAAATGTTTTTGACAAGCGATCCCGACACGATATCGGAATCACTAAAAGAAAGCGGAGTGGCAAGATTAATCTCACCACTCCAACTTAACTTCCTTATATTTGACTTTATCGCTGTTAAAAAGTCAGCCGATACTTGATACATAGGTCACCTCAAAACTCTATAAGGCTGAACGATACCGTCCAAAGTCCGTAAGTTCCGCTTGTGTTGTGCGAGTTCTCGACATAGTCTTTCATAAACGACCGCATACGCATATACCTTGTAACGTATGCTTGTGACACTTGGTCATATATCTTTACGGTCAACGCACTTGTTGACCTCGCCCACGTTTCAAAGTTAAGGCACATAGCCGAATCAACTTCAAAAGAAGCTGATACCGTCAATTTATCGGTTCTTTGGATGTCTACAACGTCCGTACCTGCTTCGGTCGTCTGGGCGACTTCTATTACTTCCGAACTCTCTGACCATGATGTCGGGTTGTTCGGAATCGCTATTGAATTGATCGTGACGGGATAGTCCTTAAGTTTCATCATTTACCCCTTCTTAAGTTCATCATCTGCTGTGCTGTCAGGATAACCGAGCCAAGTGAGTTATTATCAATCGAAACATTGATAACAGTATCACCTGCTCCACCCATAGCGGCGGTCATTCCTTCGGTTATCATCGTTCCGAGTTCTGACAAAGGAAGTACGGCTTCTGCCCCTGCTTCTCCGCCACCAAGGAATCTTCCACCCTGCATACCGAAGATTGTGGGGTTTGTTAAAATTCCACCGTTAGCGTACCAATCTACATTAAACTTCGGGAGTGAACCTTGACCGCCTATTCCGTAAGGTGCTACACCGCCCGTGACGGATATGTGGGGAAGTTTGATATCGAAACCGTTGGCGAACATTTCCCCGAGTGAATCCCAGATACCTTTGATAGTTTCGTAAACTTCTCCGAACTTCTCATCCGCTCCGTCTTTGAGGTCTTGGAACGTCTTCTTTACATTTTCCCAACCGTCCGAAGCGTTGAGTTTTATATTCTCCCACGCTCCCGACATATCTTCCTTCATTAACTCCCAAGCACCGGAGCAATCTTGCTTGACATTATCCCAAGCGTCAGAAGCGTCTGTCTTTACTTCTTCCCACGCTCCCGCAAGGTCGGTCTTTATTTCCGTACTCTTAAGGCTGATATCGTCTTTAAGGGCACTCCAACTATCGTGTGCGTTTGTTTTCATCTCCTCGAAACTCAAGGAGATATCAGCTCCCATCTCACGAAAAGCACCGTAGTAGTCTGCGACCGCTTGGTGGATATCTCCACCACCAAACATATAGTCGAATAGTCCACCTTCTCCGAACCAATGGAAGTTCTTATACCAATCGGCAGAATCTGAACCGAGTACGTCAAGAATAGGTGCGATAACGTAGTGATCGAGAAGTTCTCCAACTGCTCCACCTGCTAACGCACCTGCCAAGCCACCAAGAATAGCCGTTCCGATAGTAGCCCCTGCACTTGCCGCACCCGTAGCCGCACCACTTGCCGCTCCACCGCCAAAGAGTGAACCGAGTTTTGCTCCGATACCTAAACCGCCAAGGGTTTTAGCCGCCTTGCCAAGTCCTTCTATTGCAGAACCGACACCGCCTATCGCTCTACCACTTACCGAAAGGGCAGGGGCAACGAGTGCGAGTTTGCCAAGATTCTCGATTAACTGTCTTTGTTCTTCGGGTGACATCCCTTCCCATACTTCTTTAATATCATCGAGTATGGGCTTTAAGTCTTTCAGAACATCAACTAAAACGGGTATGACTTCTTCCCCGATCTCTGCCCCCAAAAGCTTAAGGTCGTTCATTGTGGTAGTGAACTCATCAATCGGGTCGAGTGTTGCTTCGAAAGTCTTTTCCACATTACCAGAAAAGTCGCTCATCGAAGCGTTGATATTCGTAAACGATATATTGCCTTCGTTTAATGCGTTAAATAATTGAGTATAAGCCCTTGAACCGAATAAATCCTCGGTCGCCGCCATTTTCTCGGATTCGGAAGCCGAACTTTTCATAAGTGCTTCCCACTCCGCCATAACTTCGTTCAAAGACTTACCGTCATCGGTGGCTTTTGACATTGCTTTTCTTAAAGCGGTCATACCTGCGGAAGCGTCTATACCGTTCTTCTCCATATTTCCGAGAAGGGTTGCCGCTTCTGCGGCATTCAGGTCGAGTTCTTTGAAGGATAACGCATTACTTTGCAATACATCAGCAAGGGTATTAACTGATACTCCGGTATTCTGTCCGACAGCGTTTAAGGTATCGAGAACGGCTACGGTATCTTTGGTATCAATTCCCCAAGCCTTCATCATCGAAGAAACGGAATCAATAGACCCGACTACATCCGTTCCGTTTAAATCTGCGAATTTGACAAACGCAGACGAAAGCCTTTCGAGTTCTTCGCCCGTGACATCGAATCGGGCATTTACTTCTCCGACAGCGTTGGAAGCCGTGTCAAAGGTCGTGGGAATAGTAGTAGCAAGGTCGTTGACTATCCCTTCCATTTCGGCAAGGTTTTCACCTGTTGCTCCGGTCTTCTTGATAAGATTATCGGAAGCAGAATCTACTTCTTTCCACGCTTCTATTGAAGCCGCACCTGCCGCCGTGATTGCTCCCGTGACGACCATTAACTTATCGCCTACGTTTGAGATTTTATCCCCAACGGCTGATACTTTCTGCCCGACAGCTTCAAAGTTACCGCCTACTTGCGTAAGCATAGCGTCAGACGCAGACGGTACGCTCTTTAACTCTTTCTCGAGATTCTTGAGTTCGTTCTCTGTCTCGATGATTTCTCTTTGCCAAGCGTCATACTGTTCTTGGGTTACGCTTCCGTTCTTAAGCCCTTCGTCCATTTGTTCTTGAACGGACTTAAGCTGTGAAAGTTTATCCTTTGTCTGGGATATCTCTTTCCCGAGTGCGTCCATTTTCTGCTTAAGTAATGTCGCATTGGTCGGGTCAAGTTTTAATAACTTGTTGATATCCCGAAGCTGTGTCTGGGTGGACTTGATGTCCTTATTAACACCCTTTAACGCTTGTGATAGACCTTTAGTATCTCCGTCTATCTCTATGGTTATTCCTTTTATACGATCACTTGCCATTATGCGTTCTCCCAAATATATCCTTTATGGGTTTTGCGTTTGCCATTACAAACTCTGCCTATTTCACGATTTCCGAATCCCGTTTTCCTTTCGGCTTCGAGCCTCGAATCGTATCGGGCGATAATGTTTCCGTCTTTGTCTTTCTGAATTACACCTTTACACCAGATCGCTTTATTTTTAGTATTGATTTTTGAAAGTCTCTCGTTCCTCGTCCCGTAATTACAGTTTTCTTTCGATGTGACGATTTCGAGATTTTCCAATCGGTTATCGGTCTTTATCTCGTTCTTGTGGTTTATTTCAAACCCTTCGATATTACCGATAAAATTTTCAGCGACTAACCTATGGACGGCATAATGTTTGGCTTTCCCGTCTAAATTAAATAACCGTACTCGGCAATATCCGAACACGGTTATTTCTTGAATCAATATTCTTTCTCTTTTCTTGCTTGTCGAGTTGTTCTTTGCGTTACATACCCGACCTAAACTTCTAATCCGTCCAAGGTCGCTGACTTGATAAAGTCCTTCGTAGCCTTTGACATCCTTCCAAGTTTCCATATTCATTTTTCCTTCCTACCCGAAAAAACGGTCAATATCACTTTGCGTGGCTTTTATATCCCACTCTGCACGATCGTTAGCCATTTCAACAAACATATCATTAACAAGCCCGATATCAAGCTTGTCAAGGTCATCGAGTTTCAGCCCGACCTGAAGACATCGCAACATAAACAAAGGTGTCGTCATTGGTCTTTCTGTCGGGCGACTTGGTTTTTTGGCGAGACGGTCTGTTCATTATTCACTCGCCACAAGTCCATAATTTCGGGAATTATTCTATAAATTGAGAATGTCGAAAAGGTATCGAGCCAACTTTCCATATCACTCTCTACACTTTCCCTGTTAAGAAGTTTCCCTTCTGCCTGTGCATACATACAGAAGGCTACATTTTCGAAGATTTCAAGTGAATCGACAGACAAGTCGGATTCCTTGGACATATCCTCGTATAACTTGGTTAAGTCCATATAGATATCCCGTCCGAAGGCTTGGCGGTACACTCTGGGTGTTGCCGCCGTTGCCTTGAACTTTACATCTCGTCCGTCTATCTGAATAGTTTTTTCCATAGTTTTCTCCCTTAACTTTGGATTTACGGGCTTACTGTCTGAACTGTGGTGTACCAAGATGAATAAGCGGTATCACCTTCGTTGCATTTTGCTCTTACGATCTGCTTACCGTTTGCATCCACAGGAAGGGGTACAGCGGTGATAGTTGTAGTCTCGGTCACAGGCTCTTTGGTGTCCTGAATAGTACCGGATGAAAGAGCAGGTCTTGAAGCGGTGCAAAGATACAGAACGTGTCTTGTCTTGTTAGCGTCTCCGCTGAACTCGAAAAGAAGTGCGAACTGTTTAGGCTCAATAGCCGCATCCTCATAGAGAAGTCCGTTCTGGTCTGCGTCTACTCCGAAGATATCCTCATAGAAGGAATCGGGGAACTTTGCAACTTCAAGGTCACCAGAGTAGCCCTGATTTGCGTTGGTTGTATAGTATTTGCTGTCGTCAGCATAGAAGTTGGTCTCTCCGCCCTGTGCGTCAAGTGAGAGATTAACAGCACCCTTGATCGCTACGGGAGTGTCATAGGTTACGGTAGAACCTGTCACAGTAGCGACCGCATAGTGAACATTTTTAAGACCAAACTTAACTTTGTTTGAATCTGCCATTTTTTTATCTCCTTTATGCGTCCATATTGATTGAATAAGTGATAACGTACATCTGCTCGTCTGTTGCGTAACTTTCATCCCAAGTGTAGGTAAGCCCTAATGACTTAAGAACACCCCTTACGGTGTCTTCTGTGCTTGGGTCTTTTGTTTTCGTAAACAGACAGATAGATATATTCATCGTGTCGTAGAAGTTCTCATCGTCTGCCGTGAAGCCCTGTCCACCCGTCACAAAGGCTGTGACGTATGGTAAAGCCGGAGCCGTGTCGTCTGTAGGGAATACGTTATAAGCGTAAGGTATATCCGCTTCCGTAAATGCCGTATAAAGTGCTTCTAACTGTGTGGTCATACTCTTATCTTTCCTAATTCCTTTTCAAATACGTTCACGAACTCCGTCTCTGCGTTCTTCTGGGCAGGTGCGATGTGGGGTTGTGGTGTTGATTTTCCGTAAGAGCCGTATTTATTGGCGATACGGTGAGATTTTTCGAGCAGGTGCGTAAGTCTGTAATACTTCTGGTTATAAACAACCAATTCAGTACGATAAGCCTTGCCCCTTTTGATAGCCTTTTCAGCATACGTCCAAGACTTCCGATACTCTCCCGTTCTTGAAGGCGATGTCTGGTGTAGTTCTTCTTCTGCTGACTTCCCTGCTTCTTCTGAAGCAATCTGTAAGCATTTGTCTACACCGTTCGCATAATCTTCAAGCGTAAGGTTCATCGTATCGAGTAGCTTATCAATACTTATGACGTTTGACTTACTCATAACCTGCCTTCTTCTCCAAATAGAGTTCTATCTGTTCGTCATCTCTCTCATAAGTCCGGTAAATACCGTACCGCACTCCGTCTATCTCTGCGATAGATTCGCCAGAGTAGTTACCGAAAAAGGTGGTCACAGTATAAGCAGGTACTAAACCTTGTCGCCCCGTCTGGGAGTAGGACACCCACTCGGCTCGGGATATTGAGGACAAAGTACCATATACCGTGTTCTTTGTTTCGGTGTAAACCTTCTGACCCATAGTGTCGGTCGTGTATTTCCTTGTTATAAGGTCAATAGTTATCGCTCTATTCATCGTCAAACACCAAAGTCAGTATAGTCAGAGGACATTGAAAGCTGTGCTTTCTGCTCGTCATAAGACGACTTCAACCTATCGTATGTGTCCGTGTTCGGAGTTCCGAAGTTCATCTTACAGTAAGTCTTCACAGCCGTAGACACAACGGAAGTCATAGTCTCTGGGATAACTACCCCTGCGATTCCTAAATCGAGTTTTGCACTCTCTATCAGGTCGGTCAGTTCGTTATCGTAAGCCGTGGTGCTTACTCTTAATGAAAGTTTTACATCGTCTAATAAAGCCATTACTTTTTCCTCTTGGTGACTTTCTTTTCTACTTTCTTTTCCTCGGTCTGTTCGACCTTCGCTTCGGTCTTTGCTTTCTTGATAGGCTTTTCGGTTTCTCCCTCTGTTTCGATAGGCTCTACCAAATTCGAAAGTTTATTGACCTCTACGACTTCCCCGACTTTGTGTAAGCCGAGGTTGTCGTAGTAAGCGATTTTTACCTTTGCCTTCATCAACCCTTAACGAGGTTAACGAAAGCGGAGGGAGCAACAACTCCAAGACCGACATACTGTCTGCCGAGGATTCTTACGAGGTCTTTCGCCATATCGGTTTTGTCATCGAACTTGAAAGCGATTCCGTCACCGTTGGGATAGTTAGCGATTGCACCTTCTCCAAGGTCGCCAACGATCGCAAATGCCTTGGTTGAAGCGGCACTTGCAAAGGTAGGAAGGCTGTTATTGAAGATAACAGGAAGTCCCTCGAAGGGGTCAACGCTGAATCCGTTAGCATACTGAACAGCCTTGAAAGCTGACCAAGTACCCTTGTTCATAATTACAACGGGGTTGGATGCCTGATCGGAAAGCTTACCGATTGCTTCGGAAATGGTAGCAACGGTGATCTGTGCTACGCTGACCGCAGGTACGCTGACAGCGATTGCACTTGAAGTGGTGGGTGAAGTTACGATAAGGTCAACGAGAGCGTCAGCGGCTTTCTTTGCGATCTGGTAGGTAAGCTCATCATAGATATAACGAAGGAACTCTTCGCCTCTCATATCTACAACCTCATCAGATACGCTTATCCACTTCTTGATAGAAGCAGGTACGATAGTTACAACACCGAGAGAAAGATTCTCTTCGGAAACAGCATTTCCGCCTTCGGTGTGGATAACAGCAGGGTCTGCACCGTACTCGAATCCGACCTTAAGGTTGCCCTTAAGATAAGACTTTCTTACACGGGACATAATGCCCTCACGCTCCCAAGCGTTCTTTACGATGTCGTAAACAAGTTCGGGAACGGGTACAGAACCGGAAACGTTCTCGGTAAGCAGGGCACGGCACTCGCTGTCGTTCTCGCTCTTGATGTACTCTGCATAAGCGTTGATATACTCTTTGGTGTTTCTGATCTCCATATTCTCCATTTTCTTTTCGTCCTTTCTTTCTTCAACTATGGTGGCGGTCACATCACCTGCGACCTTGTCTGAAAGAGCCTTTCTCTGCTCTTCTGCTTCGATGAGAGCGTTCTTTCTTTCCTCGATAGCGTCAACCTCTGCTGACAGGGCTTCGATATCTGCGTTCTCATCGTTCATCTCGGTTCTGATTTCAGCGATTCTCTTCTCGCAATCTTCAGCGGAGATTCCTTTGATTTCTTCGATAGTCATTATTTTGTCCTCTCTATCATCTTTAACTTCAGTTCCAAAAGCTGTTTAGCCTTTTCACGCTTCTCGCTTTCAAGTCGCTCCGCTTTCTCCATTTCAATCACTCCGTTGAAATAGTCACGAGTTGCTATATCAAGTTCCGTTGTCGGGTTTGCCGGAAACGAAACAGGGCTAACGTCAAATACTTTAGATATCTTCTTAATGGTTCTTGTTCTGGTCTTGCGGTCGTATGAATCTTCCCTAACGATGAACGCAAAACTCTGTTTAGGGTAGTTCCCTGCGGCGATGTCTTCGAAAAGTCCTCTCGCCTTTGCGGTCTTTGAAAGGTCTGCTTCATCGAACAAACCGTGTTCATCGAATCCGACTTTCAAAGTACCTGCCGAAGATCGAGCGTAAACCGTTCCTTCGTGGTCTACCCTGAATACCACGTCCGAAAGGTCTGCTTCATCAAATGCGGTAGGCTCTATTACTTCCTTGTACTCGTTCCCGTCTTCATCGGTGAAAAGTACATAAGGCTCGAAGGTCGAAGCGTAGCCCTTTACGATGTAGGAAGGGTCACCTGCTTCGTTCCTTGTCTCGACCTCGATGTTTAGTGTTCTGTACTCTCTGTCACTCTTCATCTGCTGAATCTCCTATCTCTTCAACCTTTGTTCCTGTCGAAGAATCATAATACTCGCCACGGAGTATGTGCTTGTCTCCACCGTCAATAGGTGTAAGTTGCCATATCTCTCTTGCTTCGTTGATACTTAATATTCCACGGTCTACCAAGTCTTTTGAAACGGCTAACTTGTCCGTGTTTGACATATACTGAATCCGGTTAGCCGTGAAGGTTATCCCAGAACCGAAGGCTATCTCACGATCGGTGAAAAGCATCTTCGTTAAGACTTCGGAAAGCTGAACCGCTAAAGGCTCTATCGCACCTTCATAGAAAGCCGAAAACTTATCGCCATAGGCTTTGTTCTGTATGATGTCTTCATTTACTCCGAAGTAGTCAAAGACGTTACGCTCGATTAGCTTTAACTGTTCGGTGTCAATGGTCAAAGTCTGGGCGGTCATTTGGTGGATGTCTTTATAAGTGTTCGGGAAGAGAAGTATTCCACCGCCATTGGTCTTGAAGTTTTCTTCATCAAACCTCTGACGCTCTTTCGCCAAGTCTTCGGACTTACTGAAGTTCGTTACGTTTCCGTAGAATCTGTAAGTAGCCGAGTTCTTGGTACTCTCTTCGATTCCCTGTCTTTGAATCGAGATAAGGTTCATTGTCTCGTCAAGGGCTTTATTATTCGACCCGAAGAACTCCGAATCGTACTGATACCTTGTCACGATCCCGATATCCTTAAGTCTCTCGGCTAATGTGTCACGGTTTTTGAACTTGAACCTTACCCAGAGTTCACCGTTTGTGCTTTGCACCAACTCCCACTCGACAGGACATAAAGGGTAAATTCCTTTAGTTGCTCCGTACTTATCCCGAATCGGTACGATGAAAGCCGTGTTCTTCACATAAAGAATAGTTGCAAGTCTGTATAAGAACTGTGACCAAGTGGAAGAACTATTAGGGAACTTCTTAAGATTCGTGATTAGTTCCGTCTGTGTGCCACTCTCAATGACTACGGATAGTTTGGAGATATGTCTTGCGATCGAATCAACCGCAGTTCTGACAAACTCGCTTTCGTATATCGCTCCACCCCAAGTGTGAAATACCGGAGCGTACCCGTCTATCATCTTGAAGTTCTGCTCTACGACTATCTGTTCTTTTTTCTTCGGGAGTAGTAGTTCAATTAAACCCATTATTCGTTCCTCAACTGTACCCCTATCTCGGAGTACCACTTCTGCCGGACACAGAAAGCGTCAGAAAGTGCCGCCACCCCGTCTATGTGAAGATTAGGGGATAACTTTATAAGCCTTCCTCGTCCACGTTCTACGTTCATTTTTATTGCCGAGTTCAACAGGTGGACTTTTAATAAATCGTTGTCGCCTATATGAACCCTTTTATCTTTGAAAAGCCCTTCCATTTCCTGAAGCACTCCCCAAAGGTTATCGCCTTGGAATACATCGTCACACAAGCACCCGTAGGCTTGTAAGTCTTGTATCAGATACTGTGCCGAGTATCTGTCGTACCCAACTCGAAGGGGTAATATCTCATACTCCTCGATTAGGTGGGTTATCCATTTATAACAATCGTGGTAGTCGATGAAGTTATCACCGCTTACATCCAACAACCCACGCTGTATGTATATCTGATACGGCAGACCGTCTCGCTGTGTTGCTTCTTCTATCTTCTCCGAAGGTAGCCAGAACTTCGAAAAGACGTAGAACTCTCCGTTCTTCTCGATGATCGCACAAGCTGAAGTAAGGTCGGTCGTTTGGGACAGGTCAAGACCCACGACACAATAGCTTGACTTAAAATCTTCAAGCGATAAATGCTCACCGCTCATATGATTAACGGTCGCTGTGTCAAGCCAAGCGAGAGACGAGTTTTGTTTCAAACAACAATACTTCGTGATAAACTCGTTTTTCTTCGAGAGTGACCCTTCCGCTATTGCTATTTCTTCGAGCATAAAATCGACCGAAACAGAAACCCCAAGATTTGGGTTCGCTTTTCGTAATTCGTTTATGTCGTTCCACTTTTCGATATTGTCGATCATATAAAGGAACGGCAGGAGTTTTCTTTCCTTGCTGTCCCCTTTTAAGAACCTCGTGGCTCTCTTAATCAGTTCGTCGTATATCGAATCGTTTATATATCCTGATGTGGTACAAGAAAGAAGTATCGCTTCCTCTCTTGCACCCATACCAGACTTCATAACTTCGTATTGCTTAAGCCCTGCGTCACCTTCCCACGAAGCTATCTCGTCGCATACACAAAGGGAAGGGTTAAAGCCGTCCGACTTCTTCGCAGAAAACGCAATCTTTTTGACCATACTGTTCGTCGCTATGATGAACAAATCGGTCATACGGTGTCTTGGTAAGTCCGAATCATCCTTGACCTTTTGGTTGTGGATGTCTTTTTCGGAATAAGCCTCTTTCATCTGCTGATACTCTGGGTCAAGTAAAGTCATTTGCCAGATGTTGTTATAGATGATGTCGGCTTGGTCGAGTTTCGGGGCGATATTGTAAACCTTCGCACCGAAGCCCCCCTCTTTCCACCAAACATATTTCGCAATCGCCGCCGCCAAGAGCGACTTGCCGTTTTTACGTCCAATGACTAAAACTATCTCTCTAAACTGTCTGAACCCGTTTTCATTTACGATTCCAAACAATGAAGCGACAAACGCTTTCTCCCATAGTTCCAACTTCAAAGGATTTGGAGCGAGGCGACCTTCTGTGTGAAATGCGTGATTTTCTATCCACTCGATCGCTTCGTTTGCTTTCTTCTGGTCATAAAAAAAGAGCTTTTCTTCAAGCCCTTTGATTAAATATTCCATAAGCAGGGTTATATACTCCCCTACCGTCTCCGAACCCTCTTTAATTCGTTGGTAATATGTGTAAATCCAATTATCTTGACCTTTCTTTTTCATACCCTCATCATTTCAAACAAAATCGGTGTTTCTCGAAATATATCACGATATAG
>Ga0247610_10001540_pt1 | contig 28532 bp, 22 predicted proteins | sample 174DNAGHGhighgp2_FD_193483 | JGI IMG/M metagenome (GOLD analysis project Ga0247610, IMG submission 193483) | Sheep rumen microbial communities from Palmerston North, Manawatu-Wanganui, New Zealand - 1742 DNA GHGhigh gp2 | ecosystem: Host-associated > Mammals > Digestive system > Stomach > Rumen...
ACATCGTCATCGACAACAACGACCGCATCGGCGGACAGTTCACCATGCAGACCCACCAGTTCTTCTTCTTCGAGAAGGAGCAGAAATACGGCGGCATGCGCGGCTTCGACATCGCCAAGACGCTCGCCGGCGACGACCATGCAGGCATCCTGCTCAACAGCACCGTGTGGGACATCCTCGAAGGCAAACGCGTGGCTGCCAAGAACATGGAGGACGGAAGCCTCTTCTTCGTCGATGCCAACTTCCTTGTCGTGGCCACCGGCGCGTTCCCGTTCATGCCCACCTTCGAGAACGACGACCTGCCGGGCGTCTATACCGCCGCCGTCGTGCAGAAGATGATGAACCTGCAGCACACCCTTCTCGGCAAGCGCATCCTCACCATCGGCGCCGGAAACATCGGCTATCTCACCTCCTACCAAGCAGTTCAGGCAGGCGCGAAAGTAGTGGCCATCGTCGAGGCCATGGACCATGAGGGCGGATTCCCGGTGCAGGCCAACCGCGTGCGCCGTCTCGGCATCCCCATCATCACCTCCCACACACTGCTGAAAGCCATCCCCAATGAGGACCACACCGGCGTGATCGGCGCGGTCATCGCCGAATGCAAGAACTTCCAGCCCGTGCCCGGCACGGAACAGGTTATCAAAGACATCGACCTTATTAATATATGTACCGGCTTGAAGCCCGACAACCTCATCCTCGAAAAGGGCAAGGTCACTTTCGGGCTCAACACCTATGGTATCGGCGACGCCACCCGCGTGGGCGAGGGCACTTGCGCCGTGCTGCGAGGCAAACAGGCCGCCCTGGAGATTGCCCAAGCCCTCAACGTGCGCTTCAACTACGACGACTACCTCGCCGTGACCAAGGACTACGCGGATTCCCAGCAACATCCCGTGCGCGTGCTCGACAAGCCCAACCGTCCCTGCGGCGACCGTCTGCAGAAACCGTTCGTCATGGCCGACTGCCTCTACGGTTTCGCCTGCAACCCCTGCACCTTCGCCTGCCCGCAAGGTGCCATCACCAAAATCGCCACCAACCACGTGCCGCAGATCGACTACGACAAGTGCATCGGCTGCATGAAGTGCGTCAACCACTGTCCTGGTTTGGCCCTCTTCGGCTACAATATCCCGAAAAACTGGCTCTTCCTGCCGTTCGAGTACGACGCGGAGGAGAACGCCGAGGTCTATCTCGTGGACGACAACGGCCAGAAGGTCGGCAAAGGCATTATCGAAAAAATCACCAAAGGTGCGAACAAGACGCACGTGGCTCGCGTGAAAGCCGTGGATGTCAGCGGCGAAACGTTGATGTCGGTCACCGGTTTCATCCTGAAAGAGAACTACCCCGAGCCGCTGAACTGGCAGAAGCCCGGCACGAAAGAGGAAGACCCCGCCTTCGTCTGCCATTGCGACGACGTGAACATCGAGACCATCCTCGCAGCTGTAAAGGGCAAAAAGATCATCTCCGTGGACGAGTTGAAACACATCACCCGCATCGGTATGGGCCCGTGCCGCGGCAAACGCTGCATCCCACGTGTGAAGCTCCTGTTAGCCGGCCACGGCGTGGAGGTCGTGGGCGACGCCACCCCGCGCGGGCCGCTCTCCTCGCAACTCAACATCGGCGAGCTCTGCCCGAGCGACCAGCCCGAAATCTTCGTGACGAACGTCAACGGCCACCCGACCAAGAAGGTCGAGTGCGACGTTTTCGTGGCGGGCGGCGGCATCACGGGCAGCGGCCTGTTCCGCTACTTCGCCGAAGCCGGCAAGAAAGTGGTGCTCTGCAACGCTGAGCGCGGTTCCTCCTGGCGCTGCATCGGCGGCGGTCGTCCCAGCTTCTCCGTGCCGGAAATCGCCGACATCGCCGAACACAACCGCGCCATCTTCGAAGAAATCCAGAAGGTCACCAACATCAACTACAAGCCCACACGCTATGTCGGGTTCGCCCACGACGAGGCCAACTACAAGGCGTTGGAAAAATCCCTCGAATGGAGCGACGGCTATATGGTTGACAAGAAGGACTTTGTGAAGGAGGTTTCGCCCTACTTCAACCCGAACCTCAACACCTACCAGGCCGCCTGCATCACCAACGCGTGTTGGCAGGCCACACCCGGCCCCACCATCCACTACATCCGCAACATCGCCATCGAACACGGCGGCGTGCTGTTGGAGGACACCCAACTGATTGAGGTACGCAAGACCGACAAGGGCTTCATGGCACTGGTGAAGACCCACGACAAACAGTACGTGGAGTACCATTGCGAACATTTCGTGAACTCCCTCGGGCCGAGCGCCAACAAGTTCGCGGAGCAGCTGGGCATGTACCTCGGCTTGTATCCCATCAAGCACCAGGCCTTCATCACGCACCGCCTGCCCATGTTGGGCAAGGACGGCGACTCTTTAGACATGCTCATCGACCGCCGGAAGTACAAAGGGTTCTCCGCCGTCTATGGACAGCAGTTCGCGGAGACCGGCCAGATCATCGGCTGCGCGTCGCCTGCGACCGAGCAGCTGCAGGCCGGCAAGGAGCTGAAGTACAACACGCAGGACTTCCTGCAGGTGTGTGCCGAGATGTTCATCGACTGGATTCCGCAACTGAAGAACGTCAGCTTCCAGGCCACGTGGGCGGGCTACTACACCGAGCCGCGCTACATCGTGGATCCGGAGCACGGCCTGTTGGTCGGCATGCGCGGCCACGGCTTCATGCTCGGCCAATACCTCGCCAAGATATACGTCGACAAGTACCTCGGCAAGGAGGCTCCCTCCTACATGTCGCGCTTAGCGATCAGCGGCGACGGCCTGAGCGAAAACGCCTTCCAGTAAAGACGCGATTCATCGCATCCATCGCATCCCTATGCAAAGCAAAAAACGGCTACAGAATGGTGGCCGTTTTTTTTGTAAATATTTCTCGTCTATTCGTAATAGTCGAAACGCAGATGTTTCACCGAAATGCCCTTGTTTTGCAGCTCTTTAAGCGATTGGATGCCGATTTTGAGGTGCGTGAGAGCGAAATTTTCCGTCACCAGTTTGTCGGAGGCTGCCGTCTTCACTCCGTCAGGCAGCATGGGCTGGTCAGATACCAGAAGCAGCGCACCTGTTGGGATCCGGTTGTAGAAGCCCACGGAAAAAAGCGTGGCTGTCTCCATGTCCACAGCCGTGGCCCGGATACTGAGAAGGTATTGCTTGAACTTTTCGTCATGCTCCCAAACCCGGCGGTTGGTGGTATAGACCGTTCCTGTCCAATACTCTAACCCGTGGGCGCAGATGGTGGCTGAAATGGCCTTTTCCAAATTGAAAGCGGGCAAAGCCGGCACTTCTTCTGGGAAGTAGTCGCGGGAAGTACCCTCACCCCGGATACCTGCTATCGGCAGGAGAAGCGACCCGACTCCGATGTAGGACTTCAGGCTGCCGCACTTGCCAAGGAAAAGCACTGCTTTGGGTTTCACCGCTGTCAACAAGTCCATGATGGTGGCTGCGTTTGGACTGCCCATCATGAAGTTGATAATCGTGATGTTGTCGCTGGAAGCACACTGCATGGACTTCTCCATGCCCCGAATAGGTGCACCGGTCAACTCTGCAAAATTCTGTATATAATCTTGGAAATTCGTCAACAGGATATACTGTCCGAACTCTTCCAACGGCATACCCGTGTAGCGGGGGAGCCAGTTTTTCACGATGTCATTTTTGGATTTCAGCATGATGATTAAAATTTAAGGGTTAAGCACCAAGATGCCAATCAGGTTATTGTAGAGGACAAATCGCACGCGCCAATGTGTCGAGTGCAATTTGAAAATCAGGATCAGCGTGTCCGATATGGTCTATAAGGGTAAAATTGACCAAATTGTTGTGGTTTTTTTTGTCATTGAGCATGTAGGGTGTCAGCTTTTCAAGAAATTTGTCAGTAATCGGCATGATGTCAAACTGTTTCTTCAGGAACCTGTCAATATGTTCCCATTCTTCTTTTGGAAGACGGCCGAGCTTTGCGGAAAGAAGGCTTTCGTAGTAGAGTCCCTGCGCCACGGCAAGTCCGTGTGACATAGGTGTGCCAGCCTCCGAGCAGTAACTTTCTATAGCGTGGCCAATAGTGTGTCCATAGTTCAAAATATGTCGTAATCCTGCGTCGTTAGGGTCTTTTTGAACAATTTTTCGCTTAAAATCAATGCAAAAGCCGATATGCTCCTCTTTTAGGGAGTTCAGGTCGGGTAGAGCATCGAGATCATTAAAAAGTTTTTCAGATCCAATGAGCGCATACTTCACCAATTCCCCGAAGCCGCTCTTCAATTCTTCTTTCGGGAGCGTTTCCAACAGTTTTAGATCCACAGGGAGTTGTATGTCAGGGAAGTAAAAAGTTCCGACCGCGTTTTTCACATGATGAACGTTCACCCCGTTTTTTCCACCCACAGATGCGTCTATCATGGCCAGCAGTGTCGTGGGAAAGTTCACAAAACGGATGCCTCGCTTGTAGGTGGACGCGACAAACCCTCCGATGTCACAGATTACGCCGCCTCCGAAGTTCAAAAGGAGAACGCCCTTGTCGTACTGTCTGTCAACAAAGCGACGCCAAACGGAGACGGTCGTTTCCATGGACTTGGCCTGCTCTCCAGCTGGCAGTACGACTTTGTCAACGGAAACCCAACCTGTCAATTCAGAGAAATAGTCTGAATAGTGTTTTTCGACATTTTCATCTGTCAGGATTATCACTTGCCGGATGCTTTCCCGCCGAAAAAAGTCAACCAACAGCCGAATGATGCCTGTCCGGTTCATCATCCTTCCATTTGCACCGCCACATATTCGGTTTTGCCGTCCAAGGGCGGGTTAAGTTTGCAGAGTTGCACTGTCACATGATGCACTTGCGGAAAATCTTTCTTGATGTCGCGGACTATGTGGTCGGCAACGGTTTCAATAAGATGCCTCGGTTCGTTGATTACTCGTTGTATTGTCTTGTAAACCAACTGATAATTTACGGAATCCATCACGTCATCACTCTCCACGGCGGCTTCTGCGTCATAGGTGAGTGTCACATCTGCGGTGAAATGTGTCCCAATCCGCTGTTCTTCTTCGAAACAGCCGTGATATGCGTAAAAGGTCATCCTTTTCAAAATAATAGTTGTCATTTTCATAATATAAGTAGCATTAAAGCCCCAAATCTACTTCGGGGTCATTTTCAACATGATAATTGTAATCACTAAGAAGATGATATTCGGGAACCACGTGCCGAGTATAGGAGGCAGTCCGCCGGACACCGAAAAGACCGTGGATATTTGTTGGAGGAAGATGAAAGTGAATGCCAATCCCATGCCGATGAAGACGTGCACGCCGACGCCGCGCGTGGACTTCCGGCAGGAGACGCTCACGCCCAACAGGGTCATAATCAGGATTCCGACCGGGTTGGCCAGACGCTTATGCTGCTCAATCTGATAGTTGGCCAACAAAGCCGACCCACGTAGTTTTTCCTCTTTTATGAAACGCCTCAACTCCTTGTAGGACATCGTTTCACTGACAAACGCATCCTGATACAGGTTTCGGGGATGAATGTTCAGTGTTGTGTCAAACTCCTCGCCTTGAAAGAAGAGTTCCGTCCCTTCAGGGGTGATTACGCGCTTCGTGTATTTGTGCATCCGCCACTGTTGCGTGCTTTCGTCGAAATCGATTGTTTGAGCAGAAATTTTCAGTTTCATAGAGGAACTGTCAAATTCCTCATATGTGAAATTATAGCCGACAGCCTCCATCTTGTCCCAACGTTCCACAAAAACATAGCTGTTCTTGGAATTCTTCACATGCAAATAGGTAGTTGCAATATATTTGCGGCCGAAATACTGGTATTTGAAATCGTTCAGTTTCTTGTTGGTGTTCGGCACGATAAAGTTTGCCAAAACCAAAGAAAGAATCATGATGACCAAAGCACCGGTCACATAGGGAACCAGCATCCGGTTGAAGCTTATTCCGTTGTCAAAGATGGAGATGATCTCGTTTCGTGAAGAGAGCTTGGAAGTAAACCAAATCACGCTGATGAAAGTGAAGAGAGGGATGAACAGGTTGATGAAATAGGGAATGAAATTGAAATAGTAGTCGGTGATGACTGTTTTCGCGGGAATGTTGTGGCTGATGAAGCGTTGGATGTTTTCGGACACGTCGAATACCACCACGATGACCATCAGCAGCGAGATGGCGAACACTACGGTGCCCAGCATCTTCCTGAACAGATAGCCGTCAATGATTTTCCAGCCTGTCTTTTCCCGGAAATGCTCGGCAATCCCCTTGAACTGTTCAAACACTTTCATCACAACGGCTAACTGCTAACTGTTTTTCAGCCATTGGTCGAGCCATCTGAAAAACTCCCTTTGCCAAAGCATGGAATTCTGCGGTTTTGACACGAAATGGCACTCTTCCGGGAAATAGAGGAATCGGCTCGGGATGCCCTGCATCTGCGCAGCGTCGAAAGCTTGCATCCCTTCGGTGTAGGGGATTCGGAAGTCCTTCCCGCCGTGGATTACCAGTATCGGGGTGTCCCAGTTGCCCACGAACTTGTGCGGAGAGATGTTGTAGGTGCTCGGCATCGGTTTCTGCCAATAGGCGCCCTCAATGTCGTGGTTGGCGAAGAAGAGTTCTTCGGTGGTGCCGTACCAGCTCTCCAGATTGAACATCCCGCAATGGGCGATGAATGCCTTGAAACGTTTCTGGTGATGCCCTGCGAGCCAATAGACGCTGAATCCGCCGTAGCTGGCGCCTACGCAGCCCAATCTGTTTTCATCCACATAGGTCTCCTTCGCCACGTCGTCGATGGCGGCAAGGTAGTCCTTCATGTTCTGACCGCCATAGTCGCCGCTGATCTGGTCATTCCACTCGCTGCCGAAACCGGGCACTCCCCTGCGGTTGGGCGCCACGATGATGTAGTCGTGAGCCGCCATCATCTGGAAGTTCCAACGATAGGAAAAGAACTGGCTGACCGAGGATTGCGGGCCGCCTTGGCAATAAAGCAGGGCTGGATATTTCTTTGTGGAGTCGAAATTAGGAGGCAGAATCACCCACACGAGCATCTGCTTGCCGTCGGTGGTCTTTACCCAGCGCTTCACCGACTGAGCCGGTGTGATCTTGTCCAATACATCCTGATTGATGAAGCTGAGTTGCTTGACGGCATTCCCCTTTAATTCCACGGTGTAGATCTCTGACGGGCAAGCATGTGTGGTTCGAGTGACTATCAATTGGTCTCCGTCAACTTGTACCGTGTTATAGTCATAGTCGCCCTCTGTAAGCTGCTCAATGATTCGGGATTCCACGTCTAATTTGTAAACTTGATGCGTGGCTTCCTTGCAGCTGATGAAATAGACCGTGCGGCTGTCCTCACTCCAAGCGAAATTGGTGGCATCTTGGTCGAAGTCAGTGCTGTAGTCCTCGGCTGTGTTCGATTGGAAGTCGTACATCATCAGACTGTGTTTTTCCGACTCGAATCCGTCGGTCTTCATATTCCACCATACCATTTTTTTCCCATCGGGTGAAATGACCGGGTCCATGTCATAGCCTTTGTTGAACGCTGTCAGGTTTTGCGTTGTTTGTGAGCCTAAGTCGTAGAGATAGATGTCCGTGTTGGTGCTTTCGGCAAACGCCTTCCCTGTCAATTTCTTGCAGGTGTAGACGAGCATTCTCCCGTCAGGATGCCACGAAACAGCCTCTATGCCTCCGAAAGGCGGATTCGGGCAATGGAACTTCTGGCCTTCCAACAGATCGACAGTGTTTTCCATGGATGGGTAGTCGGCCACGAAAAGATGGCTGTAGGAGCCGTCGGCCCAATAGTTCCAGTGCCGGTACATGAGGTCGTCGTAAATCATGGCATCTGCCTCTGGCAGATCCTCGTACCGTTGGACAATCGTGGGTTCGAGTTGGACATTCTTAAAGTAACAGATATGCTTCATGTCTGGCGCATAGCTGAACCCGTTGATGTCCCCGTCAACATTGGAAATTGCCTTGGCGTTCTTGCCGTCAGGGTCGGATTCCCAAATCTGCATGCCCTGTTCGGTCGGGAAGAGATAGGCGATTTTCTTGCCGTCGGGCCGCCATATAGGCTGAAACTCGTTCTCCTCGGTAACGGTGATTCGTGTGGGATTGCCTCCCGTTGCAGGCATCGTGTACAATTCTGTGTTCCCTTTGTTGGCCCGGTAGTCGTAGTAGGTCACTGCATAAAGCAGCGTCTGGCCGTCAGGCGACACCTGCACGTCGCCCAGGCGACCGAGATACCAGAGGATTTTCTCATCCATCACGCCCTTCGAGAAGTCGGGTGTCTCGCGGCTCTCTTTGTCTATAAGCGCCGTCTTTGTCTCATTTTTTGCTTGTTTACAACTACTTGCCATTATCATAATCAATGATAAACCGAAAAGAACTTTCTTCATTACAATTATATATATGTACGTGATATTTCCGACATTTGGAGGGCAAAAATACACTTTTTCCATATACAAATGCCAACTTCTTTTGACAAATAACCGCTAACTGTAAAATTGCTATCTTTGCCGCCCATAAATAATAAATTGGCATGATGATTTTCTACTTGGGAAGTTGGTACTTCCAGACGAAGTTCCTGAAGCGGCGAAAACCTCTGCAGACCGTGCTGTTCGTCACCAACCAGTGCAACCTGTCGTGTTCGCATTGTAGCGTGTATGACCATGAGCATCCGACGGTGAAAAGCTACGGGCAGATCCGCGAGGAACTGCAGTACTCCTACGACTTGGGATCCCGGTTCGTTGATTTCGAAGGCGGGGAACCCACTCTCTGGCGTGATGTCGACTGGCGGCTCAACGATCTCATCGACCTGGCGCACGACATCGGTTTCTTTACCACCACCGTCACCACCAATGCGCAACAGCCCTTTGACGGCCTCAAGGCCAATTCGATATGGGTCAGTATGGATGGTATTCACGAATTCCACGATACTGTGCGAGGGCAAGGCACTTTCGACAAGTTGGTGAAAAACGTTGACAGCTGTGGGCATAAAGCCTTGAGCGCCAACATGGTCATCGATGCCAACAATTATGTCAATGTTATGGATACGCTTCGTTTCGTGGAGAATCATCCATCCTTTAGGAGCATCGCTTTCAACTTTTACACCCCTGCATTCTTTAAGGAAGAAGACCCCCTGGTTTTGGACTGGGATAAACGAATTAAACTGATAGACAGGCTGATAGAGCAGAAAAAGAAGCGGAGGCCCATCATGAACTCCGTTTCCGGACTGAAACGCATGAAGGATCTCTCGTTTGAAAAGGCCTGTTGGATGTGCAACTACATCCTGCCCGATGGCACGCGCCTTCAGGAATGCGTGGGCAAAAGCGCGGGAGTCTGCGGACAATGCGGATTCTGCATGGCCGGCGAAATGCGCTCTGTCATGGATTTCTGCCCCGATACCCTGCTCGCCGGCCTGAATTTAAGAGGATAATCATTATCATAGTTATAGTCAAGAATGCAAAACATCCGTTACATCACCCTCAACAGCACTTCCCCTTACCACAATCTGGCAGTGGAGGAGTTTCTTCTGCAACAGACAACGGACAATGTCTTCATGTTGTGGCAGAATTACAATACCATAGTCATAGGCCGGCATCAGAACACAGTCGCCGAAATCAACCAGGAATACGTTGACCGCCATCGTGTCAATGTGGTACGAAGGTTGACGGGTGGCGGTGCGGTCTTCCATGACACCGGAAACCTCAACTTCACCTTCATCCAAAATGTTGAGGATGGCAAAAAGGAGATCGACTTTATGAAGTTTCTGGAACCGATTGTCGAGGCGCTTCGTTCATTGGGAATCCCTGCCTCTTTTTCAGGACGCAACGATTTGGTAATCAATGGGCTTAAAATTTCCGGGAACGCTATGGCTTTTTTCGGTAATCGTGTCTTGGAGCATGGCACCTTGTTGTTCTCCTCACAAATGTCGGATCTGGCTAACGCCCTCAATGCCGATCCTGATAAATTCAATGACAAAGCGGTAAAATCTGTCCGCAGCCGCGTGACGAACATTTCCGACCATCTTCCATACCCTATGACAGTCTTTGAGTTCAGGGACTATCTGATGGAATTTATCTTAAAGCGGAATGTACTTGCTGATATACAGAATCTTAGGGATGAAGAAGAGGAAGCGGTCAACCAGTTGGTCAAACAGAAATACCAAACATGGGAGTGGAACTACGGCAAGTCGCCAGCCTATTCGATGAACAAGAAGGTCCGCACCAAGGGTGGTACGGTACAAGTCGTGGCTGACATTCGTGAGGGCTGCATATGCGATTTGCGATTTTACGGCGATTTCTTCTCAGGAAAAGATCCTCAGGAACTTGCAAACCAGCTGATTGGCGTCCGTTTGGACAAACAATCCGTCGCAGATGCGTTGACCGGCATTTGCATCAACGACTATTTCCACGATGTAACCTACGAAGATTTAATAAACCTCATCACCCTTTGAAGCTTTTCTCAGACCCATTCGCTATCCCCTATGATAACCATTAACCACTAACCATTAACCACTAACCATTTAATGAACCTTATCGTATTTGACCTTGACGGCACCCTCCTCAATTCGTTGGAAGACCTTGCGGATTCGGCCAACCATGTGCTGTCTCAACACGGTTTTCCGACGCACCCCGTTGACGCTTACCGCTACTTTGTAGGCGACGGCGTGCGCAAGCTAATTGAGCGCATACTGCCCGAGCCGGAGCGGCGCGAGTCTCGAATAGAAGCCTGCAAACGGGAATTTGTGGACTATTATGACATCCACAAGGAGGACAAGACCGCTGCATATCCTGGAATTTCAGAGCTGCTTCTTTCATTGAAAGGGAGAGGATTGAAGATTGCAGTGGCCACAAACAAAGTGCATCTTGCAGTGGAGCCGCTGATGCGTAAGTATTTTCCGGAAGTCCGGTTTGACGTGGTTCTCGGACAACGCGATGGCATTCCTGTGAAACCCGATCCCCGAATTTTGTACGATATTCTTGAAGAGACGGGCTGCGAACCGTCAGAGACCATGCATGTGGGCGACACGGCCACCGACATGCAGCTGGCGTACAACGCGGGAGTCTCTTCCGTTGGTGTGCTGTGGGGTTATCGGCCGTTGGAGGAATTGCAAGCGGCTGGGGCGGAACACATCATCCGTCGTCCTGACGAACTATTGGAACTTATCTGACCAGGCTCACGGCAGCTGTCGCCGCAATGCCCTCCCCGGCACCGGTGAAACCCATCTTTTCGTTGGTTTTGGCCTTCACTGCGACACGGTCGGCGTCCACCTTCAACAGTTGTGAGAGGCGGTCTATGATGGCGTCAACATGCCGTTTCATTTTGGGTTTCTCCAAGATAAGGGTGCAGTCCAGATTGTTGACACGCCATCCTTTTTCAGCCGCTAAAGCCACTACTTTCTCCAGCAGCACCGTACTGTCAACGTTTTTCCACATGTCATCCGTGTCTGGGAAATAGGTGCCGATGTCTTTAAGTCCGGCCGCGCCAAGCAGTGCGTCGCAAACGGCGTGGATTAACACGTCTCCGTCGGAATGGGCGGCCAATCCCAGCTCGTATGGAATGACAACACCCCCGATGACCAAGGGTCTGCCGGGGGTGAATCTATGCGAATCGTAGCCGAAGCCTACACGAAAATCTGTCATAATCTGTTAGTTAAATCGCCCTTGTTGCTTAAGCTCATTCTTGTTTGTGGAGACGAAATCAAAGTTGAGCGTAAAACGCAGCGTGTTAGCCAGCGGATGGTACTGTTTGGTGGCAATCAGATAGGAAACATCAATTCCGAACACAGAGTATTTAATGCCGGCACCGATGGAGAGGAACTGGCGGTTGCCTTTGTATTGGCTCTCATGGAAATACCCCAAACGTACGAAGAAAAGGTCGCGGTAGCTGTATTCAGCCCCCAGAGCCCACATGATTTCACGCATTTCCTCCTTGAATCCGCCAGGGGCGTCGTAGAAAGACTGGATCATGCCCTGTGGGACGGAGACATCGGGATTTCGGCCGGCGGCAATCACAGGTTCACCAGCTTCGTTATAGACGATGCGACCCGTTATGCTGTCGCGAAGATATATTGGGTTTGTGGGGACAAGCAGTTTGTTCAATTCGCCATTGACTGTCAGCTTGTTGAAACCGTCAAAGTTCATTTCATAGCCGATACCGAGTTTTAAGTTGGTCGGCAGGAAGTCGCGGCGCAATGTTCCTGAGGAGTAGGACATTTTGTTGCCCATGTTCGAGATGCTGAGGCCGGCTCGCAAGGTGGTGTTCTCAAAACCTTTCACGTCAAAATCTTGTTCGTAGAAGAGGGAGAGGTCGGCGGCGCCTGCCAGGCCGGCTTTGGTCTCCTCGCCACCCACGAACTGCCCGGCGGTAAGGTTGGAATAGATGAAGCGCGGTGTGATGGCGATGGAGAGTTGGTCAATCAGCTTGCGGGAGTAGGTGAAGTCAATGGCGAACTCATTAGGGTTTTGTGTGCTGATTTTAACACCGTTCTCATCCATGAACTCGATATCACCCAATGAAAAATAACGCAAGGAGAACGCGACGGCATCCATATCCGTAATACGCCAATAACCAGTTAAATAGGCCAAGTTAATGTCGTTGACCAGTTTGCGAAGCCATGGACTGTAAGAAACGCTGAATCCAAATTCATTTTTGCTGAAGGCATACTTTGCAGGGTTGTAACTTTGTGAGTTCCCGTCCGTTGAAGTGGCACAACCAATGTCACCCATTCCGCCGGCGCGGGAATCGGGAGCAATAGACAAGAACGGCACCGCTGTGGTGATTGCATTCAGATAATCCTGCCCTATAAAATTCGACCCTTGAGTGGGATCGTATTGTGCGCTCACACGCGCACCGGAAATGAAGAAGACTAACGTTAAAATTGCGACTACTTTTTTCGTTATTTGCTTACTCATAGGTGGTTTAGAGTTTTTAATTTATTGTTTGTACTATTTGTGTATTTCAAAAAAAAACTTTCGGCTAAACGTACACTTGTCCGATTTATTTTATCGATTCAAAAAAAAAATCACTTTTTCTTGCGGATGAAAATCAAATTGCTGAATATTAATAATATAGAATCCGTATTTCATCCTTAAACGTTATAGAATGACCAATTTTTCAATCACCTCTGCCGTTTTGCTTTCCTGACTCTTCACCCGCAATCGGTACAGATAGGTGCCTCTTGCAAGCCTGTCGCCGAAATCGTCGAGACCATCCCACGGGATGGCCCGGCAACGATTACCCTCCATGTATTGAGTGTCGTAAAGGGTTCTCACTAATTTTCCGGAAATTGTGTAGATGTTCACTTGGATGTCGAACGTCCCCCCTGGCTGGTTGTGTTCGAAAAAGAAATCCGTATGTGAAGTGAACGGGTTCGGATAGTTCAGCACATGGCTGAGTTCCAGTTTGTCTTCGCTAATCACCCTGAACGAGAGCGTCTGTTCGGCACTGTTGTTGTTGACGTCCCACGCGCGCACCGTGACCGTATGCTCGCCTGGGGCCAGATTCTGCAAGGGATAGCGCACCGTCCCGCAGTTGAAGCTGTCTTTTTCGGTCTGGTAATAGTCGTTAAGCACGGCCTTGCTGCCGGTATTGTTGTCCAACACACAGGTAAGGTCGTGTCCAATCCCGTTCCCAGTGGTGTTTATGCCGAAATTGTCGGAAATCTTGGCTACCAAGACCGGGTCCGTCCCAGTAATGCCGCCATTGACGAAGTTTTCGTCATTCATATATAATTCGATTACAGGAGTCTCGTCATCTTCTACACCTGCGGTATCCATGCCCCCGATGATGAAGTCCGTGAATGCCCCCGCCGCATCCACGCGGTCTGTACGTCCATAATAGCTGATTTTCCCGTTTCCGTAGTTGTAGTCGATATCTTTGGGAACATAGAACGAGAACTGGAACCGGCCATCCTTAACCGTTGCGTTCCCCTTGAACAGCACACTTTTCTGCACTTCGAATTCAAACGGTTCCAAATTCGGGGCGGGGTCGTTCAGCAGCGTGCGGGCTATCACTTTCTTGTCGTATACCAACGGGAAGACACTTCCATTGAACGAGGAGATGGTCTGGAGGCCGGCATCCGTCACCCGGCCGCATACCGTCACTAAGGAGAGGGCGCGAACCGTGTCGGCACTGCCGCTCACCGGCCGATGGTTGATGGAGTCGGTCACGATGTTGTAGGTCGGGACCGATAACCTTATGGAAGGGTCACCAAAGAGCACAAACATGGCCAGGGAGATATTCGCGGAACTGCCGCCGCACCTGTTTTTGCAAATACGCTCCAAATCACTGATGGAATAGTAATTGTTGTTTTCATCCTTTTGGAACATCAGTTTGAATATCATGTCTCCGTATCTGTTGTTCGGGTATGACCAAGCCTCGCGAGTGGCTGCGATGACGGCCACGGCTCCTCCGTTGGGGTTGAAGAAAATCATGTCCGACGGGGAGTCGGCAGGCCTGTCATAGTAAGCGAACGTACACGACAGAGAGAGCATCGCGGGCATGTTGTAAGTGTTGCGCCACTTGTTTATGTCCGAGTTTTCCAACACACGCTCCGCCGCCCAGCCGTCTTTTCCGCTATGGCCGATATAAGTGAAAAACAACGACCCGCGATTCATGCGATTGTTGATGTCGGTGACGGCGTCCGGATAGCGTTGCCCTCCGGCATTGGAGACCTGCTGGTATGCATCCAGATATATCTTGTCGAAATTGATGTTCGGGTTGAACTCGGCCACATTCTTCGTGAAGCTGTCCGCATTGCTGATAAAGTCATTCCGTTCCTCGTCATCCGCCACAAAGGCCATCACGTTGCGCCAATCGCCGAAATTGGACACCTGCGCGGTGTTCTCGCCCAACAGGTTGCGTTTCTCCGTATAACGGATGCTCTTGTCCACTGCCACGGCTGCCTGGGAAACGGACGTGCATGGAAACCGGCCTATCCCCAAATCAAAAAGCCCGACTCCTTCCTGCCCCTCATTGTCGTCCAGCAACCCCAGCACGTCGTCATTGGAATATTGGTGGGAAAGGTCGGACATATAATAATAGTTCTTCGGCCGAGCTGTCATATTGTATTCAATATTGTATTGATAGTTGGGGACATATATGTCAGTTCCGGTGTTACGCCCGCGGAAATCGTAGCAGGGCCGCCCGAAGAGAAGCAAATATTTGGGATACTCCTTGTTTGTCCGGTCATAAATCATTTTCATGTAATCACGAATGGCGATGGGATCCTGAGAGCCACTGGAAAATTCGTTGTAAACCTGCTCTGTTGTCACCACCTTCACAGACAGGCCATCGTTTTCAGCGCGGAATTGGGCCAGGCGGTTGGCCTGCGACAAAAATGCGGGGTCGGACACAATCACCATGTCCACTGCGCCGGTGGCATGCAAGTTCTGATTGGCAACCGAAGACAAGGGATTCACCGTCAGATAACGGGAACCATCAAAAACGACAAATTCCCGCAATTTATCGGTCGGAGACTTGAAATGTACCCCTTGCCCGTCTGATGTCAGGGCGTGCCGCATCGTCTCAGATGGATTGGTGACATCCCAAACTGTCACTGAGGTCCCCACGCCGGAGATGTGGAACTCTGCAACGTTGCCCGGCCCAACCGTGGAAGGGTTTCGGAAGGAGGTCTGGCCATTACGCAGCATGATGGGGCATTGCATCTCAACTTCTATCCAGTCCAAGTACGCCACGGCAGAATTTGTCGGTTTGTTGTATGTCAGGGAGACATTCAAGTCGCGTGAGTCGGATGAACAGACAAGGTCGTTCACGGTAATGCAGGCAAATGTGGTGCTTTCCACCATGCCAATCACAGAATTTCCGATATTTACTTGATTCACGTGTACTTGAAAAGCTGATGTCGTTGTGGCTGTGGAGGCGGCCCGAACTGTCACACGGCCGTTCCCCACAGGCACCCCGGGGAGGCGGAAAGCATAACTACGATTCAGGGTGATGTCGTAACGGTCGCCGAACCAAGTCCTTCCCGACTCACACAAGTTCGTCACATCCTCTTCATGGAAGTCGAAAAAAGTGAAATCCTGGACGCTGACATTAGCATTGGCGTTTTCATTATCAACGGTCTGAATCCGTTTTTTCTCACCTACTCCAGGAGTTGAGGTCACGAAGTAGAACGAAGCGTCATCGTAGACGTTGTAGGCGTGAGTGAAGCGTTGGCCAGCCGTGTCATAGACGACCGCGTGGGGAGAGAGGCCGTAAAAGAGGAAATAGTCCCCGTTGTCGAAAGTCCCGTCGTCGCCGTCTTTCATTTGAATGGGGATTTCCTGAAGGTCATCCGGGCGGGCTGCGGAGTTAGCCTCCGGCAACATCCGTCCGCCATTTCCGAAAAGAGCTATCTGTGAGGAATTTATGGGGGATGACATGCCCATGGCGACCAAATCCTGATAGGTAACCTTATAGACACCTGTTTGCGAGAGGGAAAAACGGTACCAAGTGCCGTTAGCCAACACAGACTGCGAGGCATATTCACGGGTGCCTTTCTGGCTGCTTACGGCTTTGCCTTCGATTTCCAATGTCACGGACACCAAGCGTCTGTATTTGCCCGGGGCGGTTTCCACAATCGGGATGAAGGAGAGCTGGGCAAACACCTCGCGACGGTCAGAAACGGAAGAGACTGCATAGGACACGTCTTTCTGATGAAAATCGGAAGTTACTAATTGACAGTCTACTGCGGCCATATCCTCAAATTCTTCCCGTATGACCCGGACCTCATAGCTTGAAAAAAAGTTTTCAACAGGAATGATTTCAAAATAGGCGGGTAAAGCCGTGTGAGCATTCCCGTAAATCGCGCCGTCGAACCACAGGAGAGTTTGTTCATGACCGTCCGAGAAGAGGTTCACCACAGGTTCTCCCCATTGGAAAGAGATAGTTTTTTGAATTTTTTTTGCTTGAATATCAGTGATTTGAAATAATATCAGAATAAAAAATAAAAAATGTACCCAAGATTTTTTTTCCATTATTCGTTAGATTAAAAGAAGAACATGCAATTTTCATAACGGAAACGCGTTAAAATTATTACAAGAAAAAATGTAACAAAAAGGGGCTTTTGAGCGTTAAAAAAAAATGTATCTTTGCCCGCTTAAATATAGAGATATGAATAAACGATTTGCAATCATAGTTACCCTTGTCATGACATTGGCCGGATTGCGCGGAACGGCTCAGGATGCCTTGTTTTCCCAATATTATGCCAATCCGCTGTATTTGAATCCGGCGTTTGCGGGGACGAACGTCTGCCCGCGCCTTTCGTTGCATTTTCGCGACCAGTGGCCTTCGCTTCCCGGGACATTCATGACTTTCTCCGCCTCATACGACGAGCACTTCGACAAACTGTCGGGCGGTGTGGGCGTATTGCTATTTGGTGACCGCGCCGGAGAAGGTGGCATTATCAACACCTACACTGCCAGCGCAATGTACTCTTTTAAGCTGAAGGTCTCCAAGAAATTCAACCTTCGCTTTGCACTGCAAGCTACCTACGAGAACCGCGGCCTCAATTGGGACAAACTGGTCTTCGGCGACATGATAGATCCCAAATACGGGGTGGTCTATCAAACGGCGGAACTCCAGCCTAATCAGCTCACCATCCATTCGTTCGACATGGCAGCCGGCATCCTGGGATACACGCCGCACGTCTATTTCGGCGTGGCTGCCCACCATATCGTACCCATCATCGGTGCCAAAGGCTTCATCTCCGACGGCCTTGGAGCCTACGACTACCGTCCTGTCAAATGGACAGCACACGTCGGTGCCTACTTTGACCTCAAGCGCAAAAGCAAGAAGGAAACCTCTTTCGGCGATATTTCCATCAGCCCGAACTTCATCTACCAGCATCAACAAAACTTCAACTATTTCAGCGAGGGCTTCTACCTCAACTTCTACCCTTTCACTGTCGGCATGTGGCTGCGTCACGGCCTGACCTATAAAGGCGAACAGTTCATGGGTATGGACACCAACGGCGTGGCCATCACCCAACCGGTCTCCTACCACAATATGGACGCTTTCATCATCATGTTCGGCGTGGAATACGAATGGTTCAAGGTTGCCTATTCCTACGATGCAACCATCAGCAAACTGGCCAACTACTCCGGTGGTGCCCACGAGGTCTCCCTGCAGTTCCTGCTCCCTTGCCCCAACAAGCGCAAAGCTCTGAAAGACCTGAAATGCCCTTCATTCTAACCGCATAGTTTAATATTGACAGATTGGAAAAACAATAATAAAATGAATACAGGAAAGAAATTATTCGGATTATTCACCATTGCAGCGCTGCTGTTAAGCATGTCGGCTTGCAAGAAACAGAAGTCCGCCACTACCGGCTGGAACTACAATGACGCCAAAAACGGCGGCTTCGAAGTGGCCCCCTTTGAGGAGCAGGCCACCGGCCCCGGACTCGTGTTCATCGAAGGCGGTTCATATGTGATGGGCCAGATGGAGGAAGACGTGATGAAAGACTGGAACAACACCCCTCGCCGCGTCTCCGTCGCCTCGTTCTATATGGACGAATGCGAAATTGCAAATGTCGATTACCTCGAATACCTCTACTGGCTGGAACGCGTCTTTATCCCTCAAGACTTGAAAGTGGTCTATGACAATGCTGTTCCGGACGAGGCCGTCTGGCGCAACCGCTTGGGATACAACGAACCCGTTGTAGAGAACTACTTCCGTCACCCTGCCTATCGCTTTTACCCCGTCGTGGGTGTGAGCTGGCTCCAGGCCACCAACTATGCCGCATGGCGTACCGACCGTGTCAACGAACAAATCCTGGTGGACCGCGGCTATATCGAGTTCGCGGAAACCCCCTCCGCCGAAGGCTACTTCAACACCGACGCCTACCTCACCTATGAGTCGTATGAGGCGGAAGGCCAAAAACGCCTCAGATACATCTCCAGCGGAGAATACCGCAATGTGAAGATGGAAGACGGTATCCTGCTGCCGAAATACCGACTGCCTACCGAAGCTGAATGGGAGTACGCTGCCTATGCCACCATCGGCAACACCCTCAACGAACGCGTCCTCGAACGTAAAGTATACCCCTGGAACGGACAACAACTCCGTACCGAAGACAAAAAATACTATGGTGACTTCATCAACAACATCCGTCGTGGCCGTGGCGACTACATGGGTGTCGCAAGCGCTCTCAACGACGGCGGATTCTATACGAAGGAAGTCAGAGCCGACTGGCCTAACGACTACGGCCTCTACCAAATGGGCGGTAACGTCTCCGAATGGGTCATGGATGTGTATAGACAAACATCCCACGACGATGTGACTGAATACAACCCGTTCCGCGGTAACTACTTCGAGACAAAGAAACTCCTGGAAGACGGTACCGTAGCTGAACGTGACAGCGTGGGTAAAATCCCCATGGTACCCGTGTCAGACTTCAAGAACGACAGAAGACGCAACTACCGTGCCGCCGACAATAAGAACTATCTGGATGGCGACTGGGAGTCCCTCAAAAACACAGAAGACTGGAAGAATGCCACCAGCAACACGGAGGCCACAGACCTGATGTACACCAAAAACACGGCCGACTATGACTTCTCGCTCGTCAGCGACCATGCGCGCGTCTACAAAGGCGGCTCCTGGAAAGACATCCCCTACTGGTCCTCCCCAGGCGCACGCCGCTACCTTGATGAAGACGAGTCCACTGACTATATAGGATTCCGCTGCGCAATGTCTCGTGTCGGTTCCCAAACCAAAGGCAAATAATTTTTCCATTGCTTAACCATACCAAGACCTCTTTCAACTGAAAGAGGTCTTTTTTATCCAAAAATTTATATGATTGATTTTCAACCAGTTGAAGTTAAAGACAGACCCATCATTCAACCTTATTTGGTGAAAAATTCCGAAACTTGCTACCGCACGTTCGTGGACATGTACTGCTGGCAGGACTATTACCATTTCAGCTGGACCATTATCGAAGATTGGCTGGTATTACGCATGCGTGTAAATGGTGAACGCAGGGCCGCCTATATGGTCATGTCCAAAGAGGACCACCCCCGATACTCTTCCGTCATCCCTATCATTGAAGAGGACGCTGCAGCGCAAGGGCTTCCCCTCTGTCTGATGTCTCTCAATGAAAAGGAAAGCCAGGATCTGGCCAACGAGTATCCCGGAACCTTTATCTTTGACAATAACCGCGATTTCGCTGACTACATCTACAGTGCTGAAGACCTCCGCACATTGAAGGGACGAAAATATGCCCAAAAAAGGAACCATGTCAATAAGTTCAAATCCTTATACTCGTACAGGTTTGAACCCCTGACAAGGCAGATTATCCCCGAATGCCTCGAATTGGCTGAAAAATGGGAAATCCATCATGACAATTCCGACACGGCGCGTTCGGAACTGGCAGTCATCCAGAAGTCCTTCCGCTATTTTGAGGAGTTCGAGTTGACAGGCGGTGCACTCTATGTAGATGACCGGCTCATTGCTTTCACTTATGGCTCAGAGTTAAATGACCACACTTTCTGCACCCATGTCGAAAAAGCTGACATCCACTACGAAGGAGCCTATCAGATGATCAACTATCTGTTTGCTCAGCACATTCCCGAAAAATATACGCTCATTAATCGGGAAGAGGACATGGGGCTGCCCGGTCTCCGCAAATCGAAAATGTCGTATAACCCCGTGAAACTCGCTTACAAGACTGCTGCTATCAAGTTGACACAGGAGATGAGGGACATCGTCAAAGTATGGCATAGATGTTTTGGGGACAATGACAACTCTGTCCAGATCTTCCTCTCCCGCTACTATTTCAGCCACTGCTCCATGACTGAAAAAGTGGACGATCAGGTCGTGTCGATGGTGTTCATGATTCCATGTGAAACGGAATTGGGATTAGGTGCCTATCTCTATGGCATCGCAACGCTCCCGGAGTACCGCCATAGGGGGATATCCACCCGGCTGATTAGGACAATGCTGGAAAGATGTCGCGAAAACGGGGCGCAGTTCTCGTTCCTGATCCCGGAGGAGTTGGATCTCATCCCCTATTACACCCGCATAGGATACCAAATTTCGAACACGCAGGCTAATTTTCACTGTGACATGGATCTCGGCACCGGAGATAAAACAAAAGACAGGATTCTGGTCCTGCCCTTAGGCGATCAGTTCAGGATGGAGGATTTGGAAGAGACTTTGGATTGCTTTCCGATGTTGTAAAACTACTCCACTTCGTTGAGGTTCACCCCTTTGAACCGCATAATCTCCTCTCCATCCGAAGAGAGTATCAGTTCTTCGTCTTTAATCTGGTAACTGTTTATGTCTCGTTTCAAAGCCGTAATGAACTGTCGTTCCACTTTCATCTGTCCGCAGAGCCGTTTAGTGGAACCTTGGTAAGAGATGGTCATCTTATGTTTCTTGTTGACGGAGTAGTTGCCGAAAAACGTGTTGCAACCAAGATTGCCTTGGATTTGCCCGGTGCTGTCAAAGGTGATAAACGGACGGAGGGCGAAATCATTACTGATTTCTTCTCCTTCCAAGCTGAACAGACTCCACTGGGTCCCAACCAGCGGAAATTTTTCGCTTTTGACGCTCTTTTTCGTCGTGTTGCAGCTGGCACACAAAAGAACCAGGATGGTCGCGACCAATGGGAAAAGATTTTTTTTCATTAGAATGGTTATATTGAACGGAAATGTAGATTAATATCTTCGATATAATTCAGGATTTCGTCCTTGCCGAGGGTGGAAACGGCGGATGATTTCATCATCACGGGCAACTCCTCCCAAGTCTCAGACAAAACATTCTTCATGCGCTGTATGTTGCTCATGGCTTTTCCGTTGGAAATCTTATCCGATTTGGTGAAGATGATGGCGAAAGGAATGCCGCTCTCACCAAGGTTGTTGATGAAATCGATGTCGATTTGTTGTGGTTCGAGGCGTGAGTCGACCAGTACAAACACCAGTTGAAGGTTTTCTCGGAACAGGAGATAATCAGAAATCATCTTCTGCCATTTGGCGCGGTTTGTTTTAGAGGTTTTGGCAAAACCATAGCCGGGCAAATCCACAAGATACCAATCCTTGTTGACAAGGAAATGGTTGATTGTCTGTGTCTTTCCTGGTTTTGAGGAGGTCTTTGCGAGATTTTTGTTGTTGACAAGCATGTTGATGAGCGAAGACTTTCCCACATTGGAACGCCCTATAAAGGCATATTCGGGGTGGATGGGGGCGGGGCATTTCCGCCAATCAGCTTCGCTTTGCAGATATTCAGCAGTTTTGATAATCATACCGGGTTTTATTTACGGGCAAGCCATTCGTTCGGATTGACATAGCGGTCGTTTTTCCAGATTTCAAAGTGCAGTTCGTAGGTGTTCGACATGGAGTTCGGGGCGACCGAGCCGATGGTCTGCTTAGTAGTTACTTTGTCGCCCTTTTTCACCTTGATGGCAGAAAGGTTCTGGTAGACCGTCAGGTATTCGCCGTGTCGGATCATCACGACGGAGGTTCCCATGATGGTCATCACGCTGGTCACCTCGCCGTCGAAGACGGCTCTGACGGGGGTGCCTGCCTCCACCATGATGTCGATGCCATGGTTGTCAATTTGTACGGATGGGACATCGGGATGGGCATAGCTGCCGAAGTCGTTCACTTTCGCGCCTTTTGCAACGGGCCAGGGCAGATGTCCTTTGTTGTTGACGAAGGAGGTGTTGAGGATCTTCTCCTCAGGGGTCAACGTTATGGAGGTGGTGACTTTCGGGGAAGTTGTAGCGCTGGAGTTGGAGGAAGCGGACGCGCCGGGAGAACTTTTGCCGGAGGAGGACTTGGACTTCTTGTTGCGTTCGGCGTTTGCCTTGGCAATTTCCGCTTGGACCGCCCGCTTGATGGCGGCATCGATCTCCTTACGTTGTTGCTGTTTCTTTTTCAAATCCGCGCTCAGACGTTGCGACTCCTTCTTCAGTTTCTCCGCATTTTTTGTCTTTTGGCGACGGTCGCTTTCCAGGCTCTTGATTTCCTGTTCTTTGGAGGACAGCGTCAGCAATTTGTCGTTCTTCAGTTCAACAATGGACTCGTTCTTTTTGGTCAATTCCTCTGTGGTCTTTTGTATTTGGCGGGATTGTTCCCGAACGCTTTTGGAGAACAAGGTATAGTATCGTAGCCTTCTGAACATTTGCGAAAAGTTGTCTGCGGCGAGAATGAATGTGACTTTGTCCATCAGTCGCCGGTTTCGGTAGGCGTTATAGACCACTTGCGCGTAATCCGCTTTCATATAGGAAAGACGTTTTTCCAACTGTTTGATTTCATGTTGGTTTTGTTCTTGCTCGTCTTCCATTTGAATGATTTGCGAATTGAGATTGGTGATCATCTTTTCCCTGTTCCGGATTTGTTGCCGCAGGAGGGCCGCTTGTTGGACCGCCGCCTTCTGATTGGTTTCATTCTTTCTCAACAGCTTCTGAGTGTTGGCAATCTCGTTCTCAATCTTCTGTTTGTCTTTTTTGAGTTGAGTGCTGCTTTTCCCACTTTGCGCCATGATTTCCGATGGGAATAGAAGTGCGCAGAACAGGCACATCATCCACATCATCCACAAACGATTCCTATATGAGACCAAAAACTTCATCACGAGAAATATAACCTGCAAAAATAAGAGTTATTGAAGTTTTTTTTGTAATCAGAAAGCATATTTTATGAACATCGAAACGTTAATCACGTTGTTCAGAATAATTTCCTAATTTTGTCGGCTCTAAAAATCAGGAGGTTGTTTATGTCTTTAGACTTATTCATTGAAATTGTAGGTGCTATTATCGGATTGGTTTACTTGTACTTAGAATACAAGGCAAACGTATGGTTATGGCCTGTTGGCATATTGATGTCCGCTTTCTATGTGGTGATTTATATAACCGGCTCCTTTTATGCCGATGCTGCGTTGCAAGTCTATTATATCGGGGCCAATGCATACGGATTGCTCAAGTGGACCGCTTTCAGGCGGGGTGCGGGCGGCGGTGCAGTAAGCCATTCCGACACAGAGATTAGTGCCATGCCCCAAAGGCTCATCCTGCCAGTGGCCGCCGTAAGCCTTGCCATTTGGTTTTTAATATATTACGTGCTGAAGACGTTTACGGACAGTCCTGTTCCGGCAGGTGATGCCTTCACCACCGCCCTGAGCATTGTCGCCATGTGGATGTTGTCGCGCAAATATATGGAACAATGGCTGTTATGGGTGGTTGTGAACATAGTTTCCGTCATCCTCTACTTTTGGAAAGGACTTTATCCAACGGCTATATTATATATTGTATATGTTGTCATAGCCACTCTCGGCTATTTCCGGTGGAGGAGAGAGGCGAGAAAACGGGGGTCGCGCGTTTTTGAAACAAAAAGGGACGAGTTTTAATCGTCCCTGTCTGAATTTTATTTTTTCTTTTTTTCCCTATCCGTTCAGCGCATTTGCGCCACTGACAATTTCAATCAACTCGTTGGTGATGGATGATTGACGGGCATTGTTGTACTTGAGCCGCAAGTCACGCAGGATTTCGGTTGCATTGTCGGTTGCCTTGGTCATGGAGATCATGCGGGCGCCGTGTTCGGACGCGATGGAGTCGGACAGTGTCTTATACAACTGTGTGCGGAGAATCTTGGGGATGAGTTCCACCAGCAGCTTTTCGGCGGAGGGTTCGATGATATAGTCATTCGCTGCTTTTTTCCCTTCGGTTGGAATGGGGGCTACAGGCAGATAATGTTCCACCGTGACTTTTTGTGTGGCAGCGTTCAGGAACTGATTGTACACAATGTCCACTTTGTCAACCTCATGATTCACAAAACGATTAATCAAGTCGTCTGCGATGGCGGAAAGTTCCGTGAAATCCGGGCTGTCGAGCAATTTCTCGTCATAAAGCATGACAGGAAATTGTTTGCTCAGCTGTTCTTTCCCTTTCTTGCCAAAGCAGATAAGCTGAAGGTTTCCGGCATCGCGCTGTTGGGGATATTGGTCATCGATCAAGTGGGTGACGGTCTTCACGATATTGGCGTTGAATGCTCCGCAGAGGCCTTTGTTGGAGGTGATTACCACGATGATGACCTTTTCGGGGTCACGAGGTTCGAACAAGGGCAAAGACTCTGTGCCGGTGTTGGCCTCGGCCAGGTCGTTCAGGATCTCGTTCAGTTTCTGTGAGTAGGGTCGAAGCTGTTGGATGGAGGTCTGAGCGCGGCGAAGCTTCGCGGCAGACACCAGTTTCATAGAGCTGGTGATCTTCTGCGTGGACTCGATGGAGGCGATACGCGTGCGAATTTCTTTCAGATTGCCCATAGTTATTCGTATTTTTCAGCCACCGTGGCGCAGGCTTCAGTCATTTTTTGCATGATTTCGTCGTCAATGACACCTTTGGCCAACGTGTCGAGGACATCTTGTTGATGGGTGTGCATATAGGAGATGAATTCGGTTTCAAAGTTGCGGATGTTATGTACCGGTACTTTCTGGAGCAGTCCTCGGGATCCGCAGAAGATGATGGCGATCTGTTCTTCCACCTTGTAAGGGCTGTATTGCGGTTGTTTGAGGATTTCCACGTTACGGACTCCCTTGTCGAGGATGAACTGCGTGGCGGCATCCACGTCGGAGCCGAACTTGGCGAAAGACTCCATTTCGCGGTACTGGGCCTGGTCAAGTTTGAGGGTGCCGGCCACTTTCTTCATGGACTTGATTTGGGCGTTTCCACCCACGCGGGAGACGGAGATGCCCACGTTGATGGCGGGGCGTACACCGGCGTTGAACAGGGAGGTTTCCAGGAATATCTGTCCATCGGTGATGGAGATGACATTCGTGGGGATGTAGGCGGAGACATCGCCGGCTTGGGTTTCGATGATCGGGAGTGCTGTCAGTGAGCCGCCGCCTTTCACGATGGGTTTCATCGAAGCGGGAAGGTCGTTCATTTTGGCGGCGATTTCATCGGATTCGATGATTTTGGCGGCGCGTTCCAGCAGTCTGGAGTGGAGGTAGAAGACATCGCCCGGGTATGCTTCGCGTCCAGGCGGGCGACGGAGCAGCAGGGAGACTTCACGGTAGGCCACGGCCTGTTTGGAGAGGTCGTCGTAGATGATGAGGGCATGGCGGCCGGTGTCGCGGAAGAACTCTCCGATTGCGGCGCCCGCGAACGGGGCATAGAACTGCATGGCCGCAGCGTCGGAGGCCGTGGCGGTCACCACAATGGTATAGGGCATGGCGCCTCTTTCCGTAAGGGTCTTCACGAGGGATGCCACGGACGAACCTTTCTGCCCCACGGCGACGTAGATGCAATATACGGGATTGCCTTGGTCGTAAAAGGATTTCTGGTTGATGATGGTGTCGATCGCGATGGCGGTCTTGCCTGTTTGGCGGTCGCCAATGATGAGCTCCCGTTGTCCGCGGCCGATCGGAATCATGGCGTCGATGGCCTTGATGCCTGTCTGGAGGGGACGTTTCACGGGTTGGCGGAAGATGACGCCGGGAGCTTTGCGCTCAATGGGCATCTCAAAGAGTTCACCTTCGATGTCTCCTTTGCCGTCGATGGGTTCACCCAGTGTGTTGATGACACGTCCCAGCAATCCCTCGCCCACCTTGATGGAGGCGATGCGGCCGGTACGCTTGCAAATGTCGCCTTCGTTGAGAGATTTGGAATCGCCGAGCAAAACGACACCCACATTGTCTTCTTCGAGGTTGAGGGCGATGCCAGTGATTTCCTCTCCGTTTTTGGTCGCGAAAGTCAGCAGTTCGCCGGACTGGGCGTTTTGAAGCCCATAGACGCGGGCGATGCCGTCGCCGACCAACAGCACGGTGCCAACTTCCTCCATTTCGGTTTTCTGGTTGAAGTTCTCTAATTGTTGGCGCAGTATGGTTCTTACTTCTGAGGGTTTAATTTCTGCCATGTATATGCGGATTTTAGAATTGTACTTGAAAACTGTTCTGTGAAAATTCTTGTTTTAATTTGTTGATTTTTGCCAACACACTGTAATCAAAATAATAATCGTCGACTTTGATGATGAAGCCGCCGATAAGCTCAGGGTCAACGACCTGTCGAAGCTGGATAGTGGCATGGAATTGCTCGGCCAGCGTGGTCACGATTTTGTCACGGAGTGTGTCACTCAAGGGTTGGGCGGTCGTGATTGTGGCTGTCTTGATGTTGTTTGCCGAGTTATACATCTTGAAAAACTCTTCGCAAATGGTGTCCAAGGCAGGTTCGCGGCGCTTTCTCAACAGCAAATCCAGGAACTGGTATGTGATGTCGTGCATGGTGCCGTTGAAGACACTCGTGAATATGTGGTGTTTCTGATGAGATTCGACCACTGGGTTGCGCAGCAGCACTTGCAACTCGCGACTTTGCTTCAGCGTGTCGGCAAACAACTTGAGGTCCCCGTAAACCTCCTCGATTTGATTCTTCTCGCCGGCAAAGTCAAACAATGCCTTGGCGTATCGGCTGGATAATTTTGGGTTTTTCATCTATATGCTTTAAAACGGCGGCAAATATACTATTTTTTGTGATTTGGGAATACTTCTCAGGTCTCATATCATAAGACTCACATCTTGCGGCTTCCGGGTTTGACAAACGGGATGCCCTGCTTGCAGAGGGGGCAGTCTTCCACGGCCCAGCTCTGGATGTTGAGTTTGGTGGCGCTATAGATGGGGTAGGGGAAAGATCCGTCGCTGCGGTCGGCAATGCAGGCGACACCGATCACTTCGGCACCGAAAGCCTTGAGAACCTCGATGGTCTCTAAGGAGGACTTGCCTGTGGTTACGACATCCTCGGAGATGAGGAGGCGCATTCCAGGCTTTACCTCGAAGCCGCGCCGCAGGCACATCACATTGTCAACGCGTTCCGTGAAAATCGCGGGGACACCGAGCTGGCGGCCCAGTTCGTATGCCACTATGATGCCGCCCATGGCCGGGCCCACCACCATGTCGATGCCCAATCCTTTCACCTGTCCGGTGATTTTCGCAATCACGCGTTCGGCGCGATCGGGATATTGCAGCAATTTTGCGCATTGGCAGTAACGGTCGCTGTGACGACCCGAGGAAAGCAGGAAGTGACCCTCCAACAAGGCCTCCGATTGTTTTAACTCTTCAATTACCATGTTTGTATTGTTCTCGCTCATAACATCTTATATTTTATTATAATTCTCTTTGGAAAGCGCAAAGATACATTTTTTTTAAGATGGTGCGAAAGGAAAACTGTATCACACACATTTCAACGCTTTTTTCCAATCTGTATGTGAAACACCAATTCCATCAGCATTTGTGATATGATTTTTTTGTATTTTTGCCCTTTCTCTTTTATTGTTAAAAGTATTTATAACTAATTAATAATCAATATGATAATTAAAGACGATTTTACGTGCAGACACAACGGTCCCGCCGTGAGCGAACAACAGAAGATGTTAGATGTCATCGGCGTCAAGACGATGGACGAACTGATTGAGAAGACGGTTCCCGCCGCCATCCGACTGCCGAAGCCGCTGGATCTTCCCGACGGCATGACCGAGGGCGAATACCTCAACCACATCCACAGCCTGATGGCGAAGAACAAAATCTACCGCTCCTACATCGGTATGGGCACTTACAACACCTATACACCTG
>Ga0247610_10001541_pt1 | contig 28518 bp, 32 predicted proteins | sample 174DNAGHGhighgp2_FD_193483 | JGI IMG/M metagenome (GOLD analysis project Ga0247610, IMG submission 193483) | Sheep rumen microbial communities from Palmerston North, Manawatu-Wanganui, New Zealand - 1742 DNA GHGhigh gp2 | ecosystem: Host-associated > Mammals > Digestive system > Stomach > Rumen...
ATCAGTCGCACCAATCGCCAAAACCAATGCCGTTGTTAATAAAAATTTGTTTTTCATATATTTCTTCCCTCTTTGTTTAAACGTTTAAAACAAAAAACCACCTTAAATAAAGGCGGCAGGGGAGTTGAACAATCATGTGTAACGAAATGACTCTTTTAGCCTTTAGGAATTAACCGTTGAACATACGCTAAAAGCTCCCCGACCGAAATCGGGGATATAAATTATTTCGGTGTTATACCCAACACCGCGTTACACAAGAGCCGTTCAAAGCCCCGCGCCGTCTCCGGCACTAATATGGAATATCCATATCTGTCTTTGAGATTATCGGGAAATGGTTAATATATATTTAAATTATTGTTTGGATAATTTTATTAAATTGCCACGTCGGACGTGAGCGCCCTCCTCGCAATGACGATATTTGTTACCTTGCCGGTAAAAGAGCAAACATTTTGGCGGCATGGTCGTTTAGCTTCAATATTAATTTATTTTTTGCTTGATTATATAAAAATGTTCGTTATACTTTCCGCAAATTATTGGTATAATCCGCGGATATGGTGGAATTGGTAGACACGCTGGATTTAGGTTCCAGTGGCGCAAGCTGTAAGAGTTCGAGTCTCTTTATCCGCACCATCTTTTTCTGAAGATGGCTTTTTTTTAGAAGAGATAAGTAAATGAAAATTAAAGAAGTAAAATCCGAAGGCTTGAGCCGTGAGTATAATATTACAATCAGTGCTGCTGATTTTGATGCGGCAGTAGAAAAGAAATTACATGAAATTTCAAAAACAGTCAGTATGGCCGGTTTTAGAGCAGGTAAAGTTCCTTTTGCCATGATTGAAAAAAAATATAAAGGCAACGCTATGAGCGAAGCGCTTGATGATTTGCTTCGTGATGGTGTGAATGACCTCTTGAAAGAAAAAGATTTGCGCCCGGTATTTACACCTGATGTTGATTTGAAGAAATTTGAAGAAGGTAAAGATATCGAATTTACTGTTGCTATGGATATTATGCCGGAAATCGAAATTAAAGACTTTGGCTCTATCAAAGTTGAAAAACCGGTTGCCGAAGTTCCTTCGGAAGAAGTTGAAAAAGCTTTGAACTATATGGCAGAAAGTCGCCGCGACTCGGTTAAGGTTGAAGAAGACCGCGCCACAGTTAAAGGTGATATTGCCGTCATTGATTTTGTCGGTTCTATCGACGGTGTTGAGTTCCAAGGCGGTAAAGGTGAGGCTTATCCTTTGGAAATCGGTTCTAATTCCTTTATTCCAGGGTATGAAGATCAACTTATCGGCAAAAAAGTCGGTGACGTGGTTGATGTTAAAGCAACTTTTCCTGAAAACTATCATGCAAAAGATTTGGCCGGAAAAGAAGCTTTGTTTGTAACCACTATCAAAGAAATTCGTACTGTTAAAAAAGCAGAAATTAATGATGAATTTGCTAAATCTATGGGCAAAGATAATCTTGATGCCTTAAAAGAAGAAGTTAAGAGCCATATCGCCAAAGATTATGAAAATGCTTCTAAAATGAAGATGAAACGTTCTCTTTTAGATGCTCTTGATAAGGCTTATAAATTTGATGTTCCACAAAAGCTGGTTGATATGGAGTATGAGTCTATTGTTAAACAATATGAAGCAGCAAAAAAGAATAATCAACTTGATGAAGATGAAAAAAATAAAAAAGAAGAAGATTTGCTTAAGGAATATAAAGAGATTGCCGTTCGTCGTGTTAAACTCGGTTTGTTGCTGGCTGAAGTCGGAAAAGATGCCAAAGTTGAAGTTACTCAAGAAGATATCAATAAGGCAATCATGAATGAAGCTCAACGCTATCCGATGCAAGCAAAGGCTATCTTTGATTTTTATTTGAAAAATAAAGAGGCTATTGAGCGCTTACGGACTTCTGTTTATGAAGAGAAAGTTATAGATTACGTTCTTTCTAAGGTTGAAACTAAAGAAAAGAAAGTAACCGTCGAAGAACTTTATAACTTTGACGAAAAAGCTGCTTAGGCAAGGAGGCTCTACACCCATCATTTTAGGGGGATTTCCCTTGGGGCAGAGTTATGCTCTATTGTCTCCAGTGAGAGTTCTTTGGTGAGCTTATGTAATTAAAAAGTTCTTAAAGTCCTTAGTGATTTTGAGAACTTTTTTTGTTGCAAAACTTAAATATCTTTGTTATTTTGGCGAGAGTTTTAATTTGTACAGGATTTTAATATGTGGGTTATCGGTTTAGATATCTTAATGGAAGCTTTATTTGAGACTTTATCCCTTTTTCCCTATCTCTATCTAACATATCTGTTGATGGAATATTTGGAGCATAAGATGAACCGACGTAGCTCTATTTATATCCGTAAAGCCAAACAATACGGGCCGATTGTCGGTGGTGTACTCGGACTTATTCCACAGTGTGGTTTTTCTATTGCGGCTGCAAACCTCTATGCAACCGGATTGATTACTTTAGGCACTCTGATGGCGGTTTTTCTTTCCACTTCCGATGAAATGGCGCCTATATTAATTTCAGGTGGGGTAGCTCCCAGCCTGATTATCCAAATTTTATGTATTAAAGTTTCTTTTGGTATTGTTGCGGGCGTACTTATTGATAATTTCTTACCTAATAAATTTATTAAGCGCAAAAATGAGTTGGATATAGAATCATTTTGCAAGCGAGAGAAATGTAAGTGTGATGATAAAGAAAATATATGGAAATCGGCGTTTAAGCACACAGAAAAAATCAGCCTGTTTATCTTTTTCTTCTCGCTTATTGTTAATGCGCTATTTGTTTTTGGCGGAAGAGAAACAATTAATGATGCTTTAGTCAGTATGCCTATCTTAAGTAAATTTATTGCGGCGCTCGTCGGGCTTATTCCCAGTTGCTATCCATCTGTGTTATTGGCGCAACTTTATCTTGCTAAAACCATTACTCTCGGTACGATGATTGCAGGTACTTTAAGTAATGCCGGTCTGGGATTTTTGGTATTGTATCGCGTCAACCTCAATAAAGAAGAGAATGTCCGTATTCTTGCTTTACTCTATGGTCTGGGTGTGGGCTTCGGAATTTTATCAGAATTTTTGCTTTAATCTTGCCGATAATTTTGGCGTAAAATTGCTATTTCTTCTGCATAGCCGGGGAGTTCGTTCGGGGTTTCTAAGTTAATCGGAATACCTTTTAATGTCGGATGATTGATAAAACGTATGATGCCTTCTAAACCCAGACTTCCCTGTCCCAGTTTTTCATGTCTATCTTTATGTGAATTGAATTCGGTCATACTATCGTTTAAATGAATGGCGTGCAGACGATTAAGCCCGATTATTTTATCAAATTCAGCGAGAACTTCGTCCAGATGATTTATAATATCATAGCCGGCAGAATAGACATGGCAGGTATCTAAACATATGCCTAAATTTTCCGGTGCATTTATATGTGTTTGTGAGATAATTTCCGCTAGCTCTTCAAAAGTGGAACCAATTTCACTGCCTTTACCGGACATCGTTTCCAATAGAACTGTCGTATGTTTGGCTTCCGGCATGACCTCATTTAATATTTCCACAATTTGCGGAATGGCGATATCTGCCCCTTGGCCGACATGAGAACCGGGGTGAAAATTATATAAATTACCGGGAATATTTTCCATTCTCTTTAAATCATCTGCAAAGACCTCTCTCGCAAATTCTCTTGTTTTTTCATCTTTTGAACAAGGATTTAGGGTATATGGCGCGTGTGCTAAAACTTTTCCGAATTTCTGTTCTTTAGCAATATTCAAAAAGGACTTTACATCATCCGCATCAATATCTTTTGCCGCTCCACCGCGCGGATTTCTTAGAAAGAACTGAAAAGTATTGGCGTTGAGTTTTATAGCAGTTTCGGCCATTGTTTTAAAACCGCCGGAAGATGAGAGATGGCATCCTAAATAAAGCATATTTTCTTCTCCTATATGAGTTGTGTCGGGATATAGCATATTATACTGTAAGCGTCAATTTTTTTTATCAAAATATGAAAAAAAAGCTTGTATTCTTATTTTTTTTTGTGTAGATATAGGGTGTTTCGGAGCGGAACGTAGTTCAGCCTGGTAGAACGCTGCGTTCGGGTCGCAGAGGTCAGTGGTTCGAATCCACCCGTTCCGACCAACTATATAACATAGTATGTGTATACCTACTATGTTATTTTTTATCCAAAGTAATTTAATTATATTTTTCAATGAGTTAATGATAATTTTTCATAGGATGCGAAGCGGTCAGAGTTTCCGTTTATGAAAGATTGTAAACTTCTAAAAGTATACCTTGGCAAAAAAGTATACCTTTCGGTAAATTGAAATTTTAAGTGGTCGCTGCGTATAACATATTGAAATAGATATATTTTTATGTTGCTGTCGCCAGTTCAAATCCAATAAGGTGGGGTTGAGCTTCGGTTGTGAAATTGAAGTTTTCACTTAATAATCTTCCTTTTCATTCGTAGTTTATCATTGTTTTTTATTTATCCGTGTTGTAAAATAGCATGTGCTTTTGTAAATAAGGATATAAAATGGAATACGAAGTAATACGCAATTTTTTAAGTGAATACACTGTTGAAATAACCGGTTTGAGTTTAGTTCTTGCAATCGTGCCACTTGTTCGCATGTGGCTTTTAAACTTTTCACCACAAATTAGTTATGTGGATGTGGGAGTCGTTTCTTCATCAATATCTAAATATGTAGAAAATGATTTTTTTATGTCATATAAAGGGAAGAAAACTTCACAGATAAAAGTTCAGTTCTTTACAATCTTTAATAATAAAAAAGCAGCACTTTTGGAAGAAGATTTAAGAGAAGGTCCCTTTGTTATTTATGTAGAAAATGGATTTTTGGATGTTGAAATAATAGGTCACCTGAAAAATGAAGGCGATATACAATTAAGAAAAATTAGCGATCAAAAATATTTTATTAAATTTAAATATATAAATCCTAAAGATGCTTTTACGGTAAGAGTTGTTTATAATAAAAAAGAACCTATTTTATACTTAAAAGCTATAAATCTTGATAAATTTGAGCATAGAGTAAATTTACTAACAGACAAGTATTCTAGATATTCTCGGATATTTGAAATGTGTATGCTATTTCTATGTGCTGTTATTACAAATCAATTATCACAATATGAGGAGTTTAATAAATTTTCTTTTAATTCTTTTTGGAATAATGAAGATACTGCATTGATATTGGAATATATTAGATTTTTGTGTGGTAGTCTTTTTGGATTATCGATGATTTCTATATTTATTTACGGATTTCTAAAAGGAGCTCCACATTGGGTCTGGAAATTTTTTAAAAAGACACTAAAACCAACAGCTATTCCTCTGATTCAAGAAAGTAGATATCATGATGATTTATAAAAATTTACTGACTAAAGATTTGAAAAATGAAAAAAGTTTTGAAGAACTACTAATGCCATACGACAATGTTCCTAAGGGAAAAAATAGTTCCATACATTCTAGTATAGTACGCATTAATAAAGCAGAAGAACAAGCTAGGTTAGTTCCTGTAGAAATTAAGGAAATAATTACGTATACAAACGAGTTTTTGAAAATATTGGGTATGTCACCTATTGAGAATCCCATTATTGATTTGGTGCGTAGTAAGCTTGACTATAAACAGATAAAAAATGAAAGCGGAGCTAATGACGAAAGAGATATCGTTTGGATGAAATTTACTCAAGATAATTATTTAGGAGTTGTTGCTGCAAGTAGTGATGTTAATTTTAATATTCCTACTTCAAAAGATGACTACAATATTAAGAAAAATGGAAAGTGGGTTTATAATACATCTGGAATTATTATTCACCACTTAAATAAAAAATGGAATAAAGATTTTGTACTAATCTTCCCTCTAGTAAATATTCCGCAAGGTTTACAGAGAGGTGATATAGAAAGAGGGATAGGAAATTATTTAATCAGTAACCAAGTACCCATTTTAGATTTTTATTCTCATAATTACTAAAATCTTTTCTCCGATGATTTCATTAAAACCGAGGAAATTATAGTTTATCTCCATATTCTTGAATATATTTAAAAATTCTTTGATTACGTTTCTCTAAAAATTGCATCTGTTTATCATATAGCGTATGCCATTCAGTAGTATTTTGTGGATAAGGGTCTCTAGTAAATTCGGCCAAATCTAAAAAGAAGTTTGTTGTCGAATAATCTTGGCTAACTATATCTTGTAGCAAGAAAAAGTCAATGTAACCTTTAAAATCAACAAATAAATCGAAGAAAATCTTATTTTTATTGAGAGTTTCCGTTAACGGGCTAATTTCATTATTGTAAAATCTTCTTATACATTCAATTGTTAAATCAAATCTATCTCTAATCAGTTTATCTGTACCTCTTCGGGAATTTATTGAATACGCACCATTTTTAGGAAAAATTAATTCCCCACCTATTGTATATCCTTTTCTTATATAGGTTTCGATAAATTCATCATAGTTTGTTACTGTCTTTTTTACTTCTTGTAATAAATTTTGTATGTAAGCATTTTTATGGTGCGTATACATGTTGACAATTGAATCGGAACCAAATCTAAAATTTTTCCAATACAAATAATTAGAGCCACAACCTTCGCTCAAATTCATAATTTCCCCGTTAGGAAGCCTTCTAGACCACAGCAATTTTTGATATCTTTGAAGCGTAGGACTGGCATTGTCAGGGTCCACTCCTATATTCAACCAATAATTTGGAGTATCTGTTGTAAAATCAAAAGTAATATCTATTTCTTTAATTGATGAAATCATAAAATTATTCCTCACTTTCGTTAGGCTTCTGTGTTGTATTTTCTGCTTCTAGCTTATAAGTTTTGTTTACCTTGTCAAACGGATTTTTTAGTTTCTGACGCCTTTCAATAATCTCTCCGCTTTCGACCATTTCCAAATAATTTAACAAATCCGGCATAATGATATGAACTAATCTTTCTGTTTTCTCTGACATTTTGACCTCCGTTTCAGATAATTCAGATAACTATAACGCTCAAAAAAACATAAAAATCAACTCAAAAAGCAATCTACAAGTATCTTTTTATTAAAAATCAATATGTTATCTTTGAGGTTCGCGACTCAATGTCAACCCCACCAGTTCGGATTAGAACTAGCGCCATCTTTGTATAAGTCATTGTAAAAGAATAATTTTTTAATGTTCAAAAAATGGTATCTTTTTTCTGATTTAGGGGTGGTGTGCACGATCAATAAAAAGCCACCCTTTATGGGTGTTTTTTTATGTGATTAGCATGAAGTGATAGGATACGAACCACGAGAAAGTGGTTCGAAAGAAGTTGTTTTTATGGCGTTTTTTATTCTATCAAATTAATTATATCATAAAATTATCCCTCTCTTGTATTTTATTTTTTTCTAAAATAATATGCTTCTATAATTCATGAAGAGAAGAAAATGTCATCTATCATACAATTTATTAAGCTTTTTATATCCGGAAATACATTACAAGGAATTAAGTTTAGAACTATTTTATCTATCATCTTAACTTTTGCGGTTCTCATCATAGAAATTGCAATGTACAAAATACATTGGAATTCTATCCCGAACATGGTTCAATATGATTATGATTTTTCCGGTACCCCTAATAATATTTGTGAGAAAAAGTGGATATGGTATAATGTTTTTCTTCAAATATTTATATGCACTTTTGTGTTTATAATAAAATATCTCTCATATAAAACGAAACGTATTCATCAAATTGTTTATGATGAAAATAATGCTTTAATTCCGATTATAAATAAGCGTTTTTCTATGTTTGCGTGGGAAACGGCAATGCTTTTCGTGACAACGGAGCAAGGCTATATTTTTGCTCTTCTTGATATTATCGAGAATCGTATGTGTGACGATGTGGTAACGATAATATTCCTGTTTTGGCTGATTATACTCATCGTTGAATTTCGCTCTGATTTGAGAGTATTAAAAGGTAGCACTAAACATATTAATAATGCTTAGAAAAAAGCATAATAACTTTTATGACTTTGCTCTTAAATTAATATTTTAGAATTGATTGCAATAAATCGAATAACTTTCCGGCGCATAAATTCCCATGGTCAATCCACCCATCAAGGAATCATACAAAGTCCAATGGGCTTCTATGGCATTAATGCCTTTCGCAGGGCATGCATTGGTCAGATTATAATTTGCTTTTTGCCACATTCCCCATAAAAAAAAGTGAATCCTACCTTGATATGAAGGTTCAGCCTTTGCATTTTGTTGTTGATTGAGATCAAAACGAATAATGTGATCACTGCTGCAAGCAGATAGCGTTAAAGCAATACCAATACAAATTAAAAGTTTTTTCATGTGCAGTCTTCCAATAAAAAGTCAAATATAGCAATAAAGTTACCTTTAGTGTATGATGTTGGAATTTCATATTCCAAATTTATTATCGCTATCTACGACATTATAATGAATAGACTAGAATGTCAACACTCATAAAATTTTTAATAAGCTAAACAATATGGTTATTTTTATAAAGACGTATCACCTTTTCTCATAGCAGCTCTTTTACGAGCCATTATATAATCTAAACCACGCTTATCTGTATTTGAAAAGGTTTTTTTAGTACCAGGTGCATCATTTGGATCGTTTTTAACTCCTTTTTTCTGTTCCAACTTCCGTTTTGTTTCTGCCAATTGATCACTTACTTTTTCAGCAGTAGCTCTCTTACCTAATTCAACTTCCAAATCACTGATGACTTTTGCCCTATCCTTATTGTATTCAGCATTTCTAAAATACATCTGCGCAATCACATCCGTAGCACCTTCATGCGCAAAAAGAGGCGCACGTTTTTTCACGGAATCTTTACACATAGCCATTTTAGTTAAAAACAACAAGTCATCTAGTTCATGTGGAGCAAATTCATTCGAATGTTCTTTCAAAAGTTTAACCATTGGCTCAAATTCTGGAACAACAATTGATGTGGTTGTTGAATTATAAGGAAGTCTGGATTCTTCTCTTTTAGCAGAAGGATAACCGCCTTCGGGCATAAGAGCTTTTAGCTTATCTTGATTTGGAAGGATAAAATTCGCAGCTATAAGATCTAATTTAGCTCCTCCACCTAACTCATATTTGAATTTTTCAAAATCACTTACATCAAACATTTCTCTCTCCTTTCACACAACCTAATCACCTATTTACATAAATTGTATCATATAATAATATCATTTGTAACACTTTTATTTTCACATATTTGCTCAATCAAAATGTAACAGATAGAGTTAGTTAAACAGGAGAGAACTCCATGAAAAAGCGATGTAATTTAGAGAGGCAACCCTGCCAACATTAAAAGGGTATCGTATGATATCCTTTTGATTTTAGTTTGAGAGTGGAGCGAGCCACGAAGAAGTGATTTGGCTACAAAGGAAAACGTAACCCCGTAATTATTTCTTTTTATTATTGATCTCCATTGGTAAATGTTCCGGTGACTTTGCTTCACCTAAATATTCTAAATAGCAATTACTAAAATGTCCCATATCTAAAGCTTGATATCCTCTTTTCGATAAATCTGCAGCTAATACTGTAGCCGTTGGTCCTGCAGCGATGAAGAATAAATATTCTTTGGGATATTGACTGCATTCAGATAAAATACGAGAATATTCACTAAATGCATTTGTTGCCGGAATATGGATTTCATATCTATTTCTAATATTATCAAATAGTCTGTTATCAAAAATAAATCTCCCATTGGGGGCTATAACAAATACAACATTTTTTTCATTCCATATTTGTTTTATTTCCTCAATTTTTAAATCATAAAACACTGCATCTCTAGAAAAAAAAGAATTTGCATAAACAGAGTTAATAAATAATTTAGACAGTGTTTCAAACCGTTCTTTCCAATACCATTGCCAAAATGATATCCCCCTGTTCTTAAAATTTTTAACGTTATTATGTTCCGAATTAAAAGGAGGAATACCAATTAAGAGTTTTTCTGAACATGGTGTTTTTAATATGGAAAGTAATTGTTGAGACAGTTCGTTACTAGGCTTTTGGTAAGGATCATCTTTATTGCGTTGCATGGCTATATCAAATTCTGCATCGCCAAATCTGGCCAAGGATGCTCCATTTTTTATCTTTTCAAGCATTTCTTGAAAACTCATAATTTTAGGGAATACTTTTTCAATCTCTTGCAATTTAAAAAAATCTGCAATGAATGTATCTTTTTTTGTTAACTTACTTATTTCTGGACAAAGCACACCTGTAAATTTTTGATATTCTCTTTCCATATCGGCATTTTCTTCAGCTAAATTACTAAAATGTAACCAATGTGCGCCTTTTTTGTGTTCTTTATCATATTGTAATGATTTTCCTCCGTCTACCATCTTGGTGATAAAGCGTTTTTTTCCTCTACTGTTATAATGGTATATGTATATGTCCTCTGCCTGAATTTTTTGATGCTGAAACTTCATATCTGCAGAGTGATTACCCATATGAATATATACATATTCAGTTGCTCTAATTATCACTTTTGGAATCTGTCGGCTAAATTGATGATATATACCCAATTTTTGCTCTGCCTGTAGTTTGCGTTCATATTTTTTTGATATTTCTTTTTTTATCATATCTACATTATCTAACCAATATTCATGATTATCTTGCATATTGTATATTGGTACATATAGTAAATTGGCCTTCGATTTGGATAACTCATTTTTAAGATTGCCAGATTTGGCTCTCCAAAATTCATCTGAATCAGCGCTAATTATCCAATCGGGGCGATAATTTTCAATAGCTAATCTAATCATTCTATCAACGAATTCTGCTTGCCTATATTCGGTTGAAGGTTCATTTATTATATCTAATATCCACCCCTTATTCTTATATTTTTGCAGTATTTCTTTGGTATTATCTGTGCTATTATTATCTGTTACAATAAAACCGTCAACCCCCATCTTTTTGTGAAATTCAAGATTTTGGGCAATGATATCTTCTTCATTTTTAATTAACAGCACCATTATTAGTTTTGGCTGATTAATAATATTATAATTTGGTATAGAAAACTTAACCTTATGTTTTTTATAAGAGCGTTCAGAGCAAAAAATTCGATAAAATAGCAATTTTAATTTATCTATAAATAAAATTCTGATAGGATTTTCCATCTAATTATTACCTCACTAATTATTTATTTAATACAAAATGACAAGCCCAGTATTTTAATATATTTTTTTTCATCTTTAATCTTATAATCCATAAAAAAATGAATGAATTTATATAAACATTTATAATATTTTATTGATGGGTACTTGTTTTTTATTATATTTTTTAGTTTTTCTGCATATCTTCTTTGTTGCAAATTTCTGGACTCTGTTTCATCTTTCATTCGATAAAAAAATAATACCTCATCAATGCGGTATATTTTTAGATTATGGTTAAATACCATATTTAGCCATAAATCATAATCTTCTAATCCGTTTGTAAATACTGGATCATATCCGCCACTTTTCTCAAAATCAGATTTTTTGAATAGCGCCGCATTTACCAAACAGCATTTTTTGGACATATTATACTTATTTGGTTTGGGAAGAATGAACTCACCCTGCTTATGACCAAAATAGTTAACACGAAACGTTATTATATCTCCTTTTTTATTTTCAATAGCATCGTACGCCTTTTCAAGGAGTGTATCTGCTATTTTGTCATCTGCATCCAGAGGAAAAATATATTTGCCTGTTGCTTGACTAATAGCATAATTTCTTGCTGCTAAAACTCCTTTATTTATTTGTGTAATAATTTTTATTCTGTTATCTTTAGTTGCATATTCTTTTAAAATTTTTGCAGAACCATCTGTTGATCCATCATCAATACAAATTATTTCAATATTTTTAAACGTTTGAGCCAATACACTATTTAAGCATGGATATAAATATTTTTCTGCGTTATAAACTGGTATTATCACGGAAATATTTGGCATTCAAACTCCTTATGTATTTGGTTATACTTTTATACTTTTTTTTACGCTATAAAGTGGAATTTTGTTAAACAAATAGACTTTTTTACGGCGTCCCTGTTCTATTATTCTTAAAAATGGAATAAAATTAAATAAACGAATGGTCTGCATTTTTTGCGCATGAATTAATTGAAATTTCTTCCACAGCTTAGGATATTCAAGCTCATTTTCCGCCCATATTTCCAGAGTGGAATTATCCATTTTATTGCCTGAGCTATTGGTAGTGCTGCCATTCCAGTCACGATAATTTAGTAGCACTTCTTGGATATTATAAAATTTTGTAACACTTATAAGTTGACACCACAGTTTATAATCTTCTGCCGGCGAATAATGTTCATCATAGTAAATGTTATTTTTTATCAATACAGATTTTCGTATCATAGATGAGGGATGACTTATAACACATTTCATCATCAGACATTGCTTAATATCTTCATTTTTTTCCGGTTGTATAACATCTTTGTTAGCGACAATTTTATGGATATTGGAACCAACCACGCCAATATCAGAATTTTCATCTAAAAATCTAACTTCTTTTGCAAAGCGCTCCGGTAAACTTATATCATCATGATCCATAACCGCTAAATATTCCCCTTTAGCCAGCGATATAAGCTTGTTGCGACTACCTGTAATGCCTAAATTTTGCTCGTTTTTGATGTATCTTATGCGTTTATCCTTATAGGATGTTACTATGCCTTCCCGACTATCTTCAGGACAATCATCTAAAATTATAAATTCAAAATCTTCGTATGTTTGGCTTAATATACTTTCTATTGCTGAACGTAAATATTCTGTTTTAGTCTTATATATTGGCATTAAAACGGAAACTTTTGGCATTATTTCCCCCTTTTTTTATCTTCAACATACTTGGCTTAACATATCTTACTTATAATAGCAACTTGTTTTTTCTCTTGGTGATAAATGTGCGATTAAAAAAATTGTGCTTGATTAATAAATGTTTTTTAGTATTTTGTTCTTATGTTATTTATTATAATCATTACTTCCAAAATTGAAAGACAGTAGGATGAAGACTGATAAAAAACTCTCTGTTATTACGATTTGTTATAATATCAAAGAGGAAATTGAACGGACTTGTCAAAGCATTGTTGCTCAGACTTCTCGTGATTTTGAATGGGTGGTTATAGATGGTGGTTCTACGGATGGAACAGTTGATATCCTCAATAAATATAAAGATCATATAGATGTTTTTGTTTCTGAGCCGGACAAAGGTATTTATAATGCTATGAATAAAGGGATTAGGCTTGCTCATGGTGAATGGCTCAATTTTATGAATGGCGGTGATGAATTTGCTGATAAAGATGTTGTTGCGGACTTTTTAGCTTATGATACATCCGATGTTGATATTGTTTATGGTAATTGTAACACTATTTCCGCTACCGGCAAAATATCGCTTAAAAAATTTTGTGATGTTCTAAATAAAAATTTTTTCTATAATGGTATAACTATCAATCATCAAGCTTCTTTTATTCGCCATTTATTATTTGATAAATATGGTATGTATAGCGAAGAGTATAAATTAGTTAGTGATTGGGAAAAATGGATTGTTTTTGCTGAAAATAATTGCATTTTTCAACACTGGAATAGAACTGTTTCAAATTTTTATTTAGGAGGAACTAGTGATAAATTACAGCATTTACATAATGAAGAAATTAGATACATTTGCTTAAAATACTTTACAAAAGAAGATATGCGCAATATTCCTCCCAGACAATGTCGTTTCTATCTATTTAATTTTTTACCTTTTCTCTTTATTAAGTATAAAAGTGAGCAAGGAATTTGTTCTGCTAAACTTTTTAACTTTTTTCCTCTTTATAAAATAGTTTCCAACGGTTTTTCTTCGCAAATATATTTGTTTCATTTTTTACCGTTGTTGAAAATACTAAAAAAATTTTAAATTTCGTCTTTAATTGTAGAAAAACTAAAAATACCGTTGAAATTCACCTCTTATTTCATATACTTTAGTATGATTGTTATTTTATTTTAGAATGGTTGACATGGAAATACAACTTTCTGTTATTACGATTTGCTATAATATCAAAGAGGAAATTGAACGGACTTGTCAAAGCATTGTTGCTCAGACTACTCATGATTTTGAATGGGTGGTTATAGATGGTGGTTCTACGGATGGAACACTTGATATCCTCAATAAATATAAAGATCATATCGATATTTTTGTTTCTGAACCGGACAAAGGTATTTATAATGCTATGAATAAAGGGATTAGGCTTGCTCATGGCGAATGGCTCAATTTTATGAATGGCGGTGATGAGTTTGCCGATAAAAGTGTTATTGCAGATTTTTTAGCTTTTGATGGACACGATGCAGATATTGTTTATGGTAATTGTAATGTTTTAGAAGCCAATGGTTTTATACGTTTGCAACAATATTCTGATATATCCGATAAGACTTTCTTCTGTACCGACTGTATCGGTCATCAAGCTTCTTTTATCCGCCGAGTATTGTTTGATCAGTATGGTTTATATAATGAAAAATATCGCATTGTCAGTGATTGGGAAAAGTGGATTATCTTTGCAGAAAATAATTGCAATTTCCAGCACTGGGATCGAGTTGTTTCTATTTACCATCATTATGGCGTCAGTTCTACTATGAGTAAGCGTCATCATAGTGAGCGGCAAGAAGTTATTAATGCTCATTATACAAAAGAAGAGATTGCTAATTCTATAAAAAATGTATGGAGTTACAAATATTTAATAGGGAATAAAATCATACCTTTACTTACCTTAAAAGCAAAGAAGAATGGTAATCAATGGCGTTTATATCTGTTCGGCGTTATTCCTCTTTACAGAATTAATAAAAAAAATGGAATTGCAAAACATTATCTATTCGGTTTTGTGCCTCTATTTAAATTAAAGGAAAAATAGTGATGCTGAAAGTGTTTGTTTCTGGGTGTTTTGATGTGTTGCATAGCGGACATATACGCTTTTTTGAAGAAGCCTCGCAATATGGTGAATTGTATGTATCAATCGGTTCAGATAAAACCGTTGAAGAATTAAAACATCGCCCTACTCTTTATAATGAACGCGAAAGACTTTATATGGTCTCTTCTATTCGTTATATTCATCATGCTTTTATTGCTCAGGGCTCCGGTAAATTGGACTTCTTAGAAGAATTAAAAGAAATTAAACCGGATATCTTTTTTGTTAACTCAGATGGTGACAGTCCTGAAAAGCAACAAGCAGTCGAATCTCTGGGGATACGCTATATTGTTTCTAATCGTATTCCAAAAGATTTGTTGCCGATACGCTCTACTACTGCTATTCGAAGTATCTTGGGTAAATAATTTTAAAAATATAAAACCCCATGCTTTACACCGGCACGGGGTTTTAATTTCCCTATGAGCAATGCCCTACTCTTTGTTGGCCTTTGCTTGTGCAGACAAGTCATCAGCAATACGAGCAGAACGACCGCGTAATGCACGCAAGAAGTATAATTTTGCTCTTCTTACCTTACCAATACGAGTTACTTCAATTTTGGCTACGTTCGGAGAATATAACGGGAATACACGCTCTACGCCTTCACCGAATGAAATCTTACGAACGGTAAATGAAGAATTCAAACCATCATTTTTACGGGCAATGCAAACACCTTCATAAATTTGAATACGTTCACGATCACCTTCTTTAACTTTGGTATGAACTTTAAGGGTGTCACCAGCTTTGAAGTTAGGAATGTTCTTTCCTTCCGTCAACTTAGCAACTTGCTCTTTTTCAATATTTTCTAATATGTTCATCGTTTTACCTTTTTATCAAATTTTTTACTTTATACACCTAACTATTTTTAGAATCAAGATAAATCTTGTATAAATCAGGTCGTTTATCTTTTGTTGCAGATTCTGATTTCTCTTTACGCCATTCGGTTATCTTTTGATGATGCCCCGAAAGCAGGACTTCCGGAACCATCCTACCATTCCATTCTATCGGACGCGTGTATTGCGGATACTCCAAAAGATAGTTTTCAAAACTCTCATCCGATAACGACTCTTCATTGCCTAATACACCAGGTAATAACCTTACCACTGCATCTATCATAACTTGAGCCGCCTGCTCACCGCCGGTTAAGATGTAATCGCCAATGCTTATTTCTTCTATGTCATAAGCTTCTATAACGCGTTCATCTATCCCCTCAAAACGGCCGCAGATGATTGTTAATTCCTCTTCTTTAGCAAGTTCGCGAACTTTTTTCTGCGTTAATGGCATACCTTTCGGTGACATATATATAATACGCCCATGCTGATGATTTGCTTCTATCGCCCGACCTAATACATCCGGACGCATAATCATTCCGGCGCCACCTCCACACGGTGTATCATCTACGGACTTGTGCTTATCTAATGCATAGTCCCTGATGTTTACCGTGGATAATTGCCATTTTTGCTCTTCTAATGCTTTTCCTGTTAGTGAATACCCAAGAAATCCTGGAAACACTTCTGGGAAAATTGTCAATATCGTGACTTTGAGCATTAGTTTTCGCCCTCTTCGTCTTCAAGAAATACCATTCCGGTTGACGTAACAATAATATAGCCTTCTTCCAAATTTATCTCCGGCACATAACTCTTATTAAATGGAAGCATTTCTGCTTTACCGCTTTTTAACTTGATTTCTAAAATATCTCCGGCTCCAAAATTATAAAAACCGATAACTTTGGCAACCTCCATCTTTTGTTCATCAAGTACTTTTAAGCCGACTAAATCTGTTTCATAATAAACTTCTTCAGCTTGCGGCTTCGGTAAAACACTGCGCTTAGCGTAGAGTTCTGTACCAATTAAAGTCTCTGCAGATGTTCTATCCAAGATACCTTTAATCTTAGCACGAAGCAGTTCTTTGGAATGTCCGGTAATACTCAGTGAAAATATTTTTGTTTCTGTTTTATCTGTCAGCTCACCATAAGCGGCAATATCTTTATCTTGCGCGGTAAAACTTTTTATCTTTACCTCACCTTTTATACCGTGTACGCCGACAATCTTTCCTAAACAAACTTTTTTTTCACTCATCAGATTACCTGTTGCAACATAAACTTAAAAATATATTTAGAAAAAGTCTTAAGCTTCAGCCGGTGTTTCTTCTGCAGGAGCAGCTTCAGCAGCAGCGGCTTCGGCGGCAGCTTTAGCCTCAGCTTCAGCAGCAGCGGCAGCTTCGGCAGCAGCTCTAGCTTTTTCTTCTTTTTCTTTAATTCTCTCTAAAGCTTTTGCTTTAGGAGCAGATTTCTTCGGTTGTTCACGCAAAGCAGGTGCCGCACAAATACCTAAGTTTGCAAATAATTTTTGCAATCTTTCAGTCGGTTGTGCACCTTTTTGCAACCAAGATTTTACTTTTTCAACGTCAAGAACTAATCTGTCTTGATGATCTTGCGGCAATAAAGGATTGTAAGAACCCAATTTTTCAATGAATCTGCCATCACGAGGAGCTCTTTGGTCAGCAGCTACAACACGATAGTATGGGTGCTTTTTTGATCCACCGCGAGAAAGTCTAATACGAACTGTCATTTTTTTCCTTTCCAGTTTTTTATTTGTTTCGTTTCTTCCGCCTTAAAACGGAAATTTGTTATTAAATCCGCCGAATGGATTGCCCCCACCGAACGGACTCTTCTTCATAAAATGAGAAGCAAGCGAGCCTAAGCCGCCCATCTTTCTCATCTGCTTCATCATAGTTGACATTTGCTCATAGGATTTAAGCAACTTGTTAACTTCATGAACTTCTACACCGGCACCGGCGGCAATTCTTCTCTTGCGTGATGCCTTGATAATATCCGGATTGCGACGTTCTCCTTTGGTCATGGAGAGAATTATCGCTTCTTGCTTTTTCATTAAACCATCCGCATCTACGGACTCTATCTGCTCTTTATATTTCGCAAGACCGGGTAACATTCCCATAATACTGGACATTGAGCCCAGTTTTTGCATTTGGTGCATTTGATTTAACATATCATTCAAATCAAAGTGACCTTTCATCATCTTTGCGGCCATTTTTTCGGTTTCTTCGCGATCTATGTTTTCTACAGCCTTTTCAACAAGGCTTACAACATCACCTTTATCCAAAATACGACCAGCAAGTCTGTCCGCATGAAATTCTTCTATATCTTCTATTTTTTCACCGGTACCTAAATATTTTAACGGCGCGCCGGAAATCATCTTCATTGATAGCGCCGCACCGGCTCTGGATGAACCATCTATACGTGTCAAAATAAGACCGGTTATACCGACTTTTTCATTAAATTCCTTGGCAACATTGCAAGCTTCCTGACCGATAAGAGCATCGGCAACCAATAGTGTTTCTGTCGGTTGAGAAAGTTTTTTAACCGCGGCTACTTCATCCATTAATACTTCGTCTATTTGTAGCCGACCGGCTGTATCTAAAATTAATACATCATATAAGCCTTTTTGACCAACAGCAATCGCACGCTTGGTAATTTCTAAAGGCTTTTCACCTTTAACTATTGGCAACACATCTACATTGATTTGTTGACCGAGTTGTGCAAGTTGCTCTTGCGCAGCCGGACGATATATATCCAGTGACGCCATCAACACGCGTTTGTTCTTTTTTAATTTAAGGGCCAATTTGGCAGAGGTTGTTGTTTTACCGGAACCTTGCAGACCAACCATCATTATTACTGCCGGCGGTACGGCTTTGAAATTTAGTGATGTATCTTCATCTGACCCTAATAAATTAACCAATTCGTCATAAACAATTTTTACTAACTGTTGATCCGGACGAATTGATTTGATAACTTTTTCACCTAAAGCCTTTTCTTTTACTTTAGCCATAAAATCTTTTACCACAGGGAGGGAAACATCGGCTTCAAGCAAAGCTAACCTTATTTCACGCAGACCATCTTCTATATCTTTCTCATGCAAGATACCGCGCGAACCAAGCTTTGTAAAAATACCGCTTAATTTATTTGTTAATGCATCAAACATTTATTTATTTTGTTTCCTTTTGTTATTCAGAGGTTTCGCCTCAAAAATTCACCCTTTTGATAAAAAAAATTTGCGCCAGTGTGCGAACCCTCGCTGACTGACGGCACTCCGTAGAGTGTTTTTTGTTACCAAAATTTAGGCTTAATATAGGGAAAATTTTATAAGAGTCAAGAAATTTTTTTGAGGACATTTATTAAAAAATCCGCGGAGGTTATTAGCCTCAGCGGATTTTTCTTAAAGTTTAAAAACAAAAACCGTAATCATTCATTATTTTGATGAAATTCTCAACAGTCGGATTATTTCGAAATGATGATTTTTCCATCGCACTCCGTTCCGCGGTTATTCTGTATTCAAGAGAAAATATGCAAAGCATCTCCTCAAAATCCAATGAACTAAAGCTAAATTCATCTATAAGATTGGTTTCTAAGAGTTCTTCATCGGTTTTCTCTTTCAAAAGGCGCTCTTCATGCCCACCTGCCGCGATACGTTCTAAAACATGACGAACCTCTTTGACTGTTATCTTTTCCATAAGTGTTCAAATTTAAGTCAATCAAACAGCCACGGCATCCATCGATTGCAACAAATGTAGGCAATGAATGCAAAACAGATAAACCATGGCCAACTATTGAACATCCGGCGAAAACCGTCTTCAGGATAAGAATCATCCCATTCGTCTAAACTTTTTTCTCGTGCACCATCTTCATACCAGGCTAAACTCCATAAACCAAACGCTAATGCAGTTGCTCCCCAGAAATGATTGGTGAAGTACCAAATTCCAACTATTGCGATAATACTAAGGCATACGATCAAGCTATACATCAACTGATAGCATTGATAGATTTTTTCAAACCTCTTTATGTACGCCAACATCTTTTCATTTTTTTTTGCCATTTTAGTAAGAGTTTAAAAGTTATACATTATTTTAAGGAAACTAAGAATCGTGAGTCTCGGCTTTTACCCAAAATACCGTTGTAAAAGTTTTTAAGATCCGGTGCCATAAAAATGTTGCAACCTCTACGTTGTTCTATTTCTGTGAACAAAATAAGTTGTTTCTCGACTTTAACGAGCAGAGGTTCACTCCGGCTGACATTAAGTTATTAAATGATTGCTGATATATGTATTCTTTGTTTTAAACAAATAGCTATTTTCCAATTATAATCTTCATAATATTTTCTCAAGAAGAAATTTAGACGAAATTTCAAAAAAATGCAAGTAATTTTCTTCTTGCTTTATCAAAATTATTCGCTATGATGCGAATAAATTTATATTGTAACCTGAAATTTGAGTGTGAAATGCCTGAAAATACGATAAATAAAAGAAAAACTTTTGCGATTATATCGCACCCTGATGCCGGTAAAACAACTTAAACCGAAAAATTGTTACTTTTCGGTGGGGCCATTCAGCAAGCCGGTGCGGTTAAAGCACGTGGAGAAAACAGACGCGCTCATTCCGACTGGATGAAAGTTGAACAAGAACGTGGTATTTCCGTTGCCTCTTCGGTGATGACTTTTGAATATAAAAATATCACTTTTAATCTCTTGGATACCCCTGGTCACGAAGATTTCTCAGAAGATACTTATCGAGTTTTAACAGCCGTAGATTCTGCTGTCATGGTTATTGATTCTGCTAAGGGTATTGAAACACAAACAAAGAAATTGTTTGAAGTTTGCCGCCTGCGCAATATTCCCATTATCACTTTTATTAATAAACTGGATCGTGAAGGTTTGGATCCATTCATGCTGTTAGATGATATTGAAAAGACCTTAGCACTTGATGTATGCCCTGCCAGTTGGCCTATCGGTTCAGGTAAGGATTTTCTCGGTTGCTATGATCTCTTAAACGACCAGCTCATCTTGATGAATAAAATAGGTAATAAAGGACAAGTTAACAGTGTGATTGAAACGTGCAAAGGACTTGATGACCCTAAACTTGATACCTTGTTACCAGCACATGCGGTTGATAAGCTTCGTGAAGATGTAACAATGGTCAAAGAACTTTGCCCTTCTTTTGATAAGGATCTTTACCTTGCCGGTGCATTGACACCTGTTTTCTTTGGCAGTGCTATCAATAATTTTGGGGTTAAAGAAGTTTTAGAGGGACTGCATGCCCTCGCGCCAACACCTCGTCCGCAACCGACTGCAGAACGCGAAGTCAAGGCAGATGAAAATAAAGTCAGTGGGTTTATTTTTAAAATTCAGGCTAATATGGACCCTAAACATCGGGATCGTATTGCTTTCATGCGGATTTGTTCCGGACATTTTAAGCGCGGGATGACACTCTCACAAATTCGTACCGGAAAACCGATTAAAGTTGCTACACCTGTAATGTTTTTGGCACAAGAACGTGAACTGGCTGAAGATGCTTATGCCGGTGATATTATCGGTATTCCTAACCATGGGCAACTTCGTATCGGTGATACCTTGACCGAAGGGGAAAAATTACACTTTACAGGTATTCCCTCTTTTGCGCCGGAGTTGCTGAAATCCGTGCGTGCTTTAGACCCTCTGAAATCAAAGCATTTAGGAAATGCACTGCAGCAAATTGCCGAAGAAGGCGGTGCCAGTATATTTAAACCGGTTATCGGATCAGAATGGATTGTCGGGGTGGTTGGTGTTTTGCAATTTGAAGTTATGGCAGACCGCATCCGTACTGAATTTAATATTCCGGTTATTTTTGAACCTACACAATATTTTACAGCACGTTGGATTACTTCCACAGACAAATTACTCTTAAACAAATTCGTTGACAGCAATCAGGCTAATATTGCGCATGACCATGATGGAGAAATTGTTTTTATGGCGCGTAATGCCTGGCATTTAAATAAGGCTAAAGAAGACTTTCCGGGGGTTAAACTGATGACCACCCGTGAACAGGTATTTTAAATTAATATCGTTTCGGTTTGAATTTTTTTCTAAATATGTCTTTGTCTGTACCATTGATACGAGTTATCTGCGGATTTCTTAAAATCTCTGCTAATTCTGTTGTGCAAAAGGTGCTGCGTTCATCTGCTCCATCCACAAAAGCGTGGATATTTCCAGAAGCTTCAGCAATATAACGCGCCGACGCTATACGCCATATTTTAGTGATTTCCTCTCCTACCTCATTGACTTTACCGTCTAGACCTAAAGCGATTAAGGCTTTACCGCAAGGGGTATTATCCAGCATTTGGGCATGCGGATTTTCTTTGATATACGCAAGTGCTTGTTGTTTATTTTCATCCGTAGGCATATAGCTCACACTATATACCACTGCACAATCCGGTAGAGTTTTGACATCTGCCGTGTGGGCAATAATATAAGCCTGTTGCAATTTATTTTGCATTTTCCGGTTCCGGTTTGAAATTAAATACGGTGATTTCCGATGGCGCTAATAAACGCAAGGGGGGACCCCAATATCTTGTGCCGCGCGAAACATAGAGCCTGACACCATCAACATCATAAAAACCGGCAATATGACCGTCATTGTGTTGCTTTACCATGTAATGAAACGGATAAATTTGTCCGCCATGCGTATGTGCAGATAACTGCAAATCCACATTATCTTTATTTACACCGGTTGCTATTTTCGGAGTGTGAGAAAGCAATATTCTATAATCATTTTTATCTGCACTATATAATGCATTTTCCATCTTTATCGGCATTTTGAGCATACTTGCCGTGTTTATATCCGGAATACCGGCAATATATATACCACTATCATTGAGTTTCATTCCGTGATTATTCAAAAAGTTAAAACGCATCTGTCCGAACTTCATACCCCAATCTAAACCGCCATTGTAAAACTCATGATTACCTAAAACTACATAAACTCCATCTGTTGCCTTTAATTTCTCTAATTCATCCATTTGTTTTGATAAAACAAACGGAGTATTGTCTATGACATCTCCGACTATTACAATCGCATCCGGCTTTAAGGTATTTACTCTTTCTACCAACTTTTGAATATATTTTGAGGACGTATCTATATCTATATGTAAATCCGAAAGCATTACCACCTTAGTCGGCTTTTTAATTTTGGGCGAAGTGATATCGTATGCCACAATCTGAGCCGTTTTTTCTGCCTCATAATAACCATATAAGCAAATTCCCAGACAAGCTATAATTGTTATAATATTTGCTTTTTGCAAGTGTATTGGATTTTTCATTTCTTCTAATGATACATGGCGGATAAAATCTATAATCGACCAAATTATATCTCTTAGAAAAGTTACCAAAAACAATATTATTACAAATCCAAACAGAAAATAAAACGGCTTTGTATATGCTGATATAGGATTATCCGGTAACGCTCGATGCATTATATATATTATCACCGGTGCAGTTATACTGATAATTAAAAACAATAAAAAAAGCAGTTTAGCTAATATGCTATACTCGCCATATCCCATATAGGTTTTATAGGTTATAGCGGTAATAGCTACGGCAATGATTGAGAAGGCGAGCATAAAAGGCATATTTTTCTCCCTCTTATAAATAACGACTATGCTTCTGCTGTCTTTCGCGCTACCGGTGTACGGCGACGATAAACTCTTTTGGTTTTTTGCGGTTTATTTTCTTCCTGATTTTCGTTTTCTGCACTTATTTCTACGACTTGAAAACTTTTTGCCGGTTGCTGTTCTGGTGCCGGTAAGGTTTCCACATAGCCATTCGGTGCGGATACAGCTTCTACCGGTTCCGTTTTTTCCGCAGTATTTTCATCAGATGCGGTTGTTTCTTCTGTTGTATCCTCAGTTTCTGCTGTTTCCTGTTCACGGTTTGCGTCTTTATTATCATAACGAGACTGACGACGCTCATTAATATCTGTGACAATCTTACGATAATGTTCAGCATATTGGCGATAAATTTCCATATCCACATAATCACCGTTAGCTTGTGCTTCTTTTGCTAAATCATTATAACGACGAATTAAATCTAGAGCTGTACCACTTATTTTTCCAGCGATACTGACACTATCAAACTTATAATTTAAGGTATAAACACTATTGTTGTTACCATTACGAAATCTATTATTTGGTTTTTTCATATATTCCACTTCAAGGGTGGCCCTTTGCCCCCTGTTTGATTAAATTAAAAAAGGAAATTGTTGCGCATCTCAATAACCATCAGCGCTATATCACTCTTTTATAATATATGCTTTTTTTTTATTTGCAACTGTTTTTTGAAAGGATTACACATCTATCAATATTAGCTAAATCTTTGACTGTTTCTATATAGTTTAGATTTTGATTTTCAAAAATTTGTCTTACTCTATCAGCTTGATTGTATCCAACTTCCAGTAAAATACAACCTTCTTCTTTGAGTATAGCAGGTGTTATTTTGGCAATATCCCGATAACAATCAAAACCATCCTTACCGCCATCTAAAGCCAACAACGGATCAAAATCTTTCACTTCTCTATCCAGTGTTTCTATTTCTTTGCTCTCTATATATGGCGGATTAGAAACAATTATCTCAAATTGACCAGTGATTTTTTGCGGTTCTTGCCAGCTTCCCAAAAGCCACTCTACCCTATCGGAAACACCTAAATTGTTAGCATTTAAATCAGCTATTTTTAAGGCTTTTTCAGAAATATCCAGACCAACACCTTTTGCCAAAGGTAATTCCTTTAATAAAGAGAGTATAATACAGCCGGAACCCGTTCCTAAGTCCAGAATATTACAAGATTTACTTTTATTGATTAATTTTAATGCACTCTCAACCAAAATTTCTGTATCCGGACGCGGGGACAGAACATCTTGGTTCACTTTGAAAACAGATTTATAAAATTCTTTTTGCCCTATAATTTTATCCAGTGGCTCATGATTTATCCGACGTGAGAGCATTTCCTGCACTCTTGTTTTTTCTTGACCTGAAAATTCCGGATAATTCGGAGCTGCATATTTTAAGATAATGTCTGCTTCCAAACGCGGTGATGATATTTTTGCTTCTATCAAAGCCGCTATCATATCATCTCTTAAATTCATTTATGCCGCCATTGCCTTTTTAACTTCTGCCGAAAGCTTTTCAAATGCTTTTTTCTCAATCTGACGTACGCGTTCGCGACTAATATTAAAATAGGCGCCTAAATCATCTAATGTAATCGGATTGTCCGTCAACATACGATTTTTGATAATATATTGCTCTCTGTCATTTAATTTTTGCAGGCAATCTGCTAATATCTTAGCCTTATAATGTTGCTCTTCCCTGTTGGCTAGTTTGGCTTCTATATTCTGCGTACCATCGACAACTAAATCCAATTTTTCAAGCCCATCTTCATCATCTGCAACGTTCACATTCAATGAACTATCCCCACCTATGCGGCGGTTCATTTCTGTCACATCTTTTTCTTCCACCATCAGTTCATTAGCAATTTGTTTAACAACTTTCGGCTCCAGCTCTTTATTTTCATATAAACCTAAACGCGCCTTAATGCGACTTAAGTTATAAAATAATTTTTTCTGAGCGGCGACTGTACCGATTTTTACCAGTGACCAAGAACGTAGTATGTAGTCATTTATCGCAGCTTTTATCCACCATATTGCATAGGTTGCCAAACGAACTTTTTTATTGCTATCAAACTTTTTAACGGCCTGCATTAAACCTAAATTAGCTTCGGAAATAACATCTGACATCGGTAACCCATAGCGCCGATACGTCAAAGCAATTTTAGCTGCTAAACGTAAATGTGAGGTTATCAACTTTTGAGCTGATGCTAAATCCCCTTTGGTTTGAAAATCATACATCAACTGTTTTTCTTCTTCTTCTGTTAGCACAGGAAATGTTTTTATTTTTTCAAGATAAGCATATACACCATTATCCTCAACCACCATAGGCAGTTGAGGTTTCTTTTCCACAACGACTAAACTTTTATGCTCACTCATCTGTTATTTTCCTATCTGGATGTTATGTTGTAGATTGTTTTGGCTTAAAAATCAAGAGCTATTTTTTGTAAGAAAAACTCGTTTCATTCTTACTGTTTTGCTTATATGCCAAATTAATTATCTGGACTTCGTATTCATCGTTCTGCGGATAAATCAGCAGATAAATCTTTCCGGCATATTCATCAAGACTTTTATTTTTGCAGAGTTGCATATTTTCTTCAACAACGCTTTTATTTATCTTTACATCAGCAATAATATCCGAGACCGGACGAGTAGCCGAGGTCTTATAATTAGCAATGTTCTCTTTTTCAAACTTATCCAAACCTTTTAGGATAAAATGACGACGACGACGATAAAGCGTTCCTTCATTTTTGGTTTTATCAAAGTAGGCCGTTATATATTCTTTTGTTTTCTCAAATAACTGCTCATCATCACAGGCTGGCATTGGGGTAATTTCTTTCTCCACAACTCGAACAATCTCAAATTCCGGCTGTTTAACACCTTCAGTATTAATATCTTCAACTTTAACTGCCTCTGAATTTTCAACAGAAACTTGAGCCTCATCTGCTCCCTCTTTGACTGCCTCATTCGTATTTTCTTGAGCAACTTCTACCGTTTGCTCTGTATTATTTTGCAGTTCTTCCGCATAGGCTGGAACAGTCAGCATTAAGCTTAAAAACAAAATCAGCAATTTATTCATCTTTTCACTCCTAGAAATTTAATGATTTCGGGGTCCTCGGAAATGGTATAACATCTCTAATATTGGCAATACCGGTTACTAACATCATCATACGCTCAAAACCTAATCCAAAACCGGCATGAGGAACTGAACCATATTTGCGTGAATCTAAGTACCAAGAGTAATCTTCTTCACGCATACCGAGTTCTTTAATACGCTGTTTGAGTAATTCATAGCGTTCTTCACGTTGTGATCCACCAATCAATTCACCTATTCTCGGAACTAAAACATCCATTGCGGCAACGGTCTTTCCATCATCGTTCATGCGCATATAGAAAGCTTTAATTTCTTTCGGATAATTGATAACAATTACCGGACGCTTAAAGTGTTCTTCAGCCAAAAAGCGCTCGTGTTCGGTTTGCATATCAATACCATATTCCGGTGCATATTCAAACTTTTTACCTGATTTTTTCATAATTTCAATAGCTTCAGTATAAGTGATGCGCGCAAAGCTGTTATGCCTGATATTATTTAATGTATCCATTAAGGTCGGATCAACAAATTTAGCAAACAGCTCTATGTCTTCGGCACAATTGTCCATCACATAGGCAACGCAATAGCGTACCATATCTTCTGCGGTATCCATATCATCATTGATATCCGCAAAAGCCATTTCCGGTTCTATCATCCAGAATTCAGCAGCATGGCGTGCCGTATTGGAATTTTCTGCTCTGAATGTCGGACCGAAAGTATATATATCACCTAAAGCACAAGCGTACATTTCTCCGTTTAATTGTCCTGAAACGGTTAGATGTGCCTGTTTACCGAAGAAATCTTCACTATAATCAATTTCACCATTCGGTAGTCTCGGCGGATTTTTCATATCCAATGTAGTCACTTGGAACATCTCACCGGCACCTTCACAGTCTGAACCGGTAATAATCGGTGTGTGAACATACTTAAAGCCACGTTCTTGGAAAAATTTATGTATCGCATAAGACAGAGCTGAACGAACGCGAAAAGCTGCGCCATATTTATTGGAACGTGGGCGCAAATGTGCAATCGTTCTTAGATATTCATCGGTATGTTTTTTCTTCTGCATAGGAAAATCATCCGGTGCAATACTATAAATTTCTATTGTTTCTGCTACCACTTCATATTTTTGATTGCCACCCTGCGACTCTACTAATGCACCTGTTACGGCAATTGATGAACCGGTAGAAATATTTTTAATATCATTATAATTGGGGAGATTATTATTGGCGATAATTTGCAAATTCTTAAGGCAGGAGCCATCATTTAACTCTATAAAAGAAAAATCTTTGGCATCACGACGTGTTCTTACCCAACCTTTAGCCAATACTTTTTCTTGTGTCGTTTCTGATTTCAGCAAATCAATAATTTTTGTTCTTTTTAACATTTTCAATAATTCCCCATTGATTAAATTTTAAAGCCGAAAGGAAGTCTAAGACTTTTTGTTTTAAATGTAAATATTTTTATTAAATACCCTGAAAAATGTTAACGACGGAACTTTTAAAAAAGTTTGTTGACACAGTTTTTTTATAAGATTATAGAATACTTGTTAATTTAAGTATATGTCTCATTTAAATCCGATTATTATGCCAGAAGAATTAAAAAAGAAGTATTCTCAAAAAGAAGGGGAAATTGCTTTTCGTTTGTGGTCGTTTGCTTTGACCATTGCCGAGCTTGAAACTTCTCCCAACAAAGAGAAAACAGAAAATCTTTATGACAAAGCAGTAGCGTTCAGTTCTTCATCTTGGATGGAAATTAAAGCCACCAAAGAAGAGCGTGACGATTTGCAAAAAATGATTGATAGATTAACTTTCCTTACTACAAGGTAAGCTCTATGTTTACTTAAGCTCTTTGGGGATTTGTTACCTAAAGAGCTTTTGTTTTATTCTATAGTTAAGCGTGCATTTTCCAAGCGTTTTATTTCATCACGGCAATGCATCGCTTTTTCAAATTCCAAATCAGCGGCATATGCTTTCATCTCTTTGGTTAACCTTTTAATTTCTTTATGTATATTTCTTAACTCCGGTTAACTCGGCGTAGCTG
>Ga0247610_10001544_pt1 | contig 28479 bp, 22 predicted proteins | sample 174DNAGHGhighgp2_FD_193483 | JGI IMG/M metagenome (GOLD analysis project Ga0247610, IMG submission 193483) | Sheep rumen microbial communities from Palmerston North, Manawatu-Wanganui, New Zealand - 1742 DNA GHGhigh gp2 | ecosystem: Host-associated > Mammals > Digestive system > Stomach > Rumen...
TAATCTACCTATGAATTCACAATGAAGACTTGGACACATATCAAGACAAAATTTCTAGGATAATGAAAAAAATTCCACTTTTGAAATGTCTGACATGACAGGACTGAAATATCAATACTTCACTTCAAGAGATTGATTGAGAAGTTTTGCTTGTCTCAAATTTCACTTTGTACGGTAGGAGTATGAAGTGAACTAAATTAGATTTCGTACATTCAGCACCGTACAAAGAGGCTGAAAAAATATACAATTATTTCATCCAAGAAGCTAGAAATAATGGTTGGAAACTCCAAACATGAGAATTTGGAGCAGATATGGTAGTCTCAGCAGTCAATGACTGACCTTTGAATTATGTATTAGATTGGTAAAAAAAGCTTTATCAAATTTTTTCTTGACAATAAAACATGGATTCTTATATTGAAGATGAAATTTTATTATTAACTAAAATGAAAATGGAAAACAAATGAGAAATCTTGCTCTATGAATGAATCGATGGAAAGTTTAAAGTGGATGTCCGTCTAGAAGATGAGACAGTCCGATTGTCACAAAAACAAATGGCTGAAATTTTTTGAGTAGATATTTCTGGAATATCAAGACATCTAAAAAACATTTTTTCGGAATGAGAATTGGATGAGGAACAGGTTGTTGCATTTTTTGCAAATACCACAGCACATGGGTCTATACCAGGGAAAACTCAAACAAATGATGTAAAATTTTATAATTTAGATGTAATTATATCATTGTGATATAGAGTAAATTCATATCAAGCCACCCAATTTAGGAAATGGGCAACAGCCAGACTCAAAGAATATATCATCAAATGATTTACTCTCGATGATGAGAGATTAAAAGGAAATGGATGATGAAAATATTGGAGAGAATTACTTGATCGTATTCGTGATATCCGCAGCAGCGAAAAAGCACTTTATCGTCAAGTTTTAGACCTGTATGCGACTAGTATTGATTATGACCCAAAAGATCCTCTATCCATTAAATTTTTCAAAATAGTACAAAATAAATTACATTATGCCACCAATTTACATACAGCAGCAGAAACTATCTACGATCGTGCTGATTCATCCAAAGATTTTATGTGACTCACGACTTTTGTCGGTGCTATGCCAACTCTTGCAGACATTAGAATCGCGAAAAATTATCTCACAGAAGATGAATTATTTCGTCTAAATCGTATGGTGTCAGCTTTTTTTGATTTAGCTGAAATCAAAGCCAAAGAACATACTCAGATGAGGATGAAAGATTGGGTAGATGAGCTGGATAAATTTACTAGTGCATATGGAAAATGAATACTTTTGGATGCTTGAAAGATTTCTCATGAAAAAGCTCTCGAAAAAGCAGAAAAAGAATATCGTATATATCAAGCAAAGACTTTATCTCCTGTAGAAGTAGAGTATCTTAATTCACTCAAAGAGATTGAGAAAAAAATAGAAAACAATTTGGATAAAAAATAGTATTCAAACTATATTTTAATATCACACTATTTTTCTTCTCACTTTTTTGCATTTTCAAAAATTTTGAATATACTATATAATAGTATTTATATCAAAAATAGAGAAATGCCAAAACTAATACATACAATAGCAAAAAGAGTAAGAAAATTTAGGAAAGATCGTAAATCAAACCGAAATGCTTTTTTGATATTTGTAGCTGTAGTCATGGTCTGGTGCGGAATAGCAAATCTATTAGATGAATATTTTTTCCCAAATAAACCTTTTATCGGTAATTTAATTTGTATAGCATTGTGATTAATTATTCTTTTATTAGACGATGGAAAATTGTGAGAATTAGAGTGAGAGCAGGAAAAAGATATCGAAAAACAATCATAGGGATGTTTTGATTTGTAATTGGTGAAAATTGGTGTCCTCCTTTTTACTGCGTCCGGGCTCAAGCGAAGCGGTCCCGTCTTCAGTCGAAGACACTCGATCTATCGGTGCGGGATTAGCAGGGAAGGAGGTGTCACGAAGTGACGGAGGATTTTTTTCCTTTTTTGGCTAACCAACCCCCTCACCCCGATTTCATCGGGGAGCTCCCCCAGGGGAGCAAAAGCCCCTCTCTGTCAGGAGAGGGGTTGGGGTGAGGTTGTTTCTCCCCACACATAGTGTGGTAAACCTGATAGGGGGAGATGGCCGGAGGTCAGAGGGGGTTGTTAACGACATCCTTATCATGATTATTTTCATTTGACTTTCGTTTTCAATATTCTACAATTAAATTGTTATGGCATTTTTATTTTCTTAACAGCTTATAGAAATGTTATTATTGATACTAGGATTATTATTTTTGTGGCTTATAACAGGGACAGATCTCGTGTGATGATTATTCAAGATTTTGTGAATATTTTTATTGTTGACAGTGGCTTGGTTTTTCATTAAAGCCGGATTCTACATATTATTATTTTTCGCAGTACTATATTTTGGGATCAAAGGTATTGGCTATGTGAGGGATTACCTCAAATCTGATGATGAAGCAGAGTGCAAAGAAAGTGGAGGAGTCTCATTTGATGATGCAGATTTCGTAGATGTAGTAGAGTAAAATTTAATATTATGAAATGTAAATCTATCCGAAAGGATAGCTTTTTTTTGTTTTAGTTTGATTTTAATGTATGAATATATAAATTTAAACCGTTATTTACATTCAGGTAAAATATGGCAGAAATTTTTGATAACAAACAAAAGCTTGTTTGAGATGATTTAAAAAAGACAATCAAAGAAGGAAGTAAACTTAATGTTTCAGCTGCTATTTTTTCTATATATTGATATGAATGTTTAAAGAAAGAACTAAATAAAATTGATTCTTTGAACTTCATATTTACAGATCCTACCTTCATAAAAGTTGATAAAGAAAATAGAGAACAAAAAAAGTTTGAGATCAATTCAAATAAGACCATTCAAGCTATTAGTTGATCAGATTTTGAGATTCATCTAAAAAATGAGATGAAATGAAGAGCTATAGCTAAAGAATGTAAAAAATGGATAGAGAAAAAAGTTAAATTTAAGACAAATACTTCACATCGTTATATTCAACCACAAATCATAGTAGATAATGATTGAGAGTGAGCTACATATAGCTGATTGGCAGAATTTAGTAGTGCATGATTCTGATATGAATCAGATAATGCTATTTTGAGACAAATAATAAAAAATGATGAATATGAATATACTAAAGAATTCTTAAAAAGTTTTAAAGATGTATGGAATGATGAAGAAACGTTAAAAGATGTAACAGATGAAGTAGCAGATTATATTGCGAATCTTTATAAAGAAAATGCACCAGAATTTATTTATTATGTAACTTTATATAATATTTTTGATGAATTCTTGGAAGATATTTCTGAAGATGAATTAGCAAATGAGAAGACATGATTTAAAGATTCTGTAATTTGGAATACTCTTTATGACTTTCAAAAAGATGCAGTACTTTGAATTATTAATAAATTGGAAAGATACAATTGATGTATATTAGCCGATAGTGTTTGACTTTGAAAAACATTTACAGCATTAGCAGTAATTAAATATTATCAAGAAAGAAATAAATCAGTATTGGTTCTTTGTCCAAAAAAATTAAGTGAAAACTGGAATACATTTAAATCAATTTATAAAGATAATATTTTAGAAAAAGATAGATTTAATTATACTGTTTTATTCCATACGGATCTTTCAAGAGATAGATGATATTCATGAGAAACAGATCTATCTAGAATTAATTGGTGAAATTTTGATTTAGTTGTAATTGATGAATCACATAACTTTAGGAATAAATCAGCAAGAAACGATAGAGAAACAAGATATTCAAGATTAATGGATAGAGTTATGAAGGCATGAGTAAAAACTAAAGTTTTAATGCTTTCTGCAACTCCAGTTAATAATAGATTTACTGACTTAAAAAATCAATTAGCATTAGCATATGAATGAGAGACATCAACTGTTGATGAAAAGATGTGAACTAAAAGATCAATTGATTCTATTCTACAACGTGCTCAGGCTACTTTTAATGAATGGAGTAAATTAGATCCTGAAGAAAGAACAAGTGAGGAATTATTACGTAGATTATGATCTGATTTTGATTTCTTTAAATTATTAGATAGCGTAACAATTGCTAGAAGTAGAAAGCACATTGAGAAATATTATGACATTAATGCTATCTGAAAATTTCCAACAAGATTACCACCAAGAAATATTGATAACTGCCCAATAACAGATTTAAAAGATGCTCCTTCTGTAAAAGAAATTGCAGATTACCTAATTCAACTAACTATGTGTGTTTATTCTCCTTTTGATTATATCTTACCTGGTAAGATTGCAGAATATGAAGAAAAATATGACACAAAAGTTAGATGATGAAACGCTACATTAAGGCAGTCTGATCGTGAAAGATCATTACAAATTTTAATGAGAATAAATTTATTAAAAAGATTAGAAAGTTCTGTAGAAGCATTTAGAATAACACTATGAAAGATTGTATGACAAATTGATTGATTACTCTTATCAATTGCTAATTTTGAAAATAATGATTGAGGTAAATCGTATGATGTAATAGAAACGGAAAGTTTTAATGAAGATGATTATGATGATGACGAAGAATTTGATCCAGATTTCCAAATCTGAAAGAAGGTAAAAATTGATCTTAAAGATATGGATCTTCTTTCATGGAAAAGAGACCTTGAACAAGATAAAATCGTACTAAACATGTTACTTCTACAGATGAAACAGATTACTCCTTCTCATGATTCTAAATTACAAAAACTATTAGAAATAATTAGAGATAAAGTAAATAATCCAATTAACTGAAATAATAAAAAAGTTATTGTATTTAGTGCTTTTGCTGATACTGTAGATTATTTGTATCAAGAATTATCACTTACTTTAAAAGAAAAATATAATCTTGATACTGCTAAAGTTACATGAAGCTGAAATGATTGTACTTTGAAAATTAGTCATAATTTTAATGACTTACTCATGAATTTTTCTCCAATTTCTAAACATAGGAAAGAGATAGATCCTGATGCTAAAGAAGAAATTGAAGTATTATTAGCTACAGATTGTATTAGTGAATGACAAAATCTCCAGGATTGTGATTTTTTAATCAATTATGATATACACTGGAATCCTGTTAGAATTATTCAAAGATTTTGAAGAATTGATAGAATCTGATCTAAAAATGATGTAATTCAATTAGTTAACTTTTGGCCAAATATTGATTTGGATTCATATATTGATTTAAAAAATAGAGTAGAAAATAGATGAGTTATGGTAAGCATAACTTGAACCGAAAATGATATGAGAAGAAAACAGCTTGAACAATTAAAAGATGAAGTAGTAGATATTGAAGATATGAAATCATGAATCAACATTACTGATCTTTGATTAAATGATTTCAGGATGGATCTTGTGAATTATATAAAGAATTGATGAAATTTAGAAGATATTCCAAATGGAATGCATACTGTATGCGAAAAAGATCCAGAAAAATGAATAGAAGAATGAGTTATCTATGTATTAAAAAATAGAAATAATTGAGTGAATATAGATAATACAAATCAGCTACATCCTTTCTATTTAGTTTATATTAAAGAAGATTGAGAAATCCTTTCAAATCATTTGGAAGTAAAACATACATTAGACATCCTAAGATCAATCGCTAAATGAAAAACAGAACCAATTAAAAAAGTTTATGAATTATTTAATGATGAAACTGATGATTGAAAGGATATGAGTAAGTATTCAGAATTGCTTAGTGAATCAATTAATTCAATCATAAATGTAAAAGAAGACTCATTAATAAATAGTCTATTTAGCAAATGATGAACAGCAAATATATGAAGTGAAATTAAATGATTGGAAGACTTTGAATTAATCTCGTTTATCGTAATTAAATAAAAATGACAGCATATATTTTACCTAGATTGGCATTAATAGATAAATTCTTGCCAAAGAATACAATATTTCAACAAGCCTGAATGAAACATACAGCAAGAGATGAATTCTCTAAGTATGTGCAAAGAATAAATTGGAAATATAAGTTAGCAGAAAATACAATCAGAATAAAAAAATGAAAAGATGTAGAAGAAATTCAGATATTTGAAGTGATTCTTAAAGAAAAAGAGTTGCCAAAAAAAGTATTCAGTATTATTGATAAAATAATTCCTTATCCAATACTGTATGAATGTAAATATAATGACCATGTAGCATATGTGATATCATACAATAAAGAATACTATAATACAGATCGAGATGAAGAAATAGAATTTGATCTTACATGAACAAATTTAGATAGAGTATATCAAAATATAATATCAAAATTTATTACAGAAGAACAAATAGAAACCTGAGAAGAATTTGATGATTTGATTGCATGGAAACAGAAAAAAGAAGAATTAGAAAAAGATATTGAGAAATTAAAAAGTAAGATTAGAAAAGCAATACAGATGAAAGATAAAGTTCCATTGAATATGGAATTACAGAAAAAGAAAAAAGAATTAGAAAAACTTTTATCTCATAAATATAATAAATAATGGATAAATTGTCTATGGAAACCCCAAACTTAACATTAGAGAATGTTGAAAAAATTGAGAAACTATTTCCTAATTGTGTTAAAGAAACAGAGGATGAAGAAGGAAATAAAGTTAAAAAAATAGATTTTGACTTGCTTAGAGCAGAATTATGAGATAAGGCATCTGTAGAGTGATTAGATGAAAGATATAGATTAGATTGGCCATGAAAGAAAAGATCTATTCTTAAAGCCAACACTCCTATAACTAAGACTTTAAGACCTGTAAAAGAAGATAGTGTAGATTGGGATAATACACAAAACATATACATAGAAGGAGATAATTTTGAAGTATTAAAAATATTACAAGAATCGTATTTATGAAAAATAAAAATGATTTACATAGATCCTCCATATAATACAGGTAATGATTTCGTATATAATGATGATTTTTCTGAGGATTCTGAAGAATACAAGGAAAGAACAGAACAAGATGTTGAGTGATATAAAATGGTAAAAAATACAGAATCAAACGGAAGATTTCATAGTGATTGGTTGTCTATGATGTATGAAAGATTAAAGGTAGCGAGAGATTTATTATCTAATGAATGATGTATCTTTATAAGTATTGATGATAATGAGCTAGATAATCTCAGAAAAATTTGTGATGAAATATTTTGAGAAAACAATTTTGTTGGAAATTTTACAGTTGAAAATAATCCAAAATGAAGGAAGAATTCTCATTTTCTAAGTGTTAGTAGCGAATATTGTGTATGTTTTGCTAAAGATAAAAATCAAGGTGGGTTTATAGAAAATATAGCAAAAGATGTTAGTAGCTTGAAAATTGATAGTAACGGAAACTACTATTCTCCTGGTAAAAGAGTTATTGTTTGAGAAAGTTCAAACGATGTTGTATCTTATGAATCTGAAAAACATTTTTCAGTATATTATAATAGTGACAATAATGATATTAAGATAATAAAAGAAAAGGAAATCAATGAATGTAATAAAAGTCTCCTTGATTCGTGATATAAAAGATATATTTCGTCAGATTGAGAAAATTTTTTAGAAAATTCATATACTCAAACAGAATTTATTAATATTTACAATAACGATTGATTGCTATTTAAGGAAAACTCAATTTACGAAAAAGATTTTAATTTGAATACAAGAATTAAATCAATTATAACTGATATGGAATACCAAGCAATTAGAGATGGAAAGGAAGTAACCTTTAAAATTGATGTAAAAACAGAAACGGCTTGAAAAGAACTTAAAAAATTAGGAATTCCTTTTGATATGTCAAAGAATCATTTATTTATAAAGTTATTAATATCATTATTTGAAAAAGATTGAATTGTCTTAGATTTCTTTTCTGGAAGTGCAACAACAGCACATTCTTTATTACAATACAATGCTGAATATAACAAGAATTCTCAATTTATTTTAGTCCAATTACCAGAAAATTTGGATGATAATCTAAAGACAGTACAAGGTAAAGCAAAGACAACGGTAAAAAATTGAATAAAACTGTGTGATAGTTTAGGAAAACCTCATTTATTAACAGAAATATGAAAAGAAAGAATCCGTAGAGCTGCTAAGAAAATTAAGGAGGAAACTAATGCTGATATAGATTATTGATTTAGAGTATATAGGGTGGATGAAAGTTGCATGAAAGATGTTTATTATCATCCATCAGAAGCTAAACAAGAGAATCTTGCATTATTCACTTCTAACATCAAAGAAGATAGAACTCCAGAAGATTTATTAACTCAGGTTATTTTGAATTTTTGATTAACATTGGATTTACCAATAGAAGAAAAGAAAATTTGAAATAATAAAGTATTTTATGTTGCATGAAATTCATTAATTGCATGTTTTGATGAAAATATTGATGATAATGTAATTGATGAAATAGCAAAAGATGAACCAATTAAATTAGTATTCCGTGATGCATGTTTCAAAAATGATGCTCAAAGAATTAATGTAGAAAATAAAGTAAAGAGAGTATCTCCTGAAACTATTATTAAAGTTATTTAGTATCTAAATTTTTCTTAAATAATGGATATCAATTATAAATTAAAAGAATTATTATCTTCATCTGAAAATGAAGTATTAGAATTTAAACATGCTCAGAGTAATTTTGATTTGGATGAAATCTGAAAATATTTTTCTGCACTTTCAAATGAAGCAAATTTACATGGCAAAAAGGAGGCACGATTAGTATTTTGAGTAAATGATAAGAAACAAATTGTTTGAACAAATTATAGAAACAACCGTAAAAGTTTAGATTCATTAAAAAAAGAAATCTGAGATCATACGACAAATCGCATTAGTTTTATCGAAATACATGAAATTATAGTTGATGGTAAAAGAGTTATATTATTTCAGATACCATCTGCTATGCCATGAATTCCTGTTGCATGGAAGTGACAATTGTATTGAAGAGATTGAGAATCTTTAGTGGCTTTGAATCCAGAAAAATATGAACGTATCCGTAGTAAATCATATGATCGAAGTGCTGAAATATGTGAGTGAGCAACAATTGATGATTTAGACCCTGAAGCTATAAAAAGGGCTCGTGAATTATATAAATGAAAAAATCCGAATAAAACAAATGATATAGATTCTTGGAATGATGTTACATTTTTAAATAAAGCTAAATTGACGATTAATGATAAAATAACAAATACTGCAATCTTATTATTATGAAGATGAGAATCTGAACATTATTTAACATCAGGAATAGCAAAAATAACCTGGATTTTAAAAGATAGAGATAATGTAGAGAAAGATTATCAACATTTTTCATGTCCGTTTTTATTGTCTGTGAATGAAGTGTATTCAAAGATTCGTAATTTAAAATATCGTTATATTGTAAAAGATTCTTTGTTTCCTGAAGAAGTTGATAAATATGATATGTATACAATAAGAGAAGCCTTAAATAATTGTATAGCACATCAGGACTATACTTTATGATGAAGAATTAATTTAGTTGAGAATGAAGACTCTTTGATATTTTCAAATATGTGAAGTTTTATACCTCAAACAGTTGAAAATGTAATAGAATCTGATGCTCCAACTGAATATTACAGAAATAGATTTTTGGCAGCGGCGATGGTAAATTTAAACATGATAGACACAATTTGAAGCTGAATAAAAACTATGTTTAAATTACAAAGTAAGAAATTCTTTCCATTACCTGAGTATGATATTTCTAATAACAGAGTTTCCGTAACTATAATAGGTAAGGTATTAGATATTAATTACGCTCGTAAATTAGCGAAAGTGCCTAATTTAACATTAAATGAAATTATGCTTTTGGATAAAATCCAAAAATGAAAACAACTTACAAACGAAGAAATTAAAGTTTTGAAAGCGAAAAATCTAATAGAATGAAAAAAACCAAATATTTACATATCATCAGATGTCGCAGAAAAAACTGATCAAAAAGAAAGATATATAAAGCAAAGATGATTTAATGATAAGTATTATAAAGATTTAATAATCGAATATTTGCATCAATTTAAAAAAGCAAATAGAGAAAATATTGATAATCTTTTATGGGATAAATTATCTAGCTTATTGGATGAAAAACAAAAAAAGGCTAAAGTATGAAATATTTTGTATACAATGTCAAAAAGAGAGAATAAAATAAGAAATGTTTGAACTACTAGAAAACCAATACGAAAATTATGTGAATAACTAAGTATAACTAAATATGAGATATTTGTTTTGATTCTTAGTTATTCTTTATAGATAAAATGTAGGTTGTATCTGATAAATTACGGTGTTTTTAAGTTATATTATTAGTTGTTTATTTAGTTATTCTCTTTGCATAGCATCATGCAAAGAAAAAATATATGGGCTTAGTGACTGGCGTTATAAAAATTCTCTTTGCAAAAAGTTAAATTTATATCAAAAATATAATTAGTTATGGAATTAAAATTTAAAGAACAACAATATCAGATAGATGCAGTAAATGCTTTAGTACGCTGCTTTTCATGACAACCTAAATGAAATATGTTATGAAAAACACTATTTAGAGAAAGAACTGATTTTTGAGTTATGTGAGTTCAAGAATCAGATTTTAATGCATTTGCAAATGCTGATCTAGATTATAATGTAAGATCAAACATTATAAAAGAAGTTCAAGAATTACAAAAAGAACAATGAATTCCTGTATTAAAAACCTTAGATATTTGAGCAAAATGAGATATCAATTTTACTGTAGAAATGGAGACATGAACTTGAAAAACATATGTTTACACTAGATCAATTTTTGAATTAAATAAGCAATACGGTTGGAGTAAATTTATTATTATGGTGCCTTCAATTGCTATTCGTGAATGAGTTTATAAGTCATTAAAAATTACAGCCAGTCACTTTCAGGATATCTACGGAAAGAAGATCAGATTTTTTATCTATGATACAAAGAATAGTTCAAATCTTAGCAATATCAAAAATTTTGCAGAAAGCTCAAATATTGAAGTAATGATTATAAACAAACAAGCTTTTGCTGTAAATAGTGAAGAATCAAGAAAAATCTATCAAAGGATGGATTCTACAAATTCTATAAAACCAATTGATATTATTTCGTGAACTAAGCCTATTCTTATTATAGATGAACCTCAGAAATTCTGACCAACTGATGAAACTAAAATGCAGGATTTTAAACCTCTATTTATTGTTAGATATTCTGCAACTCATAAAAAAGATTACAATAAAATTTATAGATTAGATGCAGTTGATGCGTATAATCAGAGATTAGTAAAAAGAATTGCTGTAAAATGAATTGAAACTGTCTGATGAACTTGAACAAATAGTTATATGTTTTTGGATAGAATAAATGTATCAACTACAAAATATCCAACAGCTCATATTAGATTGGAAATAGAAAGTAAAGAAAACGGACGTATAAGTAAAAAGCTGTTTGAATTGAAAGAATGACAAAACTTATATGAAGTTTCTAATTATATGAGACAATATGAGAATGGTTATGTTATAAATAGGATTGATGCATATAATAATGTAGTAAAATTTACAAATTGAGTAGAAATTAAAGTATGACAGGTATTATGAAATGTTGATGAGGAGCATATTAGAAGGATTCAAATCAGAGAAACTATACTTGAACATATAGAAAAAGAAAGGTTAATGTTCCATAAATGAGTAAAAGTATTATCTTTATTCTTTATCGATGAAGTTGCTAAATATCGTGATTATGATAAAGAAGATACAAAATGAATTTATGCTAATATTTTTGAAGAGGAATATAAACAAGTACTCAGTGAAAAGAAAGAATTATTTGATACAGAATACAATAAATATTTAGAAAGAGATAAAGTTGAACAAATCCATAAATGATATTTTTCAATTGATAAAAAAGGACATTTCATCAACTCAAAAGAATGAAAAGAATGATGAAGTGATGATGTGTCTGCTTATGATCTTATCATGAAAAATAAAGAAAGATTATTGGATTTAAATGAACCAACCAGATTTATTTTTTCTCATTCTGCTCTTAGAGAAGGATGGGATAATCCGAATATTTTTCAAATTTGCACGCTAAAGGAAAGTGCTTCAACAATTAGTAAAAGGCAGGAAATCTGAAGATGACTCAGAATTTGTGTAGATAAAAATTGATATAGGCAAGATGAATCAATTTTATGAAGAGAATTCTTTGATGTAAATACACTAACTATTATAGCCAGTGAATCATATGATTCATTCTCAAAACAATTACAGAAAGAAGTATTGGAATCATTATCAGATAGGCCAACTAAAGTTAAAGCTTCTGTACTAGTATGAAGAATACTTCAAAATGAAGCATGAGAGAAAAAAGAAATATCAGAAGAATTGGCTATGGATATCATTACAGATATGAGGATGAAATGATATCTTGATAAAGATTATACAATAACTGAACAATTAATTAATGATATTGAAGATAACAAATTTGAAATAGTAGATGAATTAAAAGATTATTCATCAGATTTTGCTTCTATTATGTACAAAATCCATTCTACTGCTAATTATAAAGCTGCAATGGAAGCTATAACAAATGTGCCACATCATCTTGATCCAAATGAAAACTTTAAGAAAAAAGAATTCCAAGATTTATGGTGAAAAATTAAGTTTAAGACTTCTTATGAAGTAGATTTTGATAGTGATGAATTAATAAAAAAGAGTATAGTTTCAATCAATGAACATCTTGATGTAAAAGAAGTTTTAATAAAAGTTGTTACATGAAAACAAGATGAAGAATTATCAGAAGAAAAGCTAAAAAAATTATGATTTTTCGGTAAAAAAGCTAAACAGCAGTTTATAAAAACAGCAAATGTATTATGAAATATTAAATATGATCTTATTTGAGAAGTTGCTAAGAATACTAATCTAACAAGAAAGACTGTAACTGCAATCATGCAATGAATCAGAGAAGATAAATTTAAACAATTCTGAATTAATCCTGAGGATTTTATCCGTCAATCTTCTGAATTGATTAATAATGAAAAAGCTACAACATTAATTGATGGAATTACATATCTAAAAACAGGAGAGGTTTATTGAGATGAAATATTCACAATCAATAATTTCTCATGATCTTTAAAAGAAAATATATTAGAAGTGAAGAAACATATTTATGACTATGTGAAAACCGATTCTGATTGAGAAAGGAGGTTTGCTAAAAATCTTGAATCATGAGAAATATCTGTTTATGCTAAATTACCAAGATGATTCTTAATCCCAACTCCAATTGGAAATTATAATCCTGATTGGGCAATCGTTATGGATAAAAAAGATGTTAAATATGTTTATTTTATTGCAGAAACAAAAGGAAGACTTGATACAATGCAACTTAGACATTCCGAAGATTTAAAAATATGATATGCAAAAAAACATTTTGAATCTCTTAATACAGAGAATTTGAAATATTGAGTTATTACATCATATGATGATCTAATGAAAGCTGTGTTTTAGAATTATACATTGATATAGAGCGATTTAGGAAGATTAAAAATATTGACTTTTTCACATAAATATATATAATAAACACGATGTAATTATTTTTTAATAACATTCTTTTACTTGTTTTACTTTTTTTAGCAATTAAAAAGCGATATTTTTTATAACTAAGAAATATAAAAAATTGCCGATTTTTATTTATAAACATAAACTTAAAATGCTTTCAAACATCGTGATAACAGATTGTAGAGAAAAAGATGTTCATGGATTTTATGATGATTTAACCCATTCAGAAACAAAAACATGTTATGATCAGCACTATTTTTATAAAAGATGAATAAATAAGATAACAGGTAAAAAATATGACGAACATTGATTTGATATAGACTGAATTCATAAAAGGACAAAAAAGAAGGTAGATCCTCATTGATTTAATATAGATTGAATTTATGAGCAAACAGGGAAGAGGGTAGATCTATATTGATTTGATATAGACTGAATTCATAAAAGGACAAAAAAGAATGTAGATATTCATTGATTTAATATAAATTGCATCCACGAAAAGACAGACAAGAAGATAGACATCCATGGGTTTGATATAAATTGAATCCATGAAAAAACAAAAGATAAGTACGACCCAAAATGATTTGATATAGATTGAACGCATAAGATAACATGAAAAAAATATGATAAAAATTTTATGGATATAGATGGTATTTTTGTGCATAGGGATCCTAAATTATTCACAAGACCATCTGGACCAGATCCTATTAGATGGAGTGGTGTTCCTACATCGGCTCACTAAAAAATATTTATTCCTAATAATTAATATAGCTCATGAAAAAATTTAAGTATTCAGTAAAAGAAAAATTAGATTTATTAAACGAGGCCACAGAATTTTATGGAGAGTATTCTGAATATCATACAGAATTTAAAAATATGTATAAAGTATTCAGTCTTACAAAAACATATTTGGATGATGAACTAAGAGAAAGAAAGAATAAAATATTTACGGATGAAGAACTAGATATTATATTGAGAGCGATTGTAGAGGTATTTGTTGAGCAGGAGAAATTAGATTTAGAAAATAATAAAAATGATGAAAAACAATGGATAAAAGCAGGATTGTGAAAATTGATATGAATCATTAAATGAAAAAAAGAAAGTATAGATTCATTAAAAGAACTCATGAAAATTACGAAAGAGGCGTATTGACTCAAGGAAAACAGAGAAGTAGAAATTAAAAAAATAATGAAATCATTGAATAAGCAATTTAAGAAATAATAGTATATCAGTTGTAATCCCTAAAAATTTTTTTTTATAAATTATAAAAACCTACCATGACACCTCAAAAATTCATAGAATATGATAAAGATCTATACCACTGTATTAGAGTCTTGTGAGAAGCACACAAGACCTGAGATTTCTCTGCATTTTTCAATATTTTGGCAGATGATTGTAAATTATCGAGTGCTTGGCTATCTGATGATATCCAATGAAAAGAGGCTATAATTAATTATTATAATGAGAAAGATAGATGAGACTATGTTTTTTATGAAGTTGTTAGACTGGAATGAAATATAACACCAAATCCAGTACATATTAAAAATGCTAAAGATTGAAAAGATGCAAGATTAAGAGTCATGTATGATGATGGTAAATTATGTTTGCTACTAAATATATTGTCTTGAACCAATACAACTCCAAGGGAATATTTAATTCGTTTAGATCTTAATGATTCTGGATTGATAAAGGAGATATCGGTATTGATACCAGATCTTTATTGTTTTAGAGAATTTATATTACCACGAAATTTTTCAAATGAAGATTTCTGAACAGATCGATATCCAAAATATGAAGAAGATAATATATTTAATGAACAGGAATTGTGTAATTTAGCAAATATGTGAGCTCGTGCTATGTTTCAAGATACTTGACGTAAACTAAAATATATGCAACCTAGATTAAGTCAAGCACCAAATATTGTTGTTAATAACCAATGAGAAGATTATTTTGTGGTAGTCAGATGATTTCATGAAAAAGATATCAAAAATTGAAAATTCAACGAAAAATGACAGCTTATTTCATGTGATTATACTGTTAATTTACCAGATCCTAGGCTAATACGATTATGAAAACAGATGGCTGAAGAAAAATGATTGAGATATTCTATACTCTTGTGTTATTTTAGAAATATTGATCAAAATTGAGATTGATTAATTCGTAGATGAGATAAGTGGGATTATGATATTTTTTGGCTGAATGATGAGTTAGATTTTGATTGCTAATTTATTACTGCGGAAGATTTTGTCTAAAATTTATTTGACATTGATATTAAAATTATTATATAGAAGTTGTTTAGTAATGTGATTTCCGAAAATGAAGTCAGAAAGTCAAAATTTGCAATCATCAAAAAAAATGTGTAAAAAAACTTGCAAAAAAAATTTTTATTCTTATAATGATAATACACACGAGACAGCATCCAATCTAGGAGTCTGTCCAGCCACAGGTGACGAACTCACGTGTGGTTTTTTTTGAAATAAAAAAATTGTAAATGTATATATAGATTGATTTAATCACTATCATTCGTTACTTCAAAAGATTAATGAAAAATGATCAAATCGGTCAAATGAATATAAACGATGTGACTTAAGAAAATTAGCACAAAGTTATTTATGAGAAAATGAAAAATTGAATAAAGTTTATTTTTTTACAGCACTTTCAGAACGAGATAAACCGGCGAGAGAAAGACACGAAACATATATACAGGCTCTTAGGAAAATGTGAACAGATGTTATTTTATGAAAATTTAATAAAGTAGAAAAATGCTTTAAAAATTGAAAGAATATTTTAGAAGAAATTCAACCAGAAGATAATGATGTCCCAGCATTACTAAGATTCACAACTTATGAAGAAAAGGAGACAGATGTAAATATTGCACTGAAAATATTTGAAGATTGAATTTATGATAATTATGATAAAGCAATAATTGTTTCATGAGATAGCGATATTATCCCAGCTATTAGGAGAATTAATGAGTTAATAAAAAAATGAAAAATAAAAAATAAAGAATTTTCTGCACTATTGTTTCCACGAAGTAGATGAAAAATGATTGTAAAAGCTTGTAAGAACAACCGTTTAACTATAGACTCAAAACATATTGAAGCGTGTTTGTTTCCAAATAAAATAAATCTCTGACATTGAAAATTTATCAAAAAGCCTAAATTTTGGAAATAAAAATCAACAACCGAGAAAATCTCGGCAGTTCGATAATAAAATTATTCTAGGCAAAGTTTACCTTTGTCACAAAATCGTTTTTCATTCGTATTACATAATAGAGGATATATCTTTATATTTTCTTATACGATGAATAAAGAAGATTTTGATAGAGTATTACAGAAACTAGCTTTCAAATTTTTATATGATACATCATATGAAAATATTTTTCAAAAAATTGAAATCATGCTTCATCAATCTGTAAACTATGCAATATTAAATAATCGAGATAAACATCAGATAGATTGTATATTATCAGGTATAAAAAGCCAATGCAAAGAACCATTATTTGAACAAATGTACAAAGATATTTATGCCATGATATGTTTCATATTAATCTGAATAATGGCTAAGAATATAATTTTTTAATTAAATAATTGTCGTATATTAAGCATAGAATCTTTTGTCCAAAATTTATTTGACTTTGTTTTTGAAAATACTATATAGTTGATGATATGGACAAATTTTATGAAAATGCATCTTTTTTGGATATTACTAGTTATTAACTTATAAAACACAGAAAAGATAAAAATTCATAGAATTATATATTCATTATAAAATATGAAAATGCATCTTTTTTGAGTATCACTAGTTATTAACTTATAAATCAGAAAAAAGATAGAGTTTCATAGAGTCTTACTTGATTTTTATAAAAATAATGATAACTTAGAGATGAACTTATAAAGGGTAGATTTGCTCATAAGTTAATAAGAGAGGATGATTACATAAAAAAGCCTAAAGCTTCATGATATAGGTCATTACATATGGTTTATAAATATCAAAATGCTTATGCTCCCGAATATAATTGACTCCAAATCGAAATACAACTTAGAACAGAATTAGAACATTTGTGGGCAACCGCTGTTGAAACTATGTGAATTATATTACAAGTTTCACTAAAGTCCTGAGAATGATCAAAAGATCGGCTGGATTTTTTTTCTTTAGTTAGTTCCCTTTTTGCTATTAAAGAATGATGTATTCTTTTACCACAACATCAATGAAAAGATGTCAGAGATTTAAGAGATTCTCTGATAAAATTGGAGAAAAAATTGGATGCTTACCATAAAATGGATACATATAATAAAATTATCAATTTCATTGATACTAAATTAAGTAAAAAGAAGAAATTATATGAACATTATTTATTAATATTAAACATTAAAGAGCATACAATTAAAGTTAAATGATTTAAAAAATGAGAATTAGAAGAAGCAACAGCAAATTATCTTGAAGAGGAAAAAAAGTTTAAAGATGAAAATGTATGACAAGTTGTGCTAGTTGCGTGAGAATCTTTAATAGCTTTAAAACACGCATATCCAAACTACTTTTGAAATACGAAAAATTTTCTAAGTCATCTAAAAACTATTCTATCAAATCAACAATTTTAATAATTTAGTAGAGAAATAAAATTTTGTCACAAAACTAGCTTTCATTCGTATTCCACAATAGTTGATTGCTATATTTTAAAAAAACGAAATGAGACAACAAATAGTAAACCATCCATGATTATTTCTTGCAAAAGAACTTGGAGAAAGGAAAATTTCTCAAGTAAAATTTGCTCAATTGATTGATATAACTGAAGCCGAAGTTAGTAATATTATCTATGGTAAAAAGAATATAACACCAAGAATAGCATTCCGTATTGAATCAGCACTTTGAACTCCTGCATCAATCTGATTAAAATGGCAAAATGATTATGATGTATATAAATTGAATCAAGATAAATTGGAGATGAAAAAGATTGTGGAAATTAGGGAAAAAGCTTTGGCTTATGCTTAATCATAATTTTTATTATAACATAAGATATTGGACATATATGTCCGGTTTGTATAGTTATCTTATGAATGAAACTTGAGTTAAAAATATAAAAAACATAAAAATAATTAATTATGGACAAAGGAACAGAAATCAAAGTGTCGCCAGAGATAACCAGATGGCAACAAATTGAGCACAGAAAGTTTCTGCGACTCAGGAAAGAATGTGAATCCAAAGAAGAACCAGAAGGTATGACTACCTGGTCAAAACTCGAGCACAAAAAATGGGTTCGATCATACTACAGAAACAGAAGAAACCTAGAATCATAGGTTTCTTTTTTTACGGACATAAGGAATAAAAAACACATATATAATATATGGTAGAAAAAATTTTACTGTCAGAGATGATACTCAGCCTGTAAATATGGAAAGACCAACTTAAGGCTGGGTGGAACAGACTCCGTATTCTCAACACAAATATAAAAAGCTACAAGTATGACTAAAATTTTTTCTTAGGCCTTTTTCGCCACTTTTGTGGCCAGACAAAAGTGGAATAAAAAGACATCCTCGGTATAATCGGGATGGCTCGCCGAAGGCAAAATAAGGAAAAACATTTCAAATAATAATATTCATTACCACGACACAAAACGACACACATCACAAAATCAAAAAAATCTCTTGATTTTTGTGTCAAATTCTTTACATTAATGTCAACATTACCGAAGACAGTAGGCATTCGATTTACACAAGATGTAAGCTCCTACCTAGGGAATAACAAATTACCATGTGCAGAAATTTTTTTGTTATGACCAGATCTTCGGATGGTCATTTTTTAAATTTAGAAATTGAATTCAGATGGCTATTACTAAAGAAAAGAAACAAGACTTAGTTAAGCAGTATGTTGCAGATTTGCAAGATGCAAAAAACTTAGTATTGGTAAAACAGACATGAGTTTTGGTATCTGCTGACACGGATGTTCGTAGAGAAGTCAGAGCAGAGGACTGAAAATTTAATGTAGTAAGGAAAAGATTGTTCCTTAGAGCTTTAAAAGAAGCATGATATCCAGAAATAGATTTGTCTCAGATGCCTGGTGCAGCTGTAGCTGTATATGCAAAATGAGATGAATATGCTCCACTAAAAGTGATCAATAAATACTTAAAAGAATTCAAAAAAGACAAAGATTCAAATGCTAGTTATGAATTCTTGGGAGGATTTTTTGATAAAGAGTGGAAAGATGGAAATTATGTAGATATGTTGGCAAATGTACCAAGCAAAGAAGAATCTTTGTCAAAATTGGTATGGTTGTTGAACTATCCTGTACAACATTTCGCAGCTGTATTGAAATCAGTTGCTGAGAAAAAATGAGAGTAATCGTTGCTATTTAATTTGTCTTGCTGAGGTGGTATTGTCATTCTGAATGCAGCGAAGCGAAATGAAGAATCTAAAAAGATTCTTCGCTTCACTAAGTTTCGCTCAGAATGACGATGTCACTAATGCGGACATGTAAAATATACTTATTATTTATTTATTAATTAATATTGAGAATGGAATTGTCAAAGAATGCACAAACAATTATTGATTTAATTGATGGAATGAGTGCTATCGAATTAAATGAGCTAGTTAAAGCTATTGAGGAAAAATTTGGTGTAACAGCTGCTGCTACTGTAGTTGCTGCATGAGCTCCTGCTGCATGAGATGCTTGAGCTGCTGGTGGATCAGATGCTTCAAACATCGAACTTACAGAGATTGGAGGACAGAAAATTGCTGTTATCAAAGTTGTAAAAGAATTATTAGGACTTTGATTGAAAGAAGCTAAAGACTTAGTTGAAAAAGCTCCTTGTATCATCAAAGAAAATGCAAAAGATGATGAAATCGAAGCATTCAAAGCTAAATTAGCAGAAGCTGGAGCTACAGTAACTGTAAAATAGTTTTTGCTATAGCAAATTTATCAGATTTGCTAGTTCAAACTTGAAGATTATTTATTTTTATTTAGAAAATTGGTAATGACTGTTACTGTAAAAGATATAGTAGATGCTCAAGTACATGTTGGTACATTAAAAAATGAAGCTCATCCAAAAACTAGTAAATACCGATTGGAAATCGTAAACAATGTAGTAGTTTTGGATCCAGAATTAGTTTTACAACAACTTGAAAAAGCAAAAGCTAAAGTTCAAGAAGTAAAAAAGTCAGGTAAAGATATCTTGATTGTATCTGAAAAAAAGATGTATGCAGATGAGATCAAGGCTTTGGGAGAAAAGTATGGAGTTTCATACCTAAACTACAAAGCACCTGGAGGATTCTTGACTAATTTTGATACATTCAAAGCTAGGATCGGATCAATGAACAGGATGGCTGACTTCATTGAGACAGAAGAGTTTTCTTCTCTTACCAAAAAAGAGCAACAAATCTACAAGAGAAATCTTACTAGAGCTAAGAAAGTTTATGAATGAGTAAAAAATTTGACTCAAAAACCAGGATTAGTTGTAGTAGTAGATGGTTCTATGATGGAAAATTTCATCAGAGAATTATGACACCAATCAGATGTAGATAGTATTGTGATAGCTGCGACTAATTACAATAAATATTTGTGAGAAAACGATGTAATCGCAAATTTGTTGAGTTACAAAAGTATAGATTTTGTAATGAATTATATATTGTCTTAATCCGACTTAATGGAAATAAAAGATATTATTCAAAATAAAACACCAGAAGAAGAGACGACACCAGTATATATACCGAGTAGTTCAGAGAAAAAGAGAGCAGTATTGATGTATCTGTTGATTGGTATTATGGTGTATCTTTCCAAAAAAGATGTAAATAAATTTGAGTATTATCATCTGAAACAAGCTACAGGACGACGAATTTTGTTCTTGTTTGCATGTGTGATTTGTATTGTTTTGTTGTTTATACCTGTCATCAAGATATTGGCATGATTATTGATTGCCATATTTGTCGTTGCATGGTGTATATGAATAAAGCAAGCTCGAGATGGATTCTATGTATATTGATCAAAGACAAATTTTATGAGCTTATTTTCTGGTGTAGGAAATTGGTTCTTAGAATTGTTTGAGATAAATATGAGACAGATAGATGTAGATGACTCGATTCAGGCAGATCAAGAAACTCCAATAGAGGAGAAAGATTCAAATCCTATAGATGCAGATTTGCAAAAAGATTTGGATACAGACAATGAAAAATAATTTTTATCCCAAAAAATAAATATCATGGGTATAGATATGAATTTATTAAAACAACTTAGAGAGGCTACATTTGCTCCTCTAAAAGATTGTAAAGATGCTTTGGTTGAAGCTGATGGAGATTTTGACAAAGCACAAGAAATTTTGAAAGAAAAATGAGTACTAAAAGCATGAAAAAAAGCAGATAGAGAGACAAAAGAATGAATAGTAAAATTTACTCAAAAAGATGGAAAAATTGCTGGAGTAAAGCTTTTGTGTGAGACTGATTTTGTTGCAAAAAATGAATCATTTGTCGAATTATGTGATCAAATTTTGGACAAAGTGATGGCAGCAGATGGAGAATTTTTCTCTAGAGATGAAGCTCCTCAAGCATTAGTAGATGAATTAGATGCTATCGTAAAAGAAGCTGTATGATCATTATGAGAAAATATGCAATTAGGTACAATCTTATTAACTACAAATAAATGATTTGTTTACAATCATCCTGGAAACAAAGTTGCTTCTATAGTATTCTTTGATGGAGACGATGAATCTATAGCAAAAGAAATCGCATTACAAGTAGCTGCTATGAATCCATCTTATTTGGATTTTGAATCAGTACCAAGTGATGTATTGAGTTCTATGGAGACACAATTCCGCAAAGAATTAGAAGAATCATGAAAACCAGCAAATATGATTGATCAAATATTAAAATGAAAATTAAACAAAGCATTGGCAGAAGATGTTTTGTTGGAACAAGAGTATATCAGAGATGGTTCAAAGAAAATCAAAGATATAATGCCAGCATGATTCAAAGTTAATTCTTACATAAGATTAGCTGTTAAATAAGGAAATTTCACTTTGTGAAATTTCCTGTCGACAGTCACTTGACCACAGTCTTATATCTATTGACTGTTGACTGCAGACTGACGACCAAGGAAGTTTATTTATTAAAGTTTTTTACTATGCAAAAGTATGAATTAGTTCTATTATTGAGTTCTCAAGTACAAGAATCAGAAAGGACTTCTTTTCTTTCAAAGATTGAGAATACTTTTAAAGACAACATCATCCAAAAAGATGATATTGGTTTAAAAGAGACAGCATATGATGTAAATTGAAAGTCAGTAAATAATATGTTGTATTATGTTTCATATTATATGAATTTGGACAATACTCAATTGGAGGAATTGAAAAAAAATCTTTTGTATACAAATATAGTAGTGAGATACGAGATATTTAGGATGAAAAAAGATGATCCAATGGTTGAATTTGCCAAAGTACAAGAAGAATTGCAAAAAATTATGGATTCACGAGATGACAAGAGATTTGGAAACAAGATATCATTTTTGTCACATGCAGAAAATGACAAATATATCAACTGGAAATCTATCGTTATTTTGAAAAAATATCTTACTAGATTTGGAGAAATCAAGCCTAGAAGTTATACAAAGAATTCAGTAAAGACTCAGAAAAAACTTAGACAAGAGATCATCAGAGCTAGAGGATTGTGATTATTGGAATTCATTAGGAGATAATCATTATACACAATAATATCATTTTTTATTTTTTCTACATGAGACAATGGCTAGTAAATTAAAAAGAATCAGAAAATATAAGTGGGTAAAGAGATTGAGAACACACGGATTTAGAGAAAGAATGAAAAGCCGAACAGGTAGGAGAGTCCTATCTAATAGGAGAAAAAAAGGAAGAAAGCAATTGACACCACAAAGAAGTTAATAGTGGAAAATCGTAAAATAGGGAATTCACAAGAATTTCCCATTTTGATAATGAGTTACAGTTAGTTTTTGTTCAGTCAGATCCGTTTACTTTCCCTAAAAATTTCAAGCAAAATGCCTACAAAAAAAACAACAACAAAAAACCAAAAGGTTTCTGCAAACAAAATCGCTTCTCCAAAAAAGGAGTTACCTGCAGTTTTCGACAAATTCTACTACAAAGATGGTAGATACTATTTGAACAAACCAAAAAGTTTGGATGAATATCCAGATCTTTTGGATTTGCAGAAAAAAGGATATCAAGACTTCATCAATACATATATCCACAAATTATTTGATGACATAAACCCTATATACGATCTTGCATGAGACAAAATGTATGTCACTATTTCTGATATCAAAATTTCAGAACCACAAAATGATATGGAAGAATGTAAGAAAAAAGAATTGACATACGGATGAGTAATTTCTGGAAAAGTAAAATTAGTAGAAAATACATGAGAGGGATGAAAAAAATCATCAGAAAAAGTCTTATTCCAAAAGCGTGCAAATATAGGTACATTGCCTATCATGACACCATATGCATCATATATCATCAACTGAGTAGAGAGAGTTATCATCTCTCAGATGATTAGATCATATTGAATATTCTTCAACCAGAAAGATTTTGGTTATGGATTCAAAATTATACCAGAGAGATGACCATGGATCGAGACCAAAGTAGAGAAATCTGGAGTTATCGTAGTGAGAGTAAATAAATCTAGGAAATTTCCTATCACTACATTGCTTAGAGTATTTGGAGTAGAGACAGATGAGAGTATTAGAGAATTGTTCGTAGATTGTCTCGATGAAGAAGATACAGATTTTATAGATATCACATTGAAAAAAGATCCTACTACAGATGCATTGTCTGCAGCAGAATATATTTACAACAAGTTGAGACCTGGTGAATTGATTGATCCTTCAAGTGCATTAGATTATATCAAAAATCAATTTCTAAATTTTGATAGGATTAGTATATGAAGGATTGCAAGGAGAAAAATCAATGCAAAACTCGGATTAAATAAGCCATTGGATGCACAAGAATCAAATCTTTTTGATGGAGATGATTTAGTAGCATCTATCAAATACTTATTAAACTTATCAAACCACAAAAAATGATATTATACAGATGATTCTGATCATCTTTCAAATAAAAGGGTTAGGACAATGGGTGAGATTTTGTATGCTCACTTATGACCAGTGATGAGAAAATTCACAAAATCTGTAAAAGGAAAGTTGTCTGTATTAAATCTAGATAATACTCCAAAAATTACAGATATAGTGAACTTCAAAATCATAGACAACTCAATCAAGAGTTTCTTTGCTACTTCTCAATTGTCACAGTTCTTAGACCAGATTAATCCTTTGTCAGAATTGGAGCACAAGAGAAGGATTACAGCATTGTGACCTGGATGATTAAAGAGAGAGACAGCTAAATTTGAAGTGCGTGATGTACACCCATCTCATTATGGAAGGATTTGTCCTATCGAGACTCCAGAATGACAAAACATTTGATTAGTTACATATCAATCTTTGTATTCTCATATAAATGAGGAATGATTCCTTGAGACACCTGCATTCAAAGTGTTGAAGGAAGTAGAGGCAAAGAAAGATTTATTGGTAAATAGAGTAGCAGATCGTGATATAGTAGAATTAGATGCAAAATGAAAAGAGACCAAAAAAGTAATTGTAAAAGAAGATAGCATTATAGATGAAAAAGCAGCAGCTACTATCGAAAAAATGTATTGAAAGAATAAGTCTACAGTAAAAGTAAAACCTTTTGTTACTACAGAGGTGGAGTACATCTCTCCAGAATTAGATGAAAAATATTTCATAGCTGATGCTACAGTATCAGTAGATGATTATGGAAATATCACAGCAAAGAGAGTTGCTGCAAGACATTTCAATGAGATGATTACTTTGCATGTCAAAGATATTACTCATGTAGATGTCAATCCATCACAGATATTCTCACCAAATACATCATTGATTCCTTTCTTGGACCACAACGATGCTGTGCGTGCTTCAATGGGTACCAACCAGCACAGACAGTGATTACCATTGTTGCAAAATGATGCACCATTGGTAGGTACAGGATTGGAAAGCATGATCAAGCATACACATGCCACAATATTGGCAGAAGATGCAGGAGAAGTGATATATGTAGATGGAAAAAGAATCAAAGTAAAATATAAATCTGGAATCAAAGAATATACATTGACAGTATACAAGAGATCAAATGCAAAATCTTGTATCCATCAAAAAGCTAGAGTTTCTCTATGACAAAAAGTAGTGAAATGAGATGTATTAGCAGAATGACCATGTGCAGAAAATGGAGAATTGGCTATGTGAAAAAATCTAAAAGTAGCATTCATGCCATGGAAATGATACAACTATGAGGATGCTATAGTGCTTTCTCAGAGATTAGTAAAAAATGATGCTCTGACATCAATACATATAGAAGAAAAAGAGATTGAGGTATCTGATACTAAATTATGACCTGAAGAGACTACCAACGATATTCCATGAGTATCTATGTCTAAATTGAAAAATTTGGATGAAGATGGTATCATCAGGATCTGATCAATAGTAAAATGATGAGATATCTTAGTATGAAAGATTACTCCAAAATCAGAATGAGAATTGACTCCAGAAGAGAAATTGATCCAAGCAATATTTGGAGACAAATCTAAAAATGTAAAAGATACTTCTTTGTACATGCCATCTGGAAGTGAATGAAAAGTGGTAGAAGTAGTAGTGCTTGATGCCAAAAAATGAGATAATTTGATGGCTTGAGTGAGAAAAAAAGTAAAAGTATATGTAGCTACTACTAGAAAGATAGAAGTATGAGACAAATTAGCTGGAAAACACTGAAATAAAGGTATCGTATCTATCGTAGTGCCAGAAGAAGATATGCCATACTCAAAAGAATGAGATCCAATTGATGTAGTATTAAATCCATTGTGAGTAATATCTCGTATGAACTTAGGACAGTTGTTTGAAGTACAGATGTGATATATCGCCAAAAAATATGGAATCAAATTCTGAGCATGATCATTCTCTGGATTTGGACTAGATGATTTCAAAAAATTGGTAAGTGAATTGGGAATCGAAGATGAAATCCATGTACAATTGTACGATGGACAGACATGAGAACCATTTGAGAGCAAAGCTACAGTATGATACATGCACTTATTGAAATTAGTACATATGGTAGAAGACAAGATACATGCTAGATCAGTATGACCATACTCATTGATTACACAGCAACCATTGTGATGAAAATCTAGACAATGATGACAGAGATTTGGAGAAATGGAAGTCTGGGCATTGGAAGCATATTCTGCTGTATATACATTACAAGAGATGTTGACTGTAAAATCTGATGATGTGATAGGAAGAAACAAGATGTATGAATCTATCATCAAATGACAAAAACCAAATATCTGATGATTACCAGAGTCTTTCAATTTGGTTACATACTTATTCAAATGATTGGCTCAAAATGTTAGACCAGTATCTCAGGAAGAGTTAGACGAATTAGCTCAAAATAGGATAGAAAAAATCAAAGAATTATGATTACAGACTATGATGAAGAAATCTGTAGTATCAGATGATGAAATATCAGATTTAGACGAAGAACAGATGGGAGAAAAAGAAGATATCATGGATAAGGTATTAGAAGATATGGTAGATAGCGGAGAAATAGATGAATAAAAAATTTCACTTTGTGAAATTTTAGTCGTCAGTCATTGGTCGATAGTTAAAAAAATTCGATGGCTGTAGACTGAGGACTGTTGACTAGCGACTAATGACTAATATATTTATTTTCAAATAAAATTTCCTCATGCAAAAATCAAAGTTTGACTGAATAGTTGTTACACTTGCATCAGTAGATGACATAGCAAAATGGTCACATGGTGCAGTAGACAATCCAGATACAGTAAATTATAGGACAGGAAGACCAAAACAACATTGATTATTCTGTGAAACGATATTTTGACCAGTAAAAAATTATGAATGTAGTTGTGGAAAATATAAATGAGCTAGATACAAGGGTATTGTATGTGAAAGATGTGGAGTAGAAGTGACTACTTCTAGAGTTAGGAGATCTAGGATGTGACATGTAGATTTAGCATCTCCAGTAGTGCATGCATGGTACAAATCTAGTCCATCAGGATGAATCCACCAATTATTACAATTATCATCAAATGAAATAGATAGAATTTTGACATTTGTAAAATATGCAGTACCAGAAGATGTATCAGAAGCACAGAAAAAACAATTAAATGAGAAGTTACAAGAGACATTGGATGCAAAGATGGCTGAAGTAGAAGAATTATACAAATCAGATATGGAAGAAGCAAAAGATAATGCTAAAAAACAGAAAGAAGTAGAAAAATTGTATGTATCCAACAAAGAATTACTTACTACAGAATTCAATAGACTAAAATCAATAGTTTCAGATTTGCATTTTGGTTCTACAATTTTGGAGAGTGATTATAGAAATATTTTCTACAGATATAGCGATATCATCAAATTCGTATCTTGACCAGAATGAATTTTGAAAATGTTGCAAAATATCGATGTAAAGAAAGAAATCAAAAAGAGATTAGATGAATATTCAAAATTGAAATCATTGGATCAAAAAAAGAAGATGATGTCTCTAATCAAATTATTGATCAACTTATATGTATCAGGAGTAAAACCAGAAAATATGGTACTTAGGAAGTTACCAGTTATCCCACCTGATTTGAGACCAGTTGTTCAGTTGGATGGTTGAAAATTTGCATCTTCAGATGTAAACTTGTACTACAGAAGAGTACTGATGAGAAATATCAGACTTAGAAAGATGGTACAAGTATGAATGCCAGATGTAGTAAAAAAGAACGAAATCAGATTGTTACAAGAATCAGTAAACAATTTGTTGGTATGAGAGAGAGGAGGTGCAGCAAAATGATGAGCATGAGTGAAAGTATTCAAATCTTTGTCAGATATGCTATCTGGAAAAGAGTGAATCTTTAGGAAAAACTT
>Ga0247610_10001545_pt1 | contig 28447 bp, 44 predicted proteins | sample 174DNAGHGhighgp2_FD_193483 | JGI IMG/M metagenome (GOLD analysis project Ga0247610, IMG submission 193483) | Sheep rumen microbial communities from Palmerston North, Manawatu-Wanganui, New Zealand - 1742 DNA GHGhigh gp2 | ecosystem: Host-associated > Mammals > Digestive system > Stomach > Rumen...
TCAAATATGTTGTGATAGCTTTGTCAAGACCAAAGTCTTTCAAGATGTCAATATCAGGATTTAAGTCATACCAACCAAATCTGCTTAGAGGAATACTCCCATGAGGATCCCATCTATTCAAGTTCTAGAATCCAGTCTCAACACTATTGATTGAGTCTTTGTTGAATCTCAAGATGTGCAAATCAGTTTCATAGCTGTCAACAAACCAAACAATGTCATTGTATTTGTATTGATTGCCATACTAGTATTGGTAGATTGAAGCCTAGCCAAAGATAGAGTTGTAGAACTTCTCAAGCATCTTGTCATTCACAAGAAGGCGATTGAATATTCTCTAAGCCGAATATTTTGTTGCATATTCATTGCTAGCAACATCTAGATTCTCTGTGTTTGGAATTATCTTAGCCATTACTGAAATCCTTGTTGAACATTGCTTGCAAATCCTGAAGTGTAGTAAGAGTAGTATGACACATCTGGATCAAGAAGAAAGCAAAAACTTGAGTTTGTTATTGATACAATGTCTTTTGCTAGATAGTAGACACCATTAGTCTTGTTTGCTGGGTGCATTGTCTAATATGGTTTTTTAGATTCATCTAGCATTAGTGGAGTAATCTAGATGTTGTATCTATTTGTCGGATCAATCACTCTCCCAATATCCTCTAAGTCATATTTCATAGAGCTGTCAACATCAAGAGAATTAGCTTCCATGTAGAATCCACCAGAGTTTATTGAATATCTGTAGCTTGGAGCAGTAGATGATCCTTCAGCATTCCAAGCAAGATTTACTTTGTAGAATTTCTAGCCATAAGGCAATGAGTCATTCATTCTTGAAGCTTGGGTTGAATCATTCTTGACAATTCCACCATGCTCTAGATATCCGCTTTTCCAGACTTTATACCATTTGCAAGTATTTGCATCTCCAGGAAAAGTCTTTTTGTAGAAATGCAAGACATAGTCAAATCCCTGATCATCTTCACCCGGTGTAGCACTATACTCTTGGAACATGTCAACATTGGTGAGATCTTTCAGAAGATAGAAATCATCTAATGATTTTGACTCTCCATACTTGTCTATCCAATGCTATGTCAATCCAGAAAGATGATATTCAATGAGGTGTCGATCCATCATTGAACTAAGAGTCTAGTCAAAAAATGTATCTAGATCTTCTTCAAACTTCACGGTGTCTTGATTCTTGAAGAAATCTTTCCAATATGCATCATCTGTTGGCAGTGCATCATTTCCGCTGCTAAGTGATACCCGTATTCTTGTTGGTTGAAGAACATCACCAAGATAGTATAGTGGAAGTCCAGCTGGATTTCCTGTTATCTCACCGGTGGCAACTTTCTTGAATAAGTTGAACTCTAAGTCTTCTTTTCCTTTGATTTTCTGAAACTCATTCTTGAGATATCCATTATTCATCACAATGCTCTTGATGTATGTCTTGTTATGTGAGACAAATTGGTCAAGATCTTCAGTGTTTATCCAGACAGCATCACCTTTCTTGTAGCAAAAGTCTTCTTTGTCTTGCTGCTTTGTCAATGCTCTGTTGTACCATGTGCAAGTCCAAATCTTTGGCTTGATCCCACTAGCTGGAACTAGCTGACCATCATTTAGAATCATGACTTTAGATGCATTGTTAAGCTCTTGTCTGCTTATAGCTTGCACCTTTGGTTCAGTCATGTTAGATCTAGATTCATTAGCCATATTTCACATCATCTCTTTCACTTTGCATCATGACTCAAACTTAACATCAAACAACTATGTGTTTGCCGGAGCTACATCTTTAGCAATGTCTCTGATAGCTGTTGTTATTTCAAATTTCAATCTTTTTAGAGCACGATCTGCACTTGTAATCTCAGAATCTTCTCTATTTTCTGCAGTATCTACTTTGTTTTGCATCTGCTCTATTCCAGTATCAGAGACAACAATTGAATATAAATTTGATTTGTGTCTTGCACTGCTTCTGTAGTCAATTGGATATATGTATTCTATCTTCTAGAATGGCTTCTTCTCAAACGAAGTTTTCAAGCCATCTTCAGTGTTTGACTTTTCCGTCTCAAGATCAACAAGAGCTTGTGCATTTTCAACCTAATCGGCTTCTCTATCTCCAACATATCTTAAATTGTCATAATATTTGAGATATGGCTTTCCAGCACAAGCATTAATCTCAACATAGTCTCTGCAGTGATCAATTTCATTTGCAGCACTCATTTGCATAGAGTAAAGAGAGTTGAAAGCACTTTTGCTTGTGATTAGTCTTCTGAAATAGGCAACTCCATCATCATAATCTGCATGAATGCTAGCCGCTGCTAATCCTGATTTTTCACTCACCGGAATGTCAATTATGTAAGAATACATGACATCATTGAAGTTCACCAGAGGATTGCTACGTGCATCTCCATTCTTGCCAAACACATATGTCTTCAGATTTCTTGAGTCAAGCTGCATTGTATAGTCAAGAGAAGAGCTTATCTCACTTCTAGCATCAAGAAGTGAAGAGTAGAAGTAGTATGGTTTCTTTGATATTGGCTAAGTCAAAACAAGAGCATCATTCTAGAAATCATTCTGCATGCTTGTCTAACAAAATCCAACTGGCATTCTTACCATGCTTGGAGCATATATGTCATGGTGAAGATCTGTATCATGCAGATTGTAGTTTTTCTGATCTTTGATTCCAAGTTTCTTCAAACTGACATCTCGAATGTCATATAATCCATATGCTTGTTGAGCCCATTTTCCAGAAACAGCGTAGTCATTCTTGTCATTTTTGTCATGATCAGCTAAAAGAGTCTAGTTGACCATTATTCTGTTTCTGTTGAATTGCTCAATCTTAGCTTTCATCTCTTCTGTACAGCAGCTTAGGAACAATCTGATGTATTTCTTAGATTTTGCATCAGTTTCAATGTAGTAGATTTGCTGTTCATTCAAGACAATCTATGCATCATTCTCTTCTGTTGAGAATGGAGTATCATCAGCTTTCTAGATGTATTCAGTTGGATAGTAATATCCTAAGCCCTATTCAGTTCCAATGTCATGGCATGAAAGTGCTGATATTATTCCAGCTTCTTTGTCCTGCATTGAGACATAGCCAGAAGTCTACTCTTCTGCTGACAAAAAATGTATGCGATCATATATTTGGTACCCGAGTTCAAGATCTGCATTTATCAAAGTCTTGTCTGGTCCAACGGCAATATAATTAAGATTTGCAACATTGTACTTAGCCATCACACATACTCTCTAACATTAATATTTATCACCAGGAAATGCTCTAAAAACGGTAAGTATTGATAATAAAGATGGCTATACGAACTTTCAGGAAAGGCTAGTAGATCTAGTATCAATACAAGAAGCTTGGAATATTTCCAATGAGATTTCCAAACTCTATTTCAGCTCTTGGAAGATAGTCACAAATAGCTTTTAGGCAGCTTCAATCTGTTGAGAATCTTGATGAAAAGTTCTACAAAGTGCTTGAAGATGGATTCAAAAACTGCACTTAGTTGAGCTCTGTGACATTTAATTAGTCATTGACTGCTCTGGATTCTAGCTCATTTGAGAATTGCATTAGTCTCAAGCAACTTACTTTGCCATCTTCTCTAAAGACAATAGGAGACAACTGCTTCAAAAGCTGCACAAATCTCAAAATAGCTAGCTTTGATTGGTTTGATGAAGAGCTTCCAGTTGGATCAACTTCTACAGCTAGCTAGTTGACATCTCTTGGAAATGGTGCATTTGATGGGTGTCAAGCTTTGAATGGACTTGTTGTTCCAGCCGCAATAACAAGCCCATCATAGATTGGAGGGGAAGCACTTAAAGGATCTAATATATCTTAGGTGACATTTCTTGGAATTCCATCATCAGCTAAAGACACTATTAAAGCCGGAGAAGTGTTTGGAAATGCAAAAGACTGCATATTCTTCACTTCTGATGCAAAAAAATTCACTTATTCAGCAAAAGCGAAAGCAATTGATCAAGATACTTCATATAAGCTGTATGGAAGTGTTAAGTCTGCTACTGTTGGACGCACTAGACTTAGAAGATTCCACAAGTTTGAAAGAGCAGTTGTTGAATGGTGCATCACTTCAAGTTCAAAAGATGGAGTGAAGTTTCCATAGGTTCCATGCCCAATCATTGTTGCTTATGGAGATTTCAAGACTTCAGCAATCTCAAAGCAATTTCTAGCAAATGTAATTGAAAACAAGTAGTTTCAAAAGTCTCTTCAAACCGAATTAAACTGCTATTTGTTTGTATTGTCAAGAAATGGCTAGATAGAGAGAAATTCTTCTGTAGATGCAGATTTACTTTATTTCAGAGACACTCTCAACTCCGGAAAAGAAATAGAGAGACAATTTGTGTCGTTGAACTTCTACTATGGAGTCAATTTTTCAACAACAACAACAATGTCAACAACTCCATCTGAAGTCTTGAGTCTTCTTAAGACTGGTGCAGAAAGAACTGGATTCAACTAGTTTGACTATGAAAAATTTGATATCAAGCTAGAAGAGCCATATGTTGAATCCATTCCTTCTGGAAGTGGATCGGCTCAAAGTGGATATAATCCTTGGTGGTGGAATGGTGGATCTGCTCAAGATATTCCTAATTGGAATCCATCTTGAAGAACATCAATATGTGTGGCATCCATATATCACTAAGGAACACATGACCGCAGAGTTTATGTTGTCAATGTCTAGATAGATTGAGTTCACCGGATTTGTGGTGCCAACATTTGATATTTTCAGACGATAATGAGCCCACGACTTCTGGTTTTTATCATTATAGTCAATCTTCTATGATCCTGAGAACAACTCAAATGTCTTTGCTGCTCCATTAACAGTACAAGCAACTGTTGGGGTATAAGCAGTGTTTGACTTGTTCTAGAAAAACACATAGATTGTCATGTCACCAGGATCTTTTGGAACTAAATTTGATGGAAGAAGATCTGAGAGAATGAGTCTACGATTTGCCATATCTTGATTAGTCCACAAATTAGTGTAGATTGGATGAGTCTTGTCAAACTAGTCTAATTGCTATGCTACATGTCTTATAGTAGCTACTGGATAGTTCTAGAATGTCAGCAATCCACTGAAATTCCAATTTTTAGTGCAGTTAAAATCTTGGTTCTTTTGAATGCAATTGCTCTTCAATGAGTTCACATCATTGTTGATGGCATTTATCACTAAAGTATGCACCACTTTGTTAGTCCCACTCTAGTTCAAAGCATCTCTTCTAGTGATGATGTCGACATCAAACTTAGCAGTTTCAAGTATCTTGAATGTGTCACTGCTAAGCTTGTCATATAGAATAGCTTCTGTAGTGAAATAGTCTTTATCACCCTTAGCAACTAAGAACCGATCATTCGGCCCAATCTATGTTGCTTTAGGCATGTCATAAAGTGATTTGTATTGAACTGCCATAGTACATTCCTCTTCTTCTATTTAATGCTAGTATCATCCAACTAGTATGAGTGAATTCAATGAATTTCCAGGAATTGCATGAGTTGCATAGCTCTCTCCTTCTGAAGGTGCTACATTGTTCTTTGGAGAATATCCAAGCACATCAATATTGCTCTTCACAATGCTTATCTTTCCATAGTCAATAGACAAGTCACACGGATAACCACTCAAATCGGCTATCTCAATCTCATCAAATGCAAGTGAATATGATGTGTTCTTGAACTTTTTCATTCCTTCAACATCATACTTTGTTTTGAACATCAATGGATATGTTCCGTATGTAGTTGTTGTTATCAACATATCCAGAACACCAGAAGCATCATCTTTAGCATCTATTGAATAGCCAACCGTTGTGGCTGATGTGTCATAGTCAAGAATCTGCTTTGGATACAATATTGTGAACTTGCATTCACTGCTAAGCATCTTTGTTGCAACTAGATTTATTGGAACTTCAACACTGATATTTCCGGCATTAGATCCATATGCATCAAGATCAATCTAGACATCTGGAACTGTCAAATAAGCTGTTCCAACTTGCATCTAGTCATGGAGTGAATTTCTCTAGATTTCATATGTCTTCTGCATCAAGAACTTTGGTTTGTCATCGGAGATGTTCCAAATGTGGTAGCTTAGAACTTTGATGTTCTAATATCCATAAACCCTTCCACCAATGTAATATCTTGCTTGAAGAACAATGTCAAGCATTCCATCTTCGCCGCTCTTCAATTTCAAGTAAGTTCCTTCAATGGTGTCAACATACAAGAGATTGTTCTCAATCTTGACATATGGAGAATCTAGCCAGTTGAAGTAGTTGAAGTACAGAGTTATTGAATCATCTTCAGCTTCTTTCTTGTAGTTAGCATATATTCTCAAGAGCTTTGACAAATCAACTGGATATTCAAATGAACTTGTTTCGGTATTGTATGTTGGAGTGAAATCAACAGTCACAAAGTCATTTATGTTTACTTTGTCAGTGTAGTTCTCTGACTTCAATGGAGCCCCACCATATGCTTCTTGAAACTTGTTCAAAAATTCATCAACTGACTTGTTCTTTACATAGGTTTCATACTTATCACCACTCAGTTCTATTGATTCTGACATTCCAGCATCTGATGTGCTTGAGAACTTAACAAACTAGAAAGCTCGTGGATCAGCTGCATCATATTTTGTGAAGTTCTCTACTCCATCAGAATCAACATCAAGCCAATCTTCAAATGCTCGAACATCATCTACATCATCTATTAGCACCGGAATGTCAACTTTGCCAATTGCTGACAATATTGCACTTGGCTCATCATAGCACATGACAAACAAGTTCTTGTCATTGAACACTTTTCTGAGAACTTCAAGATCTGTATTAACTCTAGACAACATCTTGTTTCCAGAGACATAGCTTGCAGCTGTCTTTGGATAGCTGACATTCAGAGTTGGAAAGTAGTATAAGTCGCTTGAGATTGCAAAATGCAGCTCTTCATCATATTTGAATCCTAGAGCACTTGTTCCTCTTAAGCAATATACATCGCTCAGTGCATCATAAACTGAAAGCTCTACATCCTTAAGCTTTGTCCTCTTTCCAGAGTCATCAATATAGAAACTCTGCATGAGTGAACTTACATCATTGTTGTCAAGCTTGCTTCGATCAAAGAAGATTCCCCAACCACGTCCATCATCCGGTTGATCTGGATCTTCAGTATTTGGCAGATATCTGCAGTTTACTGCTCCGTATGCGTCAAGAAGATGATAGTATTTAAACTAAGTGAGATCACTTGGATTGTAGAGAAGTATCTTGAATGTTCCTTCTCTTACAAATGCAGACTTTGATGTGTCCTAGATGTAGAAGAACAAATTGAGCAACTTGTATTCTCTAGAGAACTAGCATTCAATCTTTGAAATATTCTCAATGTAATTGCTGTCAAACTTGCTAGAAGTTCCAATAGTTGTTCTAGTTCCAGTTATCTTGACAACATTTGTTGTGTCAAGATTCTACTCAAAACAATATTCAGCATCTTCTATAGTTCCATCATTGAATATGTAGTCTAGCTCTTGCTTTTCAATGAATGAAGTCAATGGGGCAATTGCATATGGATTCTTTCCAAGTGTTGCTTCATTATACATCAAGATCTGAAGATGATCATAGTCTTTTTCAGAATATTGGACTAAATCATATATCCGGTCAAGATGAATTGTCATTTGATATCCACTATCTTTCCCAGATTCATCCAAGCTAAGAAATGCCAGGTCAATGGTATTCCCAACATTTAGAACCATGTTCTCATTCAAAGAAGGATTAGATATCAACTTGTATGTCTTGTCATAGTCCTTGATGTAGTCTTCATATACTCGTCCAAACTGACTCTCTTCTGTTATCTTGTTATAGTCAAGATATGGATTTGGATTTGGATTCACTAGATTGATTTGGTAGTCAATGTCTCTAGAAACTCCAAGAAGCTCAATATTGTAGTATCCATAGTCTTTATATTTTTTATAGAGAAGAATCTCATGAATATCACTTGGATAAGATGGAATGTAAGAAATGTCCGCATTGATGTTGTGATCTCTCGGTTCTCCATTCTAGAAGAGACTTCCACCATTTCTGTTGAATGTGATGAGAGTTATGTTGTCATTCAAGACATCATGTGAATTCATCTCAAATGCCAGTGGATCTCCTATGATAGCTCCATCCGTGTTCTCATCAAAATCTACTATGTTCTCCGTTGTCTTTACAGATATTGAGCTGCTCAATGCTGTATCAGTTCTCAATATTCTTGTTGCCAGAGCCATAGTGACTTGCATTGACTCTAGATCAAATCCAACACAAACATCATCAGATGATGGAATTCTGTTTCCAAGCTTGAATCTGTTGACAAATCCAGTTCCTTGTGGAGTTCTAGCAAACTATGTTCCATTTTTTATTCTTATGACAAACATCGCTGGGGTGTAGTCATTCTCTGCAAGATGCCATAGCTAACTCTTGATCTCTTTGCTGCCTTCTTCTCTCTAGAAATGCTTCACAACATAGACAAAGTCAATTGCTGATGAATCATATACATAGTAGCCAACAAGAGCTGGCCATCTTTCACCATCCTAGAGAGATGCTAAGTCAAGCGTCCATTTTGGATTGGGTGTGCCATCTAGACTAGTATCATCATCAAATGCGTAGTGAGATCTATTCTCCTTTCTAGGCCCTTTTCCCTAGAAGAAGTCAATTCTCTCAGTCTGTGCTTCACCATCACGGTTTACATTCAAGAACAACAGCCATTCTAGATCTTTTGTCTAGTCATACTTAGTTCTAACAACACTTGGAATTACCCAACCAAACTAGAACTAGTTGTGAAATTCATTGAATTCAGAGCCAAGATCAGCATTATAAGAAACTAAGAATATGTTAGCTTGATTCTATGTTATCTCAAGATCATAGAAGACACACATTCTTGAGTTGATTTTAATGATTTCTCTCTTTGTCTTTGGATCACGATATGTGATTCCATTTGGAGTCAGTTCTGCTAGATGGATTATTGATGGATTTAGCTAGTTTGTCTCTGAAATGTAGTATGCTGGATGCTCGCCATGAAATGCAGGAAATGCAATTGGATGGTTTGCAAGTCTAATCCACAGCTCTCCAAGTGTGTTCTTCTTCTGCTTGTATGTCAATTTGTCTCTAGAGAACAACTTAGAATAGTCATAGCTCTTCAAGAGAATGTAGCTATTTCCTTGAATGTCAAGACCATATTTATATATGTCATAGAACTTATTGCCTAGATCATTGCTAGTTCTATCTTTTGAAGTTGCAATCTCTTTTATCAATGAAGCATATTCAACAAGCTACTTGGCTATGAACTTGTATTGCTCACTTGGAAGTTGAAGATGCTAGTAGTATTTCTCAAAAAATGTTGTTGGCACAGCTTCATTCAAAGCATTAGCAACAGCAACATTTGTAGCGGCTGACAAATATGTGTTGACAAAACTCTTGTTCAAGCTAGAATCAACTTGAGATGGTAACACATAATTTGACACATATGCTCTTGATCCACTGAAGTTCAAAATCTTCTATTTTGTTATCTTTTCAGTTTCTTCATTGAAGTCAAACAATGCTGAAATTCCAACTTTGTTGTCTTTCAGTGCAGTATTGACATTCCGCATTATGTCACTTGCTATCTTTCTTGAAGACTTTTGATCATTTATCTAGTTGATGCACAATGAGCTCAATGACAGAAAATCTTCAACTGCTGGAGGATAGAAAATTCCATCATAATCCACAACTTCATTGACTATTCCAGCTGCTGTAGTGTTTGGACTTCTTTCATATCTTGACACATAGCCACTCCAGTCAATTAGTCCATTTGGAGCTGCTCTCCATGTGTTGATTGTCTCCCCAAACTAGCCAAAGTACTTCTTTGCATTAGCATCAAAGTTAGCTTCTTCAAGGTCATCAACAACTGTTGACTTGAAGCCAGAGTCAAGAAGAGTCTATCCTGGAATCTTCTTTATGATATTCCAGAGATATGGATGCACCTAGTATGATGGATGAGTCTAGTTCTTGATGTTATAGTATGGGTCATAGCAGAATTCTCTTCCACCATAAGTCAACATCAACTTTTTGTACTTGTTGTAGATAGGATGCTAGAAGAAGTTCAAAGATGACAACCTAGCATCAATCACTTCAGGAAAAGAAATTCCATCAACACTCAACTCAGATGATACATCAGTGCTAAGTGTGTCAATGCACTTGTAGACTTTCTATTTGTTCTAGTTTATGATGTTGTTAGCAACGTTTGTTCTCTAGACTATTGTCTCAAGCAGAGTTTCAAGAATTGTAGACAATTGCTCTTCAAGCTAGTTTCCTTCTGAGATTCGAATTGCAACTCCATCATCATATATTGCTTCTTCAAGATCTCTCTTGTCTTGCAGCAATTTGCTGTATGTTCCTAAAAACTCACGTATCTTTGATTGAATGCTTTCAAGATTTTTTCCATCTGTCTTTTCTCTATAGTATTCAATCTTATCAAGATTGTCAAATGTCAAGTCTCTGACAGCAATAAATCCAAACAAATAGCTCTAAAGCTCAGTATCAGTGAATATTCCATCAAATGCTTGCTTTACTGGAAGATATTCGGAACTGATTGTTATCACTCTGCTTATGTAGCTTTGATATTTTTCTATGTTAGGATCTTTGCTGAAGAATGTTTCATCTATAGCTACAAGTTTCTCTATCAGGCTTAAGATATTGTTATACAAATCAGCAGCATCATCGGATGTTGATATTCCAAATAGAGAATGAGCCATAGTCTTTACTTGCTGATATGTTGTTTCTACATCATCAATTCCAGATTCTACATTATCACATACAGCTAAAATTCCTTCATTCATCAACCCATAATAGAATACATCACCTTGTGACATAGATGTAGGTGCATTCATATATTCTCTTACAGCATTGATTCTATCTTTAATTGCAGCATCTGATGTATATGGTGTTACAGAAGTTGTATCTGTAAGATAATGTTTGTCAGATGTTGGCCCATAAAACCAGCATTCAAACCCAGGATCTGGAACATATACTACATATTCCCATCCTTTTGATGGTGGTGTAGATTTAGCTCCTGCTACTCCACGCGGGTCATCTTTATCTGAATAGCTTGAAAACCATCTAACCTCACTATCTCCAAGTTTATATCCAGGATTATTATCATTGAAGTTAGCAACAGCATTAGTGAAAGTATTGTTTAGAGTTTCATATTGTGTCTTGCAGTTAGTAGCTTGTGTCTAAAGCATCTTCAGCTACTCTATCAAGAACTGCTTTCTGGTTTCAATATTCTTGTTTAGATAGTCATATACATATTTCAATTCATCATCAAGTGTAATTGCATGTACATCAACAAATCCATATTTTGAAGCTAAATCATTAGTAATTTCACCAATACTGCTAGTCAATGAGTCCAACTTATCGTGAACATATGCCTCTGTGCAAAGCAGTGACCAGTTTTTGATATTTGATTCCTAAGAATAGATATCTAGCTAGTGGATATGCTCATACAAATTGGTATCTGGATCATCAAATGCTGGATTTCCAATGTAATATGGACACAGATATGCTCCACGTCTAATGTCTTCACCATCATACAAATACTTGCAGTTTTCAAACTTCTTGTAGTAGTATGAATATTCACTTGAGATGAAGTCATTGTATCCACTTGAAAGCTAGCCCATTGCAGAGCTTATCTCTTCAAGTGTTGGATTATGCTTGTCATATATGTCAGAAAGACCAACAAGATATCTATCTGACAAATCTTTAAATATCTTTGTCTCGAGCACATTTGAGATCTAGTTGCTTATGATATCATTTGGCCATTCATACTTGTCTTCTTCTGGAAGATATTCATTGAATGCTAGCCAATCAGCAGAAATCTTCACAAGCTATGCAAACAAGTCACTTGCTATCTCTCCAGAAGACAAAGTTGAAGAGAAGATGGTTGACAGTATAGTTGGATCTCTATACATGAAAGTGTCATTTGCACCAAGATCATATATTGTGCTCAAAAAATCTTGAAGAGAACTCCCAATAGTTGACAAAGGATTCTGCAGAGCTAATGTGCTAAGATAGAATCTCTCAATTTCAGCAATCTTGTACTGGAGACCATCACCTTTCATTATGTCTGGTGCATCAATAGTGGTCTTCTCCCAATATCTCTCATTGACATCTGCATTGCATTGAGCACTTAATGAAGTTCTAGTCTTGATGTTAAAATACTCAGTTTCATCATAGTTTTCATTGACACCAATTGTGTACATTCCAGGATTTGTTGAGAACTAGTGGTCACTCAAGCTAGAGAAGATTTGCTCAAACCCACTCAAGATGTTCTCACTAGAAAGATCTGGATCTTCAAGATATCTTTTTGCATTGTGCCTTGCATAGTCAATCAACCACTCATTGATGATGTATATCAAGAGAAGATTAGTGCCCTTCATGTAGTTTTTCTGTGTCTAGAGCTTGATTTTCTCTCTGATTTTGTTGATGTATAGTGCAAGCTTTGCAAGATACTCAGCAACTTCATCTATCATCTGATAGTCTAAGTCTATTGATGGATTTCCAGTTGTATTTGAGCTAGAGATTACAAGTCTTGGATTTGGATCATTAGTGACTTCAAAATAGTTTGGATCATAAGAATACAACGTTCCATTTTGCTAGACTTGAGCAAAATAGTTGTCAATGAAGTTAGCATATTCTAGAACTTTTCTTGCTCTGTAGTATGATCCTCTAGTAGCATTCTTCTGGCTTGGAGTGAGCTTTCCTGAGAATTTGCTCATCTTCTGCGTGTCAACAGAAGCATGTCTTCTAGAATTTTCAACTTGAAGAACAGAAAGTTCGGCACCACTGTAGTTGCTGAATTCATCATTACCAACTTCAATACTGTCCACAATCTTCTTCTCATCAAAAGATTTCTAGACATGGTTGAATCTCTTGATTTCAAGAATCTTCTGCTCAAAGCTTCCATCAAATGATGAATCAACTTCATCAAAACTGCGATAGTTCTTCTAGTAGTATTCAGTACCAAGATCTGGATATATGCAGTAGCTTGTAGTTCTTCCATTGTGGTTTATTGTGAAGTTGTATTTCAATGACAAGAAGTCATAGAGTACTGTTCTGAAAATCTAGTGCAACAACTCTTCATACTAGCCTTCATCAATTCTTGTTGGATCTTCATCAAATCTCAGATTCTAGTAGATGATGTTTATCTTTGATCCTTGGTTTTTCAAGTTAGCTAAGACATCTCTGTTGTAGAATCCACTGCATTCCATTCCATCAATACTTTCTAGCAAATCACTTACTATTCCACTGTCATCTACAAACTAGTTGGTTGACAAAGCATCAAATACATCCGGCTAGAAATTTGCAAGTGGGGTAAATGAGTTGTCATAGACAACAGCATTGTTAGTTGACTTCCAAATAGAGAACTTGTAGTCATTTACATATATCTTTACAGCAGATAGCTATGTAGATAGCTCGGCTTCTGTCAGCTCATTCACCTAGCTTATCTTTGAGCATAGATCAGGATCATCATAGAGATTTCTGGTAACAAATGCTAAAGTATTAGCATAGTTTAATTCTCTATATGTCTAGCACATCTTCTTGAAAGCTGTTGGAATCTCAAGAGGATTTTGTGTTGTGCAAAAGCAGTCACATGACAATGTCAATGACCCATGTCTGAATGTTTTGTTTAAATCGGTAGCAAAGTCATTGTGAGTCAAGATGTTTCCATCTTCCAAGATATGTGCTAAAAATCCTGGTCTCAAGAATCCAGCTCTCAAAAGTCTCTTCTTGTCTATTGAAAGAACATCAAGCAACTTGACAATCTCTTCTGGAAGAGCATTGATGCAGTCAAGAACAGTGTTCTTGAAGTCAAATAACTGAAGCATTGACTTCAAAGATCTCACTTTACAGATGTCAACATTTGAAACATAGTCAACATATCTCTTCACATTGTCATAGATTGTTGATCCTAGATCATCTCCTACAGCAGAGAGAACTTGATATATGAATGCTTCATGTGTAGGTCTCTAGAGTTGATAGTCTACAAATCCACTCTAGAAGTTGTTGTTTATGATGAATGACCCTAAAGCAGATGTCATCTGAAACTCATCAGAGTTCAGTTTGACATTGCTCATTATTGATTCTACAGAACTAAGTGACATCTCTTTAAACTTTCACATTCACTTGAATACACTTGCTTAGAACTTTATTGTGTTCACGGTTGATAGAGACTTCCTGATGATCTTTATTCGCTCTTTCAACTTATTTTGCCCAACAAACACCGGAAACTAGAACTCTTCAAGCTTTCTAGAAGAGTTAGAAATTACTAAATCATCACCAAGCTTTATGAGATTATCAGCATTTGTCCAAGATGCAAATGAAAGACCATCATATGCAAATGACTTGATTCCAGCATCAATCAATGCTTTAGATGGGGTGAATACTGTTCTCACTCTAGCAACACCATCTATTGAGTAGATGTCATTCAGCATCTTGTTGAAATCAACAACCTATCCAAATTGCATTTTGTTTATGTCAAATCCTCTAGCTATAGCATTTGCAACATCTGTCTGCAATGTGTTCATCACATACACATTGTTGTCATCTAAAGTGATTTCAACATATGATTCACATGTTGGGTCAAAGCCTTGAGCATCATCAAAATCCAAGAGATATTTCTAGATTGCATACTCTGGAGGACAAGCACAAATGTCAAAACAGACATCAATAGCTTTGCAAGCAACAATTTCAGCTGTCATGAGCTTGATTGGATTCAGAACAGTTTCAAGATTTATTGATGTTGTTGCTGCATCAAAATTCACCCCACTAGTTTTTAGCCAAATATATAGATTGTTTGCATCTGCAGCATCAGCAAAGAAATAATCATGTCTAGTGAAATTGTCTTTTGAGATGTATCTAGTTGGTGATCCTGATATAGATAGACCAAGATAGTCAGAATACTTCACAAAATTTCCATTAACCCCAAGTTCGTACAACCACTTGTAGAAAGTAGCTAGATAGTCCCAATTGTTCATGCACTTCACATCAGCTAAGTCACTTGTTCCAAGTTTTGAGCTAGCTACATTCCTAATGTAGTATTCATAGTCAAACTTAGTAACCAATCTATTTCCTGTACTGAACCAAAGTGGAGCATTCTCACGAATCTTGTCAACATCTTCTTCAAGTTTTGGTGTTGATGATGAATCTGCACTGAACTAGAGTGTGTAGTTTGTTGCACTTGTTATCGAGTAGCTAGATGAAGATCCTTCTCCAAAGAAAATCTCATTGTATTCATCTTCAGTTAACCCAAACATGTCAGGATTGTGTTCAAATCCAAGGCTCTGATCTTCTATAGAAGATGCATCTATTTTTCCATCTAGACCATTTGAGTCTAGATAGAATATGTAGACCTTGTCACCCGGGGCAAGTTTTCTTCCAACAACACCATTTCCAAACCTCAACTCATAGACTTTGTCTTCATTCAAGTATGTGGTGTAGACTTTGTACCTTCCAGGATATAGACTTTTGAATGCTGTCTCGTTGTTGAACAATGTTGTTGTGCTTGAAGCATATCCAATGAATATTCCATTCAAGTCACATTCCCATGCTCTGTCAAATATCCATTTGCCTTCATTCTCATCAAAATGCTTCACAAATACATCAATGAACTCATGTGAAACATAACGATCTTTGTCGGCATCCGACAAAAGACCATCAAGAACAAATGTCTCGTTTTCAATACCAGATGCAGTGAATATTGTTGGGTATAACTTCCACTAGCCATTGTATAGAGTAACAGACTGTCTTACATTCTCAGTCAACTCTTGAGAGCTATTAACAATATAGTCATCATAACTGTCAAGGTTCTTGGCAGACATATCTCTTTTTGTTGAAAAATAGATTTTTCTGCCAAGTGAATCAACTAATTTTGTATCAACTCTTGAGTAAAATGGAATTTGATAATTCCTCAAACTGATTCCATTAGTTGAGATCACATATGTTTCTATTGTTGACGGCTAAAATCCTCTTGGATTGTATCCAATCAGCTTCACAAGTCTTGAAATGTTCTTATAGAGCTAAACATCACTGAACATTGACTCTGCCGCCGCATTGTTCAACTAGTATACAAGACACTGATACATGTAAGAGATCAAATCAATGAGAATACTAGCATTTGAGCCCTCATAGATTTGATCAGTCAATTTTGTGTCTTCTTGCAACTTTCGAGTTATCAAATCTTTTATTGAATAAGCCGAGAACCGAAGAAAATCTGTTGAATGATTAGCCATATCTTCTATCTTTAGCTTTATTTACCACCAGGTAGAATTCTCAAATAAATCATTTGTAAGTATTAAATGTAAAGTTAAACACATATGGGAAAATCTAACTCAAATCAAGAATAGCTTGACTTTAAGACTCTAGACAAGAAAAATTGGACTGGATTAGGCGGACATCTTGATGATGAGCCGGTTGTCATCAAAGAAAGATTTGATGACCGTCCATTGATTATGTTTCCTAAAGAGAACATGAGATTTGCTAATGCTATGATGAAAGCTTCAGCCGGTGGTTGGACCGTTCCAAATACCGTGAGCTACAAGAATGGATGTGGAAACTCTACAGACTAGGGAATTGGATCTTGTTACATGCACACTAGTATAAATTGGGCTAAATGGCTAACTTGGATCCACACATCAATCAAATACTCTCCATCTAATGACACGATTGATAATGTATATGCTAAAGGTCATGGTGGTGGATATGAAGATAACTTAGCATGGGTTTGGGATGTGAGTGGAGATGCCTTCATTGACAAATTCAAAGCAGTTTGCCATAAATGTGGAATAACAACTAGTACATTTGAAAACAAAAACCATCAAACTGCAACAGGAAGAGGAAGTGTAGCAAAAGAAAATGCTATCAAGATGCTAAACCAATATGGACCTTTGTTTTATGCACATGATTGTGGCATGTATTCTAGTTCAGGATATCATGCAATTCTGCTAATTGGATATGACAGCAACAAAGTGTATTTCATGAACAGTTGGGGAAGTCTTCCATGGCCAGAAGTCACTTGGGAAAGATTCACTTCATTTGATCATCCTTATGCTGGTGGCAGAGATGTATATTTAGCTGCTATTGGCTCCGGTAGTGGGACTAATGTGTGGAAAGATCTTTGAATATAGTCAATCAACCATTTCTATAGACTTGACAATATCTTTTCTAACTTGACTAATTGATGAATTCAAGTGGATTCTTTATCATTTTTCCAATGCTTGGACTAGCAAAATCAGCTATAGATCTGCTATCAATGCCTTTTTCAAGACCATCGCAAATCAAATTGAACTTACAAAGTATGCATTTTGATGGCTTTGAATAAAGATTATTTCGTACATTCAATGCACTTTTGATTGAACTTGAACCATATCTTCCAAGTCTCTTTAGCAATTTTTTTCCGCCATCTTTCTTTATCTCTTCAAGATATTCAACTCCAGAAAGCTCAACATTCCAGTCAAACCAATCATAGATATGCTGCAGATGGCCAACAATGTGCTATTCATATCCTTTCATTTCACAGAAAGGCATATATCTAACAAAAATTAAAGATGATGGTAGCTAGTTCTTGATGAAATCAATAGCATCTTTCAAGTGTGGTCTAAGCTTGTTGTAGTCAATTGTTCTAGCTAAATCAGATGCTTGATCAAACAGATTTACTGGAAGAAAATTTACTATTGCTGGCTAAAAGACTGCCAAATCATCAAGAATAGTTTGAATCTAAGCTAGATTGAATGTTCCAAGAACAGTGTTAGTTCTCAAAAGCTTATGGCATGCATTAGCTTTCTCAACTGTCTTGATTGCTTTAGGATATGTGCTTCCAAGTGGAAAAATCCGCTAATCATAGTCAACAGCATTCTTTCCTAAGTGATAGCTCAATAGTACTTCATCTATCAAATCCCAACAATCTGAAGTCCAAAGACCACCATTTGTTATGATTGCAATCTTTGATTGTTGATTTCTATCCTTGATATACTGGCAAAGATCTCTCAACTCTTTGAATTCACTTGGCTCTCCACCAGTTATCTCAAAATCTACAATTCCATATGCTATCAAGAAATCTACTTGCTTCTTGATAAAATCAAGCTAGAACATCTTTTCTTGGCACTTGTGCTTGTAGTAGCAGAATCCACATCTTTGATGGCATTGAAATCCAACATAGACCTATGCACGTCTCGGCTAGACTATATCTCTAGGAAGATTTTCTCGTATTGTCTTTTCAATGTTGATGTTCACATCTACGCTAAACACTATCAGGTTGCATTTCCAACAATTGGGCCATAGAAGTTGACATCAAGTTTCTCTTTGTATGTTTTGACAGCTAAATCAACCTCTTCTTCTGTTGTTGCATCAAGAACTTGCTGTTTTGCATCCTAAAGTAGTTTGTTGACAAATCCAATCTTAGAAAGTTGGTCAAATGAATTCAAATATTCTTCAAGCGTCTTTAGATTAGCTTGAGCTTGCTCATAGGCATTCTTCTAGTCAATGAACTTCTGCTCATCTTCAAATGAGGCATTTTCACTTAATTCTTCTGGCTCAGCACAACTCTAAGCTTTTTCTATTATCTCAAAATACTTATCTTCACGATTTCCATCATGGATGAAGATTCCGGCCGCAAGGAGTTTCATATATGAATTGAGATATGACATTGCATCAATTACACTTACCCCAATGATATTCTAGTGCATCAATGCTGTTATGTCACAAAGAGCAAGACGCTTCTTTGTCTCTAGATGATCTACTTTCTCAACTACTAAGTCTGCTGGCGTTATCTCTGCATATTGATGATTCTTAGAGACAACTATCTTCAAACCATCAGCTAAAGCAGCTTTTACAACAGTTATAGCTAAGCTAGATGCTTTCAACTAGACATATTCGGCTCCGATGTTAGTAGCTCCAAAGTATGTTATTCCAACAATTTCATATCTGTCATCAAACTCAACGGCTAACAGCATCTCAATCAACATTTGTTTCACTCTTTCTTTAACATTTAACAAATTCACCAATAGACGCATCCACAGTTGCCATCACACGTGCATACTTTTATCCACACTGTTCTTGTGGTTGATTTGTGATTTGTGCAGTCTGAATAGCATATACAGTCATTCAACACTGGCACTAGCAATTCTTCAATATCTTTCAATCCATCTTTATAGCCATCACTGTTCGTATTATGCACGCTAATAAGCTCATTGGTCTTTACTTTTTGCTTTTCTTTTGGAGCGGTATGGTTGCCATCATTTGCTGCTGCTGGAACGGAATTTATTGCATTTACAAGTTTCTTTATGACATCAACTACTAGATTTTGCTAACTATGCTCTACGATATCCCCAACTTTAACATCTTTAGCAAGATTAGCATCTATTGAAGAAGCATATAGACTATGCTTCTTCCTCAGCTTGATTTCTTCTTTAAGAACATGTCTAAGAGTGTTTATGTTGTCAGAACTAATGATATTGTTATTAGTGTAACTTCCACTTCCTGGATATTTTTTGTAGTCTGAAAACTTTGGAGTAGTTCCATTATATTTAGGATCGGAAGCTTCAGATACTTTGTTTGTATGACCTGGACAGCTGTAGTCTTCACCAGCAGTGTAAGCTGCACAGAAATCATCAACATTAGTGCAAGTAGTTATTGTTTTAGCATAATATGTAGCCATAAGAGTAGTTTAAACCTTCATTTAAGTCCAATCTAGTTTATATTTACGCCGCAAGCAAAATTCAATGATCTAGCAACAAGACCAAAGACCTTCATGTACTAGCAGCGCATCTTTGCATTAGAGACACATTGAATCCAATCATCGTGAATGTTCTTTGAATCTACATAGTTGACATGGCAGGATGTACACCAAACTGCTGAACAATGCTTGCACTTATCATTCTCAACATCAAGTGCTACAATCTTGTCTATCTTATTGAACATTTCACCAAGATCAGAGATACTTCTTGTATCTCCTAGTTGGAAATCTTTCTTAGTTGAAAGATATATGCATCCATGGCATATGTAGAAATTTCCATCAGTGTGCATCATCAATGTCTTTGTCGGATTGCATATTTTTCGGCTCCCATAGTCAAAACGCTTCATCAGTGGATACCCATGTCTTTCAACAAATGTCTTTTCAAATTTTGCAATCTAAATCAATGTCGAAAACCAAGATTCCAAGTCATCTTGACTTGGATTTGACTCAAGCATGTCAAGTGTTGGAGCGTATCTAGCACATTCTCCAAACTCTTCAAATAGCTTCTCATATGATTTCCATATCTTTGGAAGATCAGAAATCATGTCAAAAGACAAAGTAGCTTTGAATGAGAAATAAATCTACTATGTTTTAAGGTATCTAGCAGTTTCAAGCACTTTAGAGGATGATAGTTCTCCACGTTTTATCTTATTATGTGGTTCTCCATCATATGACAACTAAAAATGAATCTTTCTTTTTAATTTGTTGATGCCAAATTTCTAAATCAGGCTTTTTATTTCATCTAAAAGAGTTCCATTTGTAAAAACATAGTATCGAATAAAATCATAGTTAATTGTGGATTCAATGATTTTTTCAACAAACTCTAGATTGAGCAATGGCTCTCCGCCCCAAAATGTAATGTTTAAAACCTCATTTCTTTCAACATCAAATTGCTAGCAAAATGACTATATCAAATCTAGTTGTCTAGCTTCTTCATCTAGATTTCGCTTGAAATCCTAGCATCGCAATTCATCACTTTCAAAGCAATAAGCACAATGGCAATTGCATTTCTAAGTAGTAGTCACTTCAATTCCAAGATGCTCTCTTGGCTTAAGTGTGTTAGAGACAATTCTTTCAAGCTTCTCTAACTTCATCTGCTATCCTCTCCATAGCCTCAACCTACTGCTCATCAACAGAATAAAGTGAAGCTATTGAATCCGCAAGCTGGAGAATTGCAAGACTTATGCTTTCTTGCTCGCTTTCAATGCAATGACTTGCTTCTCTAAGATGCAATACACAAGCAATTAAATGAGATTTTTCAACAAGTTTCTAGTCCATGTTCTCTACTTTCAACAACTTTTGCTAAATAATGCTTCAAGACTTTGTCTCTCCAAACTAGATTGCATTGATGGCTTTCTGCAAATACCGATATAGCATCAAAGCAAGCTTTCTCGATTATGCATAGTTTTTCATCTACAAATCCATTTTCTCTGACTTCAGCCATGCATGATTTTGTGCAGACTTTCTCGTAATCACATCCTTGGCATCCACTAAATTCCAGTTGACTCAACTCTTTTTCTCTCGATTTTGAGATTCTCATGCATTTTCCAACAAAAGAACCATTGAAGAAGCTCATCTTCTAGTATCCAGTCAAGCAAGTAGTTGGAACTAGATTCTGCTTGTATCTTATTCTAGCAATTGCTTCAAAAACCAAAGAAAGATAATGATCTGCTAAGATGCTCTAGATCGGAAAATCCATTTCACTATCTATGATGTCTTCAAGCTCAGATGTCATGATATCTATTATCTTTGTCTTCAATTTCTTACTATCAACTAAATTCCATGAACTTGGAGAATGACTAAACGCTATCTTATATTGAACACCACAAGTATCTTTAGCAAATTTCTTGAAATCATTAACACTATCTATATCTGTTTCTGTAAAAGTGTAAGAGAAAATTGGATGATTCAGTACCTTAGTGATGTTCAAGTACTTCATCGACTAGGTTTTAAAGTCATATGTGGTTACATGCCATTTTACATTAGAAATCATCTAGACCTTAGATAGATTCTAAGAAATCAAATCCCCATTTGTTGAAATGTTAATTTGACATCTATTGTCATCTTCAAATGCTTTGATTATGATTCCAATAGCTTCCAAATTCAACAATGGTTCTCCACCAAAAAGAGATATCTTAAACTTTCTTTGACCACCACACTCAAGCTTCTTAACTTCATCAACAAACTTAAAAGCATCATCTTTAGATGCAACATATGAACTCTTCTCAACCCAACAAAAACTGCAATTTCTGTTGCATTTAGTAGTAGCTATAAACTCATATGTCATGCTTATATTCTATGCAAGACAATGAGCTAAATACAATTAAAATGTCATCTTCACAACACACTCAACAAGATCAACATCTTCATTTGTCTTGTCATCTAAAGCAATTCCAATGATTTTGCTTGAATCATCACCATCATCTTTTTTTGAAGCAACGCCAGCAATCTTAGAAAGACAAAGTTTGTCAAATTTCTTCACTTGGCCAACAACTTTTACTGGTACTCGCCCAACAAGTGCGACCCCAAGCACTGTTTTTGCATCATCTTCAAAAGAGTTCATCAAGAATCCAGGCTTAGTTGTGATGACTGCATTAGCATCAGAGTCAGCAATTGTAATCTCTTTGCTTCCACCAAATTTCACTAAAGTTCCTGGCTCATAGATAGAATCCGTCTCATAGCATTCAGCTAGGTCAGCCCAAAGAGCTTTGAGACATGTTCCTTGAATAGTCTATGAAAATGTAGCTGTTCCAGCAAATGTTGCAGTGCTGTTGAATACTGCCGGACCCCCAACAGTCAATGTCTTTCTAGAGTCTATTGTTACATTTCCACTAAATTTTGCATTGTTGTTAGTGATTGTGACAACTGGATTTGTCTCTGATGGACCTATCTTGACAGTTGGAGCAATCAACCAATTGGTATCAAGTGCAGAGAGATAGTTGTTCTGAGTTGCAACAATGTAGTTGTTTTTGTTCTTGATGTATGTATATGTATTAGTAGATTCTAACTATTCATTTGGAATATCTTTATTGACAAAAAAATTTCCACTTATCTCAACTCCATCATAGAAGTAGCAAGTAGACAAGAAGCGGCATATTTCATAGAAGTTGATTTCACCGGTTTCATTTGACAAAATATCTCCAATTATGTCCAATTTGAGGTTGCCATATGTGGTATACATTGATTTATATGAATGGAATCCACCACTATGATCAGGAAATGATACTTCAAACAGTGAATTTGCAATATCTTCTTCAGAAATTAAATCTGTTGCATTGAAGTTAATTCCTTCTAGATCTGAAACTTTTCGTATAGCCATTTTAGATGCCAGTCTTTATAGTTAAATCAAAATTACTTACTTCTTAAGCTGTCTCTATCAACTTAGACCAAATGATGGCTCGGCTGGTGCTTCTGGTTCAGAAGATTGATCTTCTCCTTCTCCTCCAGTAGATTCTTCAGCAGAAGCTTCTTCTCCACCTTCTCCTCCACCTTTACCATTGGATTCGCTATCAGCATCTCCTTCAGCTCCACCAGGCTTCTTTGCTCCATTGATCTTCTCTTCAGCATCAAGATCACTCTTGAGCTTTATTGGAGATTCATAGCCAACTGGTGGGTTTTCATCAGATATCTTATCTGCTAGCCAATCTGCAATTGCAACTAGTTGCTTCTCTTTTGCAAGCATCCTGAAGTTCTCTTCAACTTCTTCATCTGTGAAGCCAAGATACTTCTTCATGCAAACAATCTTGCTAAGTTCATCTTGGTCAACAAATGACTTGTATATAGACATCTTTGCATCTACTAACTTTTGAACTTCATACAAATCAAACAAGACTGGCTTCACAAAATCTACTTCAAGATCACTCTCTTTTAGTTCATATCCTTTCTTGTCCCAAACATCTCTCAGCTTCAAGTGAGTTATGAATCCGCGCTTGAATCCTTCAGCAAAACGCTTCTAGAATCGCATGACCATCATGCTGAATGAATGCTCTTCATATGAGATTGTGTCATTGCGTTCAATTGTATTCTCTGGGGTCTTGTATCTTGAAAATGGAATCTTGAATTGCTTCAAGAAGTTTCTCAAGAAATATTCAATGTCTCCAAGCTGGTCATAGTCAGCGGTTGAGCCAACAGTAGACACCGTAGTTCCTTCATTTCCATCGGACTTTCCAAAGACAAAATACTTCAGCATAGTCACCGGGTCATATGTGCTTGCAACATCATGGCCATCTGGCATTGGAGCTTTCTTTGCTTTTAGCTGATTAGCAAATCTTCTGACATATTCATCTGCACGGTTTTGATCCATCTTTCCAGTAGAGATGTTGAACAAAAGTCTCTCTGGAGCTCTTGTGACACGAAGAATGACAGCACTTTGCTCCATCAAAGCTAGTTGATAGTAAGCTTGCTTTGCTTTTTCAACAAGTGGATATGAGATCAAGAAGTCGCTTGAATACTCACCAGAGTTGATGTATGTAACCTAATTGTATAGCAATGGAATGCAAGTGTCTTTCTTGAACTTGAATGTATATGCTGTTGGAGATATGCTGTTGAAAATTGATGCCGAGCTAGCAAATGATGTCTTCCAAGCTTCTCTAGAGTCTCTTGACAATGACTCAACATCAAATACAATTCCAATTGGTCTAGCTGTCTTGACATCAATCAGAGTCTCATAGTATTCTGCTGGCAAGAACTTGACCCCAACAATTCCAAGCTCTGGATATTTTGGAGATATGACATTTTCCCAAGCTAACTCTCCTTCAATGAGAAAGCGCTTTATGATGTTATAGCCATCTTCTTTCAGTCTAAAGAGATTAATGTACTTCTTGAATTCATTCTAGAGCACATTTCTCTGGCTTTCATTTAGACGTTCTGGAACTTTCAACTTGATGAAATCTCCATCTTCATCTGTATGGATGAAATCATCTGCAATTTCATCAAGACACCAATCACAGACGCTATATCTTGAAATCTTTCTGTACTGAGCAATTCTATCTGGCTTGTTTGTAGCTAGAGGCATTGCCATGATGTTTTCATCAAAGAATGTCTCCCATGTTGGGTTTGCCCATTTCTAGTTTTGATTTTGAACTCCTTGGCCAATAACAGATTTAGAGTTGACTATTGCCTCAATGTCTTTGTTTATCTAGCTGAATGTGTGATAGTTAGGATTATTGTTCAATCCTCCCTAGCTGTTGTTTGGACCATAGTTTAGATTATTGCTCTAATGCTGGTCATTTGTAGACTTTTTGCTAAAAGGATTCCATGTAAATGCCATATAAACTATACTTTCTCTGCTGACTTTTTATTACAATATTATACTTACCGCAAATATGAGAATATTGTCTAAGATTTTAAACCTTAGGCTTTTAGTGCATCTTCTAAATCAATACCTTTTAAGCATGAGTGAGTCAATTTTCAGCAAAGCAATATACTTAGATGAAGTTCCACACGATCAATGGAAGAACTATTTTGGCAATGGATATCGAAGTGTTGCTTATTTGACTGATCATGAAAAGAAAGGTCAAATAGTCTTTTTTGGTTTTGATACTGCAGGAAACAGAAAAACTTATATCATTCCATGGAAGTCTTGGATAAAGTATCGTGTCAAGTATGAAACTTCTGAGAAAGACATATATGAGAATTTTGTTGAAACAAAATGGTATAACTCAAGCTTTGAGAGAAAAAAGAGACTAGATGACATTGGAAATTCACTTCACATTGTAGAATGCTTGAGACCCGAGCAAGAGTTCCTTCAAGAAGCCTTCTATAAAGTAGCTCTTGATCCAGATTTCAACAAACAAGATCTTCGAGTCCAGTTTATAGATATTGAAACTGAGATTTCTGAAGTCTTTGAGAAGCCAGCTGATGCTAGAAATCGCATCAACATGATCACTATATATGATTCTGAAACCCAAAAGTACTACACATGGTCACTCGATCATGCAGAAATAGATTTTAAAGAAGAGCCTCTATGCAACTATCCAAAAAGCAAATTTGTCTTCTATGAGTTTCATGACAATGAAGAACGACTTCTTGAGCATTTTCTTGATTGGATTGAGGCAAACTATCCAGATGTCTCAATGGGATGGAACATAAAAGGATATGACTGGCCTTACATTGTTAGACGAATTGAAAATGTTCTTGGAAAGAATGCTGCCGCAAGACTTTCACCGGTTGGAAAATACAGAATCAAAGAAATCAATCATGACAATGAACGGGCTGATGTTGGCGCTGAGATAGAAGTTGACATTGCTGGATTGTTCATTGCAGATGGCTTAATTCTATATAGAGACAAGTTTCATCTAGCCGGTGGTCCGCTTGATGGTGGGCATGGTCTTTCAAATGTTGGTGAGCATGAAGGTCTCGGAAAGAAAATCCAATATAAAGGAACACTTAAAGACTTGTATTTGAAAGACTACCAGAAATTCTATGAATACAATGTTCGAGATGTAGATCTTGTTGTCAAGATTGAAGAGAAGTGCAAGATGATTGCACTTTCAAGAATGGTTGCTGGTGCAGGTCTTTGCAACTATGACACTATCTACTCTTCAATATCATATTTGATTGGCTCGGTCACCCAGTTTGCAAGACTTTTCATGAATCGCATCTTCCAATCATACTTGAATGCTAAGAAAGAGCGAGAATCATATGAAGGTGCATATGTGTTTGAGCCAATTCCTGGTGTGTATGATGGTGGAATTGCATGTGTAGACTTCAACAGTCTATATCCATCTAGCATAAGAGTGATGAACCTCTCTCCAGAGACATATGTTGGCAAGCTCTCAAGAATAATGGACATTGACAAGCTTGGTGGATCATGGAGAATAGCATTCAACTCTGAAGAACCAATTGACTTGAATGATCCAACACTAGATGAGCTTTGGTTCTATCCTCAAGGCGATGTGAAGAAGAGAAAGAAGATCAAGAAAGAAGCAGTGATGAAGCTTCTTGAGACAAAATGCATATTCACAAGAAATAATACTCTCTTTTTGAAGCATAGTGTGAAGCAAGGTGTGGTATCTGGTTGGTGCAAGCATTTCTACAACTTGAGGAAGACAACCAAGAAGAAGATGCAAGCACTTGACTTAGCACTATATAATGGTAAGATTCCAAAAGAGAAGATTGCAGAGACAAAAGTTGAAATTCAAAATCTAGATGCAAAGCAGATGGCTTACAAGCTTGCAATCAACAGCATTTATGGAATTCTTGGAACAAATCACTCTCCACTTTACATTGTTGAACTAGCTCAAACAATAACCCGTCTTGGAAAGTTCTGCAACATAAGTGCTAGCAAATATATTGCAAAGACTTTCAAAGAAAGATTCAATGCAGATGCAAACTACATAACAGCTGTGAGTGGGGACACCGACAGTCAATTTGTCAATATTTCATGTATTGTGCAAAATCTTCTCAAGCAAGGTATTGGAAACGGAAAAGACATCTCAAAGTGGAGTGATGATGACAAGCTCAAACTTTGGAAGTTTGTGGATGGGTTTGTTGAGAATGAAGTTAATCCATATGTCCAGAATCTTGTCAAAGACTACTGTCACACCGAGCATCCTGAAGTGTTGAGATATTCGCTAGAGTATGTTTCAGCTTGTGGGATATATGAAGCTAAGAAGCATTATGCAACAAGAAAAGTGATTGCTGAAGGCCCAGAGCTTGTTGACAAGATAAAGTTCAGTGGAATTGAGTTGAAGAAAGCTAGCGTTCCTCAACGGGTTAAAGATGTCTTGAAAGATGTATATGAAGGAATCTTGCTTCATTCATGGAAAGAGACGGATTTTATTGAATATATCAACAAGACATGGGATGGATTTAAGCAATTGACAATCGATGAAATCTCATTTTGGAAAGGATATTCTTCAGCACGAGAAGCATCTGGATTTCTTCAAATGCAAAAAGGTTCAACTGCTGTGGCATCGGCTTCAACTTACTACAACCAGATAATAAAGAAACTTGGACTTGGCAAGAAATATGATCAGATTCTTCTTGGACAAAAAGTGAGATTCTGCTATGTCAAGCCAACAAATGAATATAGAATTGAGTATATTGCATTTCCAGATGGTCAATGGCCAGAAGAATTCAACAAGATTTTTGAAATAGACTATGAAGTCATGTTTGATAAGCTTGTCACAGCATCACTTAAAGGCTTCATGACGGCAACTAACTTCTCAAAAGTTAATCCTAGCAAGCAAGTTGAATTTGATGTATCAGAGCTTTGAGTCTTGAAACCTAAGATTTGATATAATCTTAGCATGGAAGATGATAAGCAGAGAAAAGACTTCAAATATGATGTTGGAATGTATGGCGGGTGCTTTGACCCTTTACATCTTGGGCATCTTTATACTATAGAACGAGCAGCTTCTGAATGCAAAGAGTTGTGGTTAGTGCTTTCTTGGAGCAAAACAAGAGATCATGTAGATTGGAAGCATCGGTTGGCTCATTTGAAGAAGGCGGCAGAATGCTATCCAAATGTCCAAGTATTTGGTGTTGAAGATTCTTGTGCTACTAAAGCTCTATATAATTCTGGTGATAATTGGGAAATTGGAGCTAAAGAGATAAAGGATAAAATTAGAAAGCATATTGATGTTGTCTATTGCTCTGATGAATATGATGTTGAAGATTCTCCATACAAGAAATGCTATCCAGACTCTAAGCTCATTTTCATAGATCGAAGTCTATATA
>Ga0247610_10001546_pt1 | contig 28441 bp, 29 predicted proteins | sample 174DNAGHGhighgp2_FD_193483 | JGI IMG/M metagenome (GOLD analysis project Ga0247610, IMG submission 193483) | Sheep rumen microbial communities from Palmerston North, Manawatu-Wanganui, New Zealand - 1742 DNA GHGhigh gp2 | ecosystem: Host-associated > Mammals > Digestive system > Stomach > Rumen...
TAACGGGATTACGCAATTACGAAATTACAAAATAGAATGAAATACAATTACGAATACGAGATAAAATATCAGGAGGTGGACGGGGAGAAGAAGATTCGTCTGTTTAACCTCGAGAACTACCTGTTGGAGGTAGCAGGAACGGTAGCGGATGAATTGGGCTTCGGCATCGCCAACCTCCACCCGAAAGGGCTGACATGGATCTTAACAAGGCTGTCGGTGGAGATGTATGAGTTACCAACGCATTGCGAAAAGGTGAGATTCGAGACGTGGATCGAGAGCAACGCGCACATGCTGAGCACCCGTGATTTCCGTATTTATAAGCAATCAGCCATCAGCAATCAGCCATCAGAATGGAAACTGATCGGGCAATGCAAGTCCGTGTGGGCGGTGCTGGATCTGGAAAAACGGGAGATCGTGAATATCTTCGATGACCCGATGTTCGAGGGTTGCGTGGACGGCGAGGTGATTGAGATGAACCGAATCCGCATGACCACTATCCCCGAACCGACAGGTGCCGTAGCGCATAAAGTCGTTTATTCGGATATCGACTACAACGGGCATTGCAATAGTTGCCGATACCTGCAAGCCATGACCGATGCCTATTTGCCGGACTACTACGGCAAAAAGATCCGTCTGGACATCAATTATTCGAAAGAGGTAATGATGGGCGAGGAGTTGATGACATACTACCTCATCACTCCGGACGGCGTGCAATATCAGCAGAAAAACGGAAGCGGGGAAACCAGTTGCTCCGCAAAAATAACGATTAGTTAGGCCCCTACGCCCAAAGAGAAAAGACCGCAGCAAAGCTGCTCAAGAAGAAAAGAACATATACAACAAATCATTATGGAAAATACAGAGAGCACTACCCCATTGAAACGACCGACAGAGTTAGAATGCGATGTAGTACGTTTTCAAAACCAAAAAGACAAATGGATTGCATTTGTCGGTTTGAAAGATGGACGCCCTTATGAGATATTCACCGGCTTGGCGGATGACGAGATGGGGATAGCACTTCCAAAAAGTGTGACAAGAGGCAAGATCATCAAAGTTGTACGGGAAGACGGCACGAAGCGTTATGATTTCCAATTCGTGAATACCCGTGGGTTCAAAACGACGGTAGAGGGACTGAGTTATAAGTTCGACCGTGAGTTTTGGAACTACGCACGATTGATCTCCGGAGTGTTGCGATACGGAATGCCGATTGACCAGGTGGTACACATGATCAGCGGTCTGGAGATGGACAACGATTCCATCAATAACTGGACAACGGGCGTAGCGCGTGTACTCAAACGGTATATTCCGGGGGCGAATGAGGAGGAGATGGAGTAACCCCACCCCAAACCTCCCCTCAGGGGAGGGAGGAGTGCTGCTTAACAGAGAAATTAGATATTATTCAATTAAAATTGCTTCAATTTTCTTTTTATCCATTTTATAAGGATTAAAACGCCAACCAAGCACTATTTGAAATTGTAATTGTGGGGAATAATGCTTATGAGTAACCCAATTCCCATAAGCATCATTATGTCCCCATACATTTTTAGTACTATTCGATATAATGTAGCTAAAAGAAAGACCAATGTTGAAATTATCTTTTATAACCCATCCTAACTCTTCCCAAATACCAAAAGTTGCCTTGTTCCAATCGTTCCGAATATCGTTTATACTCCCATCACTATAGTGCGTTTTACTGACCGTCAGGACACCCAATTCGATACCTGTCCGAGAGTGTTACCGTCGATGGATGGACTCCAATTTCCATCGCGATACTTTTTTTGACTGTTTTCTTGCAAGTCCCAAATAAATTGCGTACCTTTGCAGCGAATTTAGTTGTTTTGACATAGGCAATACAAAATTAACTATTTTCCGGGAAAGGTGCAAATCTTTCCCGTTTTTTCTGCATTGCTGTCAAACTTTTCTTAATTTTTGGTCCCTCTATCCCTGTTCCGGAACACGAAACAGGGATAGAGACTACTATTAATACTAATCTAAAAATTGCGTTTCTAAATGGAAACTATAGGAAAAATTTTTTGATTGTATATATGATAAAATTGATTATAACCAGTTCCACTGAAGGAAATAGATAACAATTCCACCACGCACATCCCACACAAAGTTAGGACTTTTGCCATTACCGCCCATACCAATTCCAGCTCCGCCAATCAAACCAATAACATGTTCCGGTCCAATAAGATGAGTCGTACTAAGATCAACTACGGCAGTCCAGGAATTATTATATGGTTTACTGGATTTACCAAATTTAACGCCTAAATCCACATCCCACAGATATATTTCATTTGGTCTACCACCAAAATACATTCCAATTCCCGCACTCCAATTCAGTTTATAGGTCTCATAGGGATTCTTGTTGTTAATCCAGTCATATCCTATCATACCCGTTACATCTCCTCCAAATCGACTAGAACCATATCTAAATCGGAGTTCCAAGTTCTCACCCCATAAAGGAGAAACAGAAGCTGCAAGAGAGAAGCCTCCTGCACGATAATTATCATAATAATCATAGATTTTCGTAGCAGTAGCAGCATTCGCCCAAGCAGTTCCCAGTTCTGCTGCTCTACTATCACCGGAAGAAGTGCCGGAGGAAACAGAACCCCCAGAAGAGGAACCGGATGAAGAATAGATTCCCGTTATACTGTAGTAATGATGCGTATAACTACCGCCATTACCGGAGTGATAATCAGAGGTATGCTTATATATGCAATTATTGCCATTCGCATCAGTAATGGTCGCATTAGGAATAGATGTTGTGATAGTGTATTGATACGTATTGATTGTCCAGACTTTTCCGCCATATCGCACATACACTGGCAGCGACACATTGGAACTGATTATAAATGTTGTTCCATTATAGTGGTGATCTCCCGCATATATATATGGTAGAGCTAGAAGAGTAACTAACAAATAAAGTAAACTTCTTTTCATAATCATTCCCTGCTTCGTGTCGGGTGCAACTTTTAGATATTAAACATAGGTTATTAACAATCGTATAAACAAGAAAAGCGTGAAAGTTATTCACGCTTATTCTCTATTACGAGGTTCCTGCAAGACCCTTCAGCCAAGAATAAACAATAACGCCCACGCCCGATATGTTTCACCATCCCACCCAAATACGAGCGTGGACTGAATATAACATACCCACGAGGACGCTTATTGTAACATCTTGCTTTGGGGCTGAAATTTTGCAGGATTTCGTAATACCAAAACAAGCGTCAATAAACGCCTTTTATGTAATCGCTTTTTAACGCTGCCGATCTCAGCGATTTTTCATTTCGGTGGCAAAGGTACTACTTTTTTTGGAAATATGCAAATTTTTTTTTCAGAAAATAAGTCAAATATACCACTTTAAGTAAAATAGGCAAATTTAGGGAAGAATTTGTGGAAATCAGGGAAGTGTTGGAAGACAGAAACGTCTAACACAATAATGAAATAGAAACAAAAAGAAACAGAGGCCTATGCGGTCTCTGTTTCTTTTTTGTTTTCTGCATTATCTGCCGGTTTCTTTTTCCGACGCGATGATTTTTTCTTGGCAGGCTCCGCGTTTTTGGTTTCGCCGGTTTGAGACTTCGTCTTTGTTTGAGCCTGTGGCTTTGTTTGAGGGTTTGAGCCTTCGGCTTGGTTTGGGACTTCGTCCTTGTTTGGCTCCGCGGTTTTGGGAGCTTCAGTCGCTTTCTTCGCCTTTTTCGTTTTCTTCTTCGCCGGCTTCGCGGCATTGTCTTCGCCGGTTTGAGACTTCGTCTTTGTTTGAGCCTTCGGATTGGGTTGAAGGTTTGAGCCTTCGGCTTGGTTTGGGACTTCGTCTTTATTCGGCTTCGCTTGTTCGGGTTTAGCCACGGGTTTCACTTCGGTTTTCACCTCTTGTTTCACTTCGATTTTCACCTCTTGTTTCACTTCGGGCTTAGGATCCGGTTTAACCTCCTGTTTGACCGCCTTCTTCTGTTCCTGTTTGTCCTCTTTTCGAGGTTCAGTCAGATGCTGAATAATAGGATTTCCGTTCACATCCAAGAATCTCATTTCGAGCATGCCCAGCGATTGGTTTTCCACGATCTTGACGCCATACTTGCGTTGCCATTTGGCTTTGAGTGAGAAAATCCATCCTTTGCTGATAAAGGCATAGACATAGGGATGCAGATGTAGTTTGAGTCCCCTTCCATAATGTTGCTCCATGTGTTCGCACGCTTCCTCCACTTGGTCGGTAAAAAGGATCGAAGGTTGAATTTTCCCTTTGCCCATACAGGTGGGGCATGTTTCCATGACTTCCACTTCGACGGCAGGTCTAACGCGCTGACGTGTAATCTGCATCAGTCCGAACTTACTGAGCGGCAGTACGTTATGTTTAGCGCGATCGCGTTCCATGAGTTTGCGCATGTAGTCGTACAACTGTTGTTGGTGTTCTTTGGAATCCATGTCAATAAAATCGACGATGATGATTCCTCCGATATCCCTTAATCGCAGTTGGTGTACCAACTCATCTGCGGCGAGCATGTTGAATTGGAACGCATTTTCCTCCTGATCCTCATAAATCTTTTTGCTGCCGGAATTGACATCAATGGAGAACAGTGCTTCGGTTTTATCGATGATGAGATAGCCCCCATGCTTAAAACCGACCGTTCTGCCGAGTCCCGTTTTCATTTGCCGGGTGATGTCAAAATGGTCAAAGATAGGTTGAGTGCCTTGATAGAATTTGACAATTTTTGCGCTTTCAGGAGCGATGAGTTCCAGATAATGCCTTACTTCTTCATAGATTTCCTGGTCATTGATCTGAATAGAAGTGAAATCAGGACTAAGCACATCCCGGATGATTCCGAGTGTTCTTCCCATTTCTTCACTAACGAGGCTCACCGGCTCTTTTTGTTGGAGCGATTTGACGGTTTGTTCCCAACGCTCAACAAGGAGTCGCAATTCATTGTCTAACTCAGCCACCCGCTTATCTTCAGCCACAGTACGAACAATGATGCCAAAGCCTTGCGGCTTGATAGAGAGCATCAGTTGCTTAAGACGCTGGCGTTCTGCCTCGCGTTTAATTTTCTGTGAAACCATAACGCCGTCGGCAAAAGGGATGAGGACGATATTTCGTCCTGCGATAGAGATCTCGGCAGTCAGACGGGGTCCTTTGGTATTGATCGGTTCTTTGGAAACCTGCACCAAAATAGGATCGCCCACTTTGAGCACCTCAGCGATTTGTCCCTCTTTGCCCACTTCGGGTTGACGTTGTGTTTTGGTAATGACCGGAATACGTCGTCTGTCCGAAACGGCTTTGGTTACATACGTTTGCAGCGTACGAAACTGAGAACCTAAATCCAAATAATGCAGAAAAGCTTCTTTCTCATGACCCACGTCCACAAAAACCGCATTGAGTGCCGGCATGACTTTTTTGACACGACCATAGTAGATATTACCCACTGAGAAGTTGTCTTCATTGCGTTTCTCACGCGCCACTTCTTGTAGTCTGTCATCCTCTGTCAGGGCGATTGCGATTTCTTGGGACTGTACGTCCACAATTAATTCGCTTTTCATACTTGATAGGAATAAATAAATCAATAAAAAAGCCTTGTGGCAACTTGCCCACACTTGGGCAAGCTATCACCACAAAGCTGAAACAGCATCGTCAATTACTTATGCTTATGACGATTCTTGCGCAGACGTTTTTTACGTTTGTGCGTTGACATCTTGTGTCTTTTATGCTTCTTTCCGTTTGGCATAATGTTGATGATTAAAAAATTGTTATACGATAATTAGTTTGTTTTTCGATTAACGAACCTCCTCTGCTAACTCAGACGCAGGTTTGAAGGATACGATCTTGTGCTCAGGAACCTGAACAGAAACGTTTTTGCTAATATTACGCGCAACTTTAGCTTTACGCGTTTTGAGTATGAAGCTACCGAAGCCACGGAGATATACATTCTCTTTCTTCGCCAAGCTAGCTTTCACATGGTCCATTAAGCTCTCTACAATCAGGCTGATGGTCTTCTTATCAAAGCCGGTAGAGATAGCAATTTCATTAATGAGTTCTGCTTTTGTCATAATAGTATGTTTTTTACGTTTTACCTTTCAAATTTAGAGCCTTTCGGCATCGTTTTGACGAAAAATCGTGCAAAGTTACTATAAATTATTGAAATACAAAAGTTTTTCGCAAAAAAAATTGCAAAAATCGTTAATTTTTTGTAATTTTGCACCCGAATTGACGATTTTGAGCCCAAAATAAGTTATTTTTTATGTCTTTTATGCAGAATTCGCTATTTTATAATAAGTTATATGCATGGTACGAATCGAACCATCGTATTTTACCCTGGCGGGAGACAGAAAATGCGTATCATATATGGTTGAGTGAGGTAATTTTGCAGCAAACCCGAGTTGCTCAGGGATTATCGTATTACCTGCGTTTTGTAGAACGATGGCCATGCGTGGAGGATCTGGCGGAAGCCGAAGAGACAGAAGTGTTGCGAGAATGGCAAGGTCTCGGATATTACAGTCGCGCGCGTAATCTGCACAAAGCGGCACAGATGATCGTCGCAAAAGGTTGGAGTCCCTTCCCCACCCGATTTGAAGATCTTTGGGCATTGCCCGGTGTAGGTGAATACACAGCAGGAGCGATCGCCAGTTTTGCGTACAATGCTCCATATCCCGCCATGGACGGCAATGTGTATCGGGTCGTAGCGCGATTATTGGACATAGAGGAAGCGTTTGATACGACGGCCGGAAAGAAACTGTTTCATAAGCAGATAGAGGATATGTTAGATCGTGACAACGCCCGGCTGTTTAACTCCGCCATCATGGAATTCGGTGCATTGTATTGCACACCGGTTTTAGGCGATGCTTGCGTGAGTTGTCCGTTACAGTCGTTCTGTGCAGGCTTTGCGCACGGAATAGCAGATCTGCTGCCGGTCAGGAAACCGAGAGCTAAGGTACGCGACCGATGGTTGACATACCATGTTTATGTACAAAGGGATAATGTACAAGGGACAACGGACGCAGTATATACCTTGATCCAAAGACGCGAAAACCCCAAAGATATCTGGTACCACTTATATGAGTTCCCTTGCGAAGAACATAGCAGTCAGCCATCAGCCATCAGCCATCAGCTTTCTTTTACCCATGTACTTTCGCATCAGAAGATTCATGCGCGTTTTATCGTGCATCCCGTACCAAAAATGCCGGAAATACCCGGCACGATGATCATCCGATGGGAGGATCTTAATGATTATGCTCTTTCTCGATTAACGCTGCGAGCACTCGATACACTTCAGCATAAGGCGTAGTTTGCAGGATCTCCAGATGGTGGTTCATGACCTCTTTATCGCCTCGTTTGGCAGGACCAGTCTGTGCATCAAAAGGTTTGATTGTATGCACTTTTGCCGCGGTTTGGTCAATCAAAGGAAGTAAGGCTTTGAAGGGAATCTGCGTATCTTTGAGCAAATCATCCGCTATTTGGTACATATAATTGGAGAAATTATTCGCGAAGACCCCCGCTATATGTAATCGCTCACGGTCATGACCGTTCGCCTCATAGATACGGCTCGTGAGATTTTGCGCCAAAGAATAGATCGCCGCAATGTCGTCTATGTTTCTTCCCTCAATAAAACACGGGATTCCGCTCCAATCATCAATCAATACTTCGCGGCTGAAGGATTGGAAGAAATACATCACCCCCGCATGAGGTTTGTCCGCTCCAAAAACCGTCAACGGCATCGATCCGGAAGTATGGACATGCAAGGCTTTCGGGGCATCGATCTTCTCTACCACCTGCTTAAGCGCATGATCTGCGACCGTATAGATGAAAAGGTCGTAATTATTTGAGATTTGAGATTGGATATTTGAGATTTGGTTATCTTCCGCAGTAAGCTGACGAGCATGTATCAAGGTTGCTCTTATTCCTTTTAATTCCAAAGCGTGGTGTAAATTCGTCCCCACACTCCCTGCTCCAATAATAGCTATTTTCATGATAGATCAGTTGCTAAAGGGTAATTACGATTGATGTTTTAGCCAGAGGATGGCGTCCGATTCGAGTGTCCATGAGGTAAGAGGAGAAGAAGGGGAATATCCGGCAGAGCGGTAGAGGGAGGAACAAGGAATGTTCGTCGTAGCAATGACGGCATAGAGGACACGAAGATGAAGATGCCCGAACGCGTAGGATTCAAGGGCTTCGAGGGCTTGATGTCCTATTCCTTTTCCACGAAACTCCGGAGCGATATACATCCCTATGGCGGCACGCCTATTACGAGGGTCGAAATCAAAGAGATCGATACAACCGATGGTTGCAGACTGATGCTCAATGATTAAACGCAGTTGACCATCTTTATAGATATCGCCGGTAGTAGAAGCGATATAATCCCGCAAGTCCTGTTGGGACAAGGGATTATGGTTCGAACCATCCGCCCATGAAACAGCATCGTTCTCCCATCGGTATAGGAAAGGAAGATCGGATGGCTCCAATTTGCGCAAAGTGATACAACGTTCCATTGCTTATTTAACCAAAGAGGCTGCTAAAGAAACCTTTTTTCTTTTTAGGACGTTGATCCATATTCGCTTGCGGAGCGGGTTCGAAAGCATGATTGGTATGAATCATATTATAGATGATTCCCCACTCAGGCAGGCCACCGAGGTTCCGGTCATCAATCCACAGGTCAGCTACCAGTTTGCGCGCTGTACCGTGTTCGGGTTCCTCTTCCGGATAATTGGAATTAACCGCATAAAACTCCAAGCCTTTGGATTTGCAATAATCGATGGCTTCTTGCAGCAGAGCGCCTTCACGTACCGTCCAAAGAATAATCTGGTGATGATCCTCTTCTTGCAGTTTTTTCAGCGTCTGGATAGCAAAGGGAATAGGTTTACCTATTTTCGGGTACTCATGGGTTACAATCGTACCATCAAAGTCACAAGCAATAATCATAGCATTTATTCATTTATTCATTTTTGCATTTAGTATGTAGGTAAATTGGGATCCTCAGGGGTCATTTCTTTCTCTACCTTACCGATAGTGGGTTTGGTAAAGAACCATCCGATAGCCGATACCGCTGCGACCCAAAACATAGACATATACGCTCCCATCCAAAAATAAGCGATGATCCCCAACGGCATGGCATTGCTAACGAGCAAGATCCTGATGATAGCCAGTTTTTGGTACTTTTCCAAGGTCTGCGGTTTACGCCATTTGATAAGGTACAAGCCAAATGGAATCGTAATGAGGGCATCAAAGATAATGATGTATTGCACGATCATGCCCATTGGGGAATTCTGATCCAAAGGCGTGAAATACTGGTTCATGTACAAGTAATACATGATGGTCAAAGCGATGAGCGTAATGATCATTACGCCATAATAAAACCAATTGAGTTTTCTTACTACTTCGTTCATATATGAAATTCTGTTCTGTTAACAATAGATCGTCCGAGTGTGATCTCGTCCGTATATTCGAGTTGATTGCCGACCGCGACACCCCGTGCTATTTGAGAGATACGCGGCATTGTTGGTTCGTCCGCTCCCGATGGCCGGTCATTGATCCTGTTTTGCAAGCGGCGGTAGATATAAAAATTCGTCGTGTCGCCTTCCATCGTAGTGGGCAGGGCAAGAATGATCTCATCAATGCCCCCTTTCGCAATCCGCTCCATGAGCGAATCGATCTCAATATCCTTGGGTCCGACTCCTTCCATAGGGGAAATAACCCCACCAAGGACATGGTAGATACCCGTGTATTGCCCGGTGTTTTCGATCGACATAACGTCTTGCACATTCTCCACGACACAGATCGTAGAGTGATCCCGACGCGGGGAACCACAGATCGGACAAACTTCCGTATCGGATATATTATGACACTCGCGGCAGTAGATGACATCTTTTTTGAGACGGATGAAGGCATTAGAGAATGCTTCTACATCCGCATCCGATTGACGCAAGAGATGCAACACGAGGCGTAAGGCGGTTCTCCGCCCCACTCCCGGCAGGGAAGCCATCTGATTGACTGCCTGCTCTAATACTATGCTTGGATACTCTGACAATTTATAATTATTAATTAATAATTAATAAAGGGTTCTTTAAGTTTTGTACAACGTTTTAAATCGGTACGGATATTTAAGTTGTTCTCCGTTTTCAGGCTTTTTTTGCCCAGCGAGCGGGGAGGACCCGATAGGGATAACGAGTACGAATATCGTCGGCGTTTGGGCAATCGGTTCGGTGGATACGGATTCCTTTGAGTACCGAAACGAATGCAAAAATAGGATCTCCGGGTTGGGGGTTGCAGCATTTCGAGAGATTGTAGTCCACATTCTTGACATTCATATCCACCTCAATTGCCAGACCTTTGAGATCCGATTTATCGACGTACTCTGTATGCTCGCGGGTTGTTATTTGCGGTTCATCGGGAGTTTGGAGTACGTCACGAAGCCGCTGTACATCTTCTTTTCCGTTCGCGACAGACTGATACATATCCGAGACAGCTTTGTAGCCCAAACGGGTAGCCATTTTGGTTATATCCGCCTCGTTGTAAGCGATTTTCCAATTCTTGAACTTGCGATCAATGATCTCTTTTCCTTCTGCAGCCTGCTTGTATTCAATCTCTTTGAGCGCCTGACGGATCTTATTACGCGCCTTGGTGGATACCACAAAATTGAGCCAATCGGCATTCGGATGCTGGTTAGGAGAGGTGAGTATGGAAACCTGATCACCATTCTCCAGTTTCTGTCGGATAGAGACGTTTTGATTACGAATTGTACCGCCGACGCAATGCGCACCCACTTCGCTATGAATAGAATATGCAAAATCCAACACAGTAGCTCCTTCCGGCAAGCGTCGCAAATCGCCGGTGGGCGTAAAGACGAAGATATCTCCGGATTTCTGGACAATCGATCCCTTGACCCCTTTGTATGACCAGTGAGCAGCTACGCCCTGCTCCGCCACTTCATCCATACGTTTGGTACGAATCTGTACTTCCACCCATCTGTTTTCAGGTCCCAAGACGGTCGTGTGCAGCGATTCGTATCCGTTCTCTTTCGGAACAGAGAGCCAATCCCTCAATCGTTTTGGGTTAGGCGTGAAGATATCGGTGATGAGAGAATAAACCTGCCAACAATCCGATTTCTCCCGTTCGGGTTCCGAATCGAGAATGATACGGATAGCAAAGAGGTCATAGATCTTGTCGACATCGCAATGTTGGGCTTGCATCTTATGATAGATGGAATGGATGGATTTAGGACGTCCTTTGATCGTAAAGACAAATCCTTCTGCTTTGAGTTTGGCTTCCAGCGGCGCAATAAAGGATGCTATATATGCTTCGCGCTCGGCTTTTTTGGCATTTAACGCGTGCGCGATGTATTTATAGGTGTCATAATCGAGGAACTTGAGCGCAAGATCCTCCATCTCCGTTTTGATTTGGTAGAGACCCAAACGATGTGCCATAGGAGCATGAAGCATCTGTGTCTCTTTTGCAATGTGACGACGACGATCCGAGTCCCCCTCTTTGTCAAGTTGACGCATGAGCTCCAAACGCTCATTGAGTATCGAAAATAAGACCTTATTACTATCTTCCATAACTACTTTTTGCAAAAAACGCTGCAAAGTTACGATTTTTTTTGCATATATGAAAATTTTCAGTCAAATTTATTTGCATAATTGGAATTTTTGTAGTAACTTTGCAGCGATTTTGTGAAAACTATTAAATTTTACCATAATGAAAGCAAGCAGAATTATTGTAGGTTGCGTACTTTTTATCGCAGTTGTAGTGATGAGTTACTTTTGTGTAACGAGCGTAACTACTCCTATTAAGTTTGAGAACACACGTTCAGAGCGTGAGGTAGCAGTAATCAAGAATTTGGTTGATTTGCGTACGGCAATGGTGGAGTATCATCACCAAAACGGTCGTTTTACCGCAAATGCAGATTCGTTGCTTCTGTTTTTGAAGACCGCTCCGAAGAAAGAGGTGATGAAAGAGGGAAGTTTGACCGACAAACAATTAGAGGCTGGTCTGACCGAACCGAAGGCAGTTAAGATCTTGAACGATGCCAAGCAAAAAGCATTGCGTGACAAGAAGCTGAATCTGGATCCTAACGATCAGGACGCATTGTATGCGTATATCTGGGCTAACGATGCTGTTGTGAAAGAGAAAGGATTGCAGGGTTTCCGTCGTGATACGATCGAGTTGAACATGATTGAAGCGCTGTATAAGGGAGCTTACGATGCCAACACGATTGACACAATCATCAAAATCCCGTATGCAAATGGCATGCGTTTTGAGATTGAGGTTAACAATGACTACAAGACAAGCCAGGGAATCCGCGTTCCTATCTTCGAGGCGCGTGCTCCGTTTGACGCTTATCTGAGCGACTTAAACCAACAGGAGTTGGCTAACCTTAAGGACCGCGAGGTAAAATTGGATCACTACGCAGGTTTGAAGGTCGGCGATATCTATGCTCCGAACAACAACGCAGGAAACTGGGAGTAATTGAAACTTGAGAATTGAAATAATCGTTCGAGCAGAGCGAGATAAGAAAATCAAAGTTAACATTGAGAATCATTAGTGGAACATATAGGGGGCGGCGATTGTCGCCCCCTAAAAATATCACCGCAAGACCGACTACGGATTTTGCGAAGGAGAGCTTGTTTAACCTGCTCAATAACCGAATGGATTTTGAGGGGATAGACGTGTTGGATCTATTTGCCGGGACAGGCGGTATTGGTATCGAGTGCGTTAGCCGCGGAGCGAGAGAAGTGACGGCGGTGGAGATAGCACATGTACAGCAGAACTGGATCATCAGTTGTTGTAAGCAGTTAGGGATTAGAAACCTGAGCGTTATCCGCGGGGATGTATTCAAGTTCCTCAACACCTGTCATACCAAATACGATCTGATCTTCGCCGACCCACCCTATGCCTTAGAGGAACTCCCTGCTCTACCGGATTTGATACTGAAGACGTCAGCCATCAGCCATCTGCCGTCAGATAGTATATTAAAGGAGGACGGATGGTTAGTGATCGAACATGGAAAGGACACCGATTTTACCGCTCATCCAAGACATGTAGAGACCCGGACATACGGAAGTGTGCATTTCAGTTTCTTCCAATAAGAGCGAGGAGAAGAGGATTGTGATATAGGGGAAGCTTGAATATAACGAAGGTATCAACTAAAAAAAGAGGCTCGCGCCTCTTTTTTTTTATAATTCCACATAGACTTCAAGGAGTTTACAACTACCTTGTGGTTCTATGAGAATATCATTGAGTGAAGCAGGAATGAGCACCGCTTCTCCTGTCCGAACGGAAACCGCCGCGTCCTCCGATTCACAATCGAGGGCTTTGATCACACATGCGCCTTCGACGCACATATAAGCCACGAACGAATCCAAGAGCATATAATCGCGTTGGATAGGTTGCATTGGTGAGAGAAGATTGACCGTAAAGTACTCGGTTTGCTGCAGATTAACAGCTCCGTTGATACGGGGCGAAGTATGTTTGAGCAATTCTTCTTTCTTGGGTTGAAAATCCATGACTTTGATCGCCTTGTCAAGCTTGAGGGGGCGTTTACGTCCATCGTTTCCGACCCGGTTGTAGTCATAGAGGCGATAGGTGATATCCGAGTTCTCCTGGATCTCCGCCACGATTGTATCACGGCGCATAGCGTGAACTGTTCCGGCAGGGATCATCGCCACATCCCCTTCATGCACCTCATAGGGTTTGAGGTAATCAGCGAGCGTTCCATCCGCGATCGATGCATGTATGAGCGAGACGTTCATCGGTTGTTTCCAGCCGAGATAGATAGAAGACTTGCCTTGGGAGGGCAGGACGTACCACATCTCCGTTTTGCCCATACAATCCTCATTCTCCAGGGCGAACTCATCGTCGGGATGAACCTGGATGGAGAGATCATCGATGGCATCGATGAATTTCATGAGCAAAGGGAAATGGTTTCCAAAAGTGTCGTACACTTTCTCGCCCACGAGTTCATCCATATAGACTTCCAGGAGATCCTGCAATGAATCGCCTGTATGCGAACCATTGATGACCTCAGTCGGGTATTTCTCGATATCAGATATGACCCATGCTTCGCCGACATTCTCGAAGTCGGCCGGCACATGATCATACCATTTCTCGATAGTATGTCCACCCCAGAGTTTATGGAACAGTTGCGCCTTGAATTTGAAGGGATAAAGCATTTGTTATTTGAAATTTGAAATTTGAGATTTGAAATTTATGAAATCTTACGGATATGTTTTTCCCAATTCCAAGCTGAAGCGAGGACGTCACGTATAGGTGTATCAGCCTTCCAGCCGAGTACGTCATTCGCTTTTTTAGGAGCCGCCCAAACCTGCTCAATGTCTCCTTCACGCCGACCGACGATGGTATAAGGTATCTTCACGCCGGTAGCGGCTTCAAACTCATTGATGAGAGTGAGGACGCTCAAACCCGTTCCGGTTCCGAGGTTAAAGACTTCCACTTGATCCCGCTCTTCGGCTGTAAGCATACGCTCAACGGCTTTGACGTGCGCTTTCGCGAGATCCACCACGTAGATATAATCACGGATACACGATCCGTCGGGTGTATTGTAGTCGTTACCGAACACTTTGAGTTCGGGACGCAATCCGGCAGCGGTTTGCGTAATGAATGGAAGGAGGTTTTGCGGCACTCCGTTGGGCAGTTCGCCGATCTTAGCAGAAGGATGCGCACCGATCGGGTTGAAATAGCGTAAGATTGTAGCGTGCAGTCCTTTGTCGGCATGAGCCTCATCGCAAATGATCTCTTCGTTGATCTGCTTGGTATTGCCATAGGGAGAGAGTGCTTTTTGGATTGGAGCCGTCTCATCCACAGGCAGATGTGCAGCGTCGGGTTGCCCATAAACGGTACAAGAGGACGAGAAGACGAGATTAGAAACCTGGTGTAATCGCATGACCTCCAAGAGAGTTACGAGACTGCCGAGGTTATTACGATAGTAGAGAAGCGGTTTTTCCACTGACTCACCCACCGCTTTGCTGGCAGCAAAGTGGATCACACCCACAATATCCGGATACAGTTTGAAGACATTATCCAGATCCACAAAATTACCGCAATCGATATTCGCAAACTCAGGTTTGCGTCCAACGATATCCGCTATTCCGTCCAAGACATCCACCGATGAATTGGAGAGATTATCCACGATCGTTACTTCATATCCCTGTTGCATTAGTTCGACCGTCGTATGCGAACCAATATATCCGGTTCCACCGGTAACAAGTATTCTTGCCATTTATGATTTCAAATTTAAGATTTCAATATTATGATTTAGAATAACTTGGAGGGATACTCGCCGGCAGCGATGAGTTGGTTGATTTTCATCACTACCTGCGGGCGATCCTCCGCATAGGTTACGCCAAACCATTTGGAAGGTGTATCCAACACTTTGCAGGTAGCTTTTCCTTCATTAATGAGTTGGTTTACCAGTGTTGGGATATAGAACTCGGATTTGAGTTCCTGCCCTTTTTCCGCCAAGAAAGCACGGAAAGCGTCTTCGCTATACTGGAAATACTCCGGCGTGAAGCCCCACATATTCATAGAAACAGGCGTATGGGGATCCAGCGGAGTATCTACACCATCTTCGGTGAAGACGATGATTCCCTTCTTGTCCTCAATTTTCGTACGCTCCACCACATCGGTCAGCAGTCCATTCTCATCGGTTGCACACACTCCCCGGCTGACGGAACCATTCTCGCTAAGGGTGTTCGCTACACGGTATCCGACCATGCAATATTTACCTTGCTTGCCCTCCACAGAGCGAAGGAAATCTGCGAGAACCTGATAGGACTCCTTGCCATAGAAATCATCCGCATTGATGACTGCAAAAGGTTCGTGGATCAATTCGCGTCCCATGAGCAGAGCGTGATTAGTACCCCAAGGTTTGGTGCGCTCCGGATTGTACGTACAACCAGCGGGAACCTTATCGACCGATTGGAAGCAGATTTCACATTGCACTTTTCCTTCGTATTTGGAAAGAACCACTTTACGGAAATCCTCTTCGAAATCCTTGCGGATGACAAATACAATTTTCCCAAATCCTGCACGCACAGCGTCATAAACGCTGTAATCAAGAATCGCTTCCCCATTGGGTCCCAAGCCATCCATCTGCTTGAGTCCTCCGTAACGGCTACCCATTCCGGCAGCCAAAATAAATAATGTTGGTTTCATATATTTTTAATATTGTTTAGCTTCGCTTGTTTAAGGATTTAGCGGCAAGCCGCTTGTTTGAGGGTTAATCGTTGACAATGATGGTTTTGCCGTCTTTTTTCTTATGACGGAACCAGAGGCCATATACTTCGGAACAGTTTCCTGCGGTAATGAAGGCCTTTATATGATTATTACGTATAAACGCCATGACGAATGAGAACTCGTCTTGAGTCAAAAGCGTTTGGATCTCAATATGTTTCTCGTGGCTATACCCGCCGGTAACATCATATAAGGAACACCCGCGCACGAGATCTTCGACGATATATTTACGGATTCGTTCCGGTTCCGCGGAGACGATACAAACACGCTTGCGTTTATTGAGCGAGGCGGTGAAGTAATCAATCGCCAAACCATTGATCCACGTACCGATAATACCGATGACAACCATACGGAAGTCGTTGATTAAGAAGGAGGTACTACAGATAATAACCCCTCCGATTGCGACGGAAGTACCGATGTCAAAATGAAGGTATTTATTGACGATCTTTCCGATGATATCCAGTCCTCCGGTGGAGGCGTTAATACGGAAGAGGAAAGCCTGACAAGCCGAAAGAAGGAGCACAAAACAGATGAGATCAAACCACACATCTCCACTGCCAAGACCACCGCTCATAACGGAGTCGCGGACTCGTTCGAGTACTTCTCCACTACGGCTGAGGAGATAGGGATTACCATGTGCATCCAAAACCGTCTGACCAGATTGGAGTTGTGCCAAGATATCCGGCGCGTTGATAACCTGATGAGTAAAATTCGTATTTGGATAGATGCGATCCCACATTTGCGTTAGAGGACCCAAGATCATGGCAGTATAGACCGTTTTTGCTCCGAACTCGTTACCAATGAGGATGAATGCCAACAAAAGAAGGAAGGCATTGATTCCCATGACCAAATACGAGAACATATCTGCGTCGCCGCCTATGAGTGTATTGATTACGATGGAGAGACCGGAGATAGTACCGATAATCAGATGGCTGGGCATGAGAAAATAATACACAGCGGCTGCTCCGAGGCTCATACCCAATGTCATCATCAAAAGTTCTTTCCAGAACTTGAGCGTTTTGAGCGCTCTCCAGAAAGAGATCAGCAATTCGCTCCAATAAGCGAGGGTGAAATATTGTTTAATGTATTCCATTTGATTAGAATTTAGGTATTGGCTAAAGGCTCATCTTTAACGACCAGTCGTGCAGTACGGCGCGTCGTTTGGCTGAGCATAATGGTTCTGCCGGCTTTCGCATGTTCCATGATCTCGGGGGTTGTACCACGGATGGTAAGCAGCGAAAGGCGGTCGTTATAATTAACTTGGAAATGTTGTTGTAATTCTTCTATTGCGTCCGGTACAAAGCGCGTATTATCCACGCAGACCGAGATTGTGACCGCAGAAGATTGGATGAGGGACACTTTGAGCCGATGACGATGGATGATATCGAATATCTCGCTCAAACTTTCCTCTAAGACAAACGCGAAATCCTTCGCGCGCATGGTAATAAGGATCTGGTTCTTTCGCCAGATATAGACCGGAATATCGATGGGACCAGTGGCATTCGCCGAGATACAGGAACCATCGGCAGTGGGATCTCCAAAGGGTTTTACAAAGAGCGGAATCTGCTTATTCTCAAGCGGTTTGATCGTTTTAGGGTGAATGACTTGTGCTCCAGAATAACTCAGTTCGACCGCATCTTGGTAGCGAAGCGAAGGGATGAGTACGGTTTCGGGTTCAATACGAGGGTCGGCATTGAGGATGCCAGGCACATCTTTCCAGATAGTAACCGATTCTGCATCAAGATAATTGCCCAAGAGCGCAGCGGTGTAGTCCGATCCTTCTCGTCCGAGAGTAGTCCGTCTGCCGTCTTTTGTACCACCGATGAAACCTTGCGCCACGACGATTTGCGGTCGTTGGGGTCTATTCCACCCTTCCCGGATGACAGAAGCGCTGGCTATATTGTCCACATTAGCCTCACGCCAGGTGTCGTCCGTACGGAGGAGTTTCGGCATGTTCCACCATTCGACGGAGAGACCTTGCTTGAGGAGATAGACCGCGATAATCTGGGTGGACATGATTTCTCCCAACGAAACAATCTGGTCGTAGTTCTCGTCAAAAGATTTTGCGGGGTCGTATGGTATTTCGCCTTGCAAGCGGATGTCCGAACCGGGTTTCAGTCCAAGTTCCTTCATGATCGCCACGTGAAAATCTATGACATCGACCCATTGAGAGAGGGCTTGTTCTTCCTTGCCGGCATCAAGAAACTCAACGACTCGCTCCAAAGCGTTGGTGGTTTTTCCCATTGCGGAAACGACGACCAGCAAGTCGTTGGTCATTAGTCGTTGATCGTTGGTCATTGGTCGTTGGTCATTGATCGCCAAACGCACAATCTTCTCAACGTTCCGAACTCCTTCCGCGTTCTTCACGGACGCTCCACCAAATTTATAGACCCGAGTCATTTGTCAGTCGTCATTTAGAAAGTACCGTTTAGAGGTTCGCCATGCGGATGGCGGTATAAGCTCCTTCGATACCTTTGTTTCCCAATTTACCTCCACATCGATCCAGTGCTTGTTGCTGATTCAGGACGGTGAGAACCGAGAAGATCACCGGCACTTTGCCCTGTGTATTAAGCATAGCCACACCTTGCGTTACCGATTGGCAGACGTAATCAAAATGCGGTGTTTCTCCCTGAATCACACAGCCGATGACGATCACCGCATCTACGCGTTCTTCACGCATGATACGGGCAGCTCCGAACGTCAGTTCGACCGTTCCAGGCACATGAAGCACCGTGATATTATCCTCCGGCACACCATGTTGAAGGAAGGTATCGATAGCACCTTGCGCCATAGAATACGTGATTTCGCTATTCCAATCCGCTACAATAATAGCATAACGCTGACGCCCGAGGACATCAGCGTTAGGCAGTTGAGTAGCATCATATTTCGATAAATCAGTAGTCATACTAAGTACGATTTACGATATACGATGTACGATTTATTGCGCGATTGCGATGTATTTGTCAATATCCTGTGCTTCTGCAGACTGCGGATATTTCTCTTTAATTGCCTTGAAAGCCTTGAGTGCTTTAGCGTTATTCTGCTCGTGCAGATAAACGAGACCCGCTTTCTTAAGGCTCATCGGAGCAATGATGTCGTTACCGGATTTAGCAGCTGCCTCAAAAGCCTTAGCCGCTTTGCTGTAATCCTCCAGCTCTACATACGCATCTCCGAGCATTTGCTTAGCAGCCGGAGCGACGTTCAGATCGTCTGCGTCGAACTTGCTAAGGAACTCAACAGCGCTCTCATACTCACCTTTCTCGAAGTAGCAAATACCTGCATACAAAGCAGCCAGTTTGCCCTCCTGATAGAAGCCATACTCCTCAGCGGTTGCCTCAAAACCGATGCACTCGTCGGTACCATCACCAGCCAGAGCTTTGTCATAGTCGCCCTGCATGAAATAAACAGTAGCCGTTGCATTGTAGTTACTTGCATCCAAAGCTTTTGGTTGAAGCACTTTCTGGTTCAAGAGGATAATACCAAAGATCACGACAGCGATACCCAGTACACACCACGAGATCATGTTCGAGTGATCCTCAATCCACTTACCTGCTCCAGAGAGCGCTTGGTTTACTTCCTGGAGCTGTTCGTCTTGTTTTTCAAATTTTTGTTGTTGTTTCTTTGCCATAATATAGATATTTTTATTATTTTCAATAATACATTTTCAAAAAAGCGTGCAAAGTTACGAAAAAAAATTGATATATGCAAATTTTTGTGGATTATTTTTGTTTTTTGCGGTAAGAAAAAGCAAAAACAGAGCTTTGACAAAATAAGGACGTTGCGCACTGGTCGTGTCATGATCCGAATTATCATCTACTAATCACCTACTAATCACCTACTAATTACCTACTGATTACCTACTGATTACCTACTGATTACCTACTGATAATATACTAATCACATAGTATAATATCGTAAGAGTATGCTGATCATGAATGAAATTTCTTTGCTACAGGGGGCACAATTACTTCCGGAAACTAACGAAGGTGGGAGGGGATGGCATAGAATAGACATAGAAAAAGAAAAGTCCCCCACTCTACGGAAGAGAGGAGGACTCGGATGTTGGCTATTAGCTATTGGCTGTTAGCCTTATTTTACGTCTCAGCCACAAAGTACGATCACTCTAATTCCTGACCTGTGAGGGTGTAAACGTGATCACCGCGGAGGATGAGGATTTGACCGTCAATCATTACCTTTTGTGGAAGAGCTTCTACATTTAGATTTTCCACATCTTCTGTATTCTTCTGATAAATGGCATACACATCCAAGTTGGAGGTAATATTCGTGAACTCTTTGTCCCAGCCTACAAAATCAAAGTGATCAACTATCGGCACTTCGGGAGCGACAGCGGCAGCTCCGTGTTCGATGGACTGGCTATCTAGTAACACATTGTTGAAACCAAAGAATTTCACCAGATACGTATTTATTGCAAATAACGCCATAATGGTGGTATCCTGCGTCAAAACAATGGTGCGCGGATTTATTTTTATACCATCAGACCATTGTGTAAAATGATACCCTTCGATGGGTACGGCAGCGTATTCATGTGGTGTCAGATAATCGAAAGTCCCGTTTTCGCCTTCAATTTGACCATAGTTTTCGTCACAAGTTACACTGATACTATATTGATTAGGAGCACATATAGCAGAAAGCGTTGTATCTTGTGTCAAAACAATAGTACGCGGATTATCGGTATTACCATCAGTCCATTGAACAAAATGATAGCCGTAGTTAGGAATAACAGCACAATTCACATTCGGTTCGTCGCAAATCGTTAATGAATCATAATTCGTTACAACCATTCCATTTTCTGCTTGTATAACAAGCGAATATGGTATCGGTTCATATTTAACACGGCTATCGTTGTCTAACAGTTGCTTTAGTCTATCCAAATCACCACAGGTGGCATAGATGTTGGTCAGATTGGAGCATTGTTGAAAAACATGTCTCTCAATACTGGTTACACTATTGGGGATTTCAATAGAGGTCAGGCCGATACATGCACAGAAAGCATAATCTCCAATTTCTGTGACACTGTTTGGAATGGTCACCGAGGTCAACGCAGTGCATCCAACGAAAGCAGAGACTCCAATGTTAATGACACTATAAGGAATAGTTACCGCTGTCATTGTAGTGCATGCGGCGAAAGCACCACCTCCAATTGATTCAATGCCATCAGGAATTGCATATTGACCAGAATAAGAAGTTGGCATATAAGCAAAGACATGATCGTTATAAATCGGAGTAGTCAAACCGGTGCGAAAGAAAGCCATCTCCCCTGTGTTTATGACGCTGTTTGGAAGTATCACTGAGGTCAAACTAGTGCAACCATAGAAAGCATAATCTCTGATGTTTGTAACACTATTAGGAATCGTCACAGATGTCAAACTGCTACACTCAGAGAAAGCCCCCCCTCCAATATTTGTAACACCATTATTGATGATCAAGGTGGCAATGTCATTTTTGAAATTATACCATGGAACATCGCCATCATAGCCGTAAAATCCAAGATAATCATACATATCCCCGGTACCGCTGATGGTCAGTACACCATCCGTCAAATCCCATGTGAGGTTGTCACCACACGTGCCGCTTTCGGCAAAGATTGTTCCTACGCTTGCTAACAAAGCAAGGAAAAAAGTAAAAAGTTTTTGTTTCATATATTTTGCTTTATATTGATTTCTAAAAAGCGCGAGCGATGCTTATCTCTTTCCGAGGCTGTAGGATGCCCACCAATGCAGATAAGTTCGCCCGCACAACGCGAGCGTTCGAACTTATTCTGGCTTGGTGTCGAAACTTCCTACATTTCGGAAAGCCAAATAAATCGCAAACGCGAAAATTCTATATGTCTTGGCGAGGGTTTGATCGCCCTTGTATGGTCGATACAATGGGTGAAAGAAACCTTTGCGGGTGCAAAGGTAGTAATAATTTTTGAAATATGCAAATAAAAGTGGATTTTTCGATGAAAAACATGAGCAAAACGGCAACAAAATGTGACCGTAATGCAAATTAGGCGGGATTTAATCCCGCAGAAAGGAAGAAAGATAGCCGCGGGTCTGATGCCCCGCGCACAGGACAAAGAAGAAACGCACTCATAGAAATCGCGCGCACAGGACGAAGAAGAAACGCGCACTCCGAAAGTGCGCGCACAGGACACCCCATGCCGGCATGAGATCCGGGGAAAGGGACGGAAAGAGAGGGGCACAAAAAAAGCGTCGTATAACTTTACTCGTGAAAACTTCTTGAGAATAGGATTTGAGGCCTGCTTTTCCCTCTGTAATCCGGCCACCTCATCGCTACCCGGGAGTTAGGAATGTAAACTAACCCAATGCACGGGGTCTCGGCGTAGAGTACCGGCACGCCATTAGTCAAGCATTTGCACTCGGTTCGTTGATAATTTGTTGAGTTTTCCGGTTCCTATTGTTATACGACGCCAAATAATGTACGATGTACCAATGTACGATGTACGATTTATGTATGATTTAATTTAATGTACGATTTATTTATAATGTACGATGTACCAATGTACGATGTACGATTTATGTATGATTTAATTTAATGTACGATTTATTTAGTTACTATGCCAGCCGATGGTGAGGACGATGCGATGTGTATCGGCATAGATGTCATAGGGGGTATCCGCCAATTCATGCGCATAAAGGGATGTACGCTGCCAGCGATATTGATAAGCGGCTTGCACCATGAAATACGTACCACGATATCCTATTGCCGCCGAGGCATATTGCGACCATCGGGGATTGAAGAAATAAGTATCCTGCCTGACAAAAGTAGGATCCGCCGCTACTACGGTGGGGTTTTTCTTAAAGGAACTCTCAAACGCGTATCCCAGATTGACGTACATGCCCATGACCGGAATGACTTCTACACCCGCTCGCAAGGCATGCAGATCGTTGGTAAACTTCGCATGGCGGTAATCGTACTGAAGACTGATCAAACCATACGCGCCAATCTGGAAAGCTACTGAAGTAGAGAGATGAAGCGGCATGTGAAAATCAGGATCCGAGTGCATATTATCCGGTGCATAGGAATATCGCAAGGAATCCGTTTGAGAAGACAGTGTTCCTTTGGAAGAGATATTGAGCGTACCGAGCGTCGGGGTCTGGAAACCCACACCGAGTCGCAACCATCGAAGCGGACGATAGATCAATCCCGCGGAGAGATTACACGAGACACCGGAGTAGAGCAAAGTGGTCGTATTCCAGTTGTCATGTACGACGCCTGCGGCGGTAGAAGTAGCAAACTCCTCTTGATAATTACCATCGGCAGAGAGGAGATAGGATTGCATGTGAAGTCCCAAACCCACATACCATTTGTTCGCAATATTCATCGCGTAATCAAAGGTATATTCATTCACATATCCCGTTTCGCGCAGATCAAGACGATTTGCCATATTATAAGGATAGGTGTTGAACGGAATGTCCCAATTGACGCTCATGGTAGAGAGCAACGATCCCAGCGAAGGATCACCGGTACTCTGCGGAATGAAAGAGCGATTGTATGAATGTACACGATGGTATGCGAACATGATATTATGGAACTGGATGCCATCATTGTCCGCATGATAAGTCGGGAAGCTGAACGCCAGAGACGCCTGATTGAACATGAACAAGTTCCGGCGCGCTGCATTATTCATGCCGGCAGGGGTGATTTGCTGCGTCCGGTCAATCATTTCATCGACCGTAAAGAGTGCCTCAAAACGCCGGTATAGTCCTAATCCCGCAGCATTATCCAGGACTGCAGAAGGATCCCCACCGATTGCCGTCATCGCACCGCCCATACCGACATAGCGCGCCGATCCCATGATCGATCGCTCAGACATGCGGGCAAAATCCTGTGCCTGCGCAGGACAACAGAGTGCTGCACTAAGCGACATAATTGCAAAGAATACTATGTACCGAACGGCTTTCATCTTTTTATACGGACAGTAATGGTGGTATCTTGGGAGTGGAGGACCTCAAAAGAGGTCGTAGTTGGCGTTGTTTGCGTAGTTTGCGTAGTGGATGTTGTTTGTGTAGTTTTTACGGGAGTTGTGTTCTCCGGATAGATATACGCATCATCGAGCGGAATGGTATTTGCCGCTGAACAAGCACAAATAAGTGCTGCTACACATCCTATGTAAATCGCCTTTTTCAAATTTTTCTAAAACCAATGATTTCACGAACCTCTTCGATGGTTTTTTCTGCTCGTTGCGAAGCAGCTTCTGCTCCTTGGCGCATGATGCGTTCGAGGAGTTCGTCGTCGGAAGAGTATGCTGTAATACGCTCGCGGATAGGTGCCAGAAGTTTATTAGCATCCGCCGCCATCTGTTTTTTCATATCTCCATAACGGATCTGCATATTGTTATAGAGATCGTTATAGTAATCCGCCGCTTCCTTACCGGAAAGGAGTTCACAGAGAGTAAAGAGGTTTTGGATAACTTCGGGTTTCTCCTGATTGAGTTGGGTCGGTCCTTGATCCGTCACAGCACGCATGATCTTTTTCGTAACCGTTTTTTCGTCGTCACAGAGGTAGAGACAATTTCCTTCGGACTTGCCCATTTTGCCGGTTCCATCGAGTCCGGGCACTTTGACCGCCTTGTCTGCGAAATAGAAAGAGGCAGGCTCTTTGAAATACTCCACATTGTAAATGCGGTTGAAACGACGAGCGAAAAGACGCGCCATTTCCATATTTTGCTCTTGATCCTTACCAACCGGCACTTTGTCCGCCTTGTGCATGAGAATATCTGCTGCCATGAGGCATGGATAGGTGAGCAGTCCGGCATTCACATTATCAGGCTGTTTTCGCACTTTCTCTTTGAAGGAAGTGACGCGCTCCAACTCGCCCAAATAGGCGTTCATATTGAGGTACAAGTAGAGCTCAAGAACCTGTTTGACGTCCGATTGGACATAGATAGGTGCTTTTTGTGGATCAATACCGCAAGCGAGGTATTCGCTGAGGATCGTTTTGACCGAATTGCGGATATTCTCCGGCGTTGGGTGTGTAGTAAGCGAATGCCAATCGGCGATGAAGAACATACAATCGTATTCGTCCTGCATTTTGACGAAAGATTTCACCGCTCCAAAATAGTTTCCAAGGTGCAAATTGCCCGTTGGTCTAATGCCGCTAATAACACGTTCCATGATAGAAATTAAAAATTTAAAAATATGAATTACGTATTATGAATTTGTTTCAATAGGTAACTGACGATAGATAGGCTGTGCAAGCGCTGTCAAAGTAGTCGTATTTGCTACGCCGGGAATTTCCTGGATTTTCGAATTAAGAATGGTCAAGAGGTGCTCGTTATCGCGCGCAAATACTTTAATAAGGAGTCCGAAAGCGCCCAAAGTGTATTGCGCCTCGACCACCTCCGGGATGCGTTGGAGCTCAGCGATGACCTTATTATACATCGAAGCTTTCTCCATCGAGATACCGATATAGACACATAATTCGTAACCTAATGATTTAGGATGCACGTGATAACTGGAGCCGGTGATGACACCACTGTCAAACATTTTCTGTACGCGCTGGTGAATGGCAGCACGGCTAACCCCGCATTGCTCCGCAACATCCTTGAATGGAATACGTGCGCTTTGGGTGATAATTTTAAGGATCTTGCGATCCAATTCGTCTATCTTTTCCATTAAATAATACTAAAATGATTAAATTCGAGTGCAAAGTTACAACTTTTTTTGGATATGTGCAAATTTTTTTGTACTTTTGCAGCAAATTTTGTAACAAAATGACACTTGAAGCCTATATTTCCGACCATTCCAGCCCCGAAAACGAGGTTTTGGAGTCCATCACGCGCGACACGCACGTTCATATTCTTAATCCGCATATGTTGAGCGGTCATGTGCAAGGTCGCGTATTGAGTATGATCAGTCACATGATTCGTCCGAATCGAATTTTAGAGTTAGGTACGTTTACCGGTTATAGCGCATTGTGTTTGGCCGAGGGTTTGGCGGAAGGCGGTCATTTGGTGACGATCGAGCACAATGATGAGTTGGAAGATACCATCCGTCGAAATTTTGGGCGCTCTCCCCTATCCGACCGAATTGAACTGATTATCGGGGATGCAAAGGAGGTGATGAGCAGTCAGCATTCAGAAATCAGCCATCAGCAATTTGAACTGGTGTTCATTGATGCGGACAAGCGAGAGTATTGCGCGTATTTAGAGGCGGTTTATCCGTTGGTTCCGATAGGCGGTTTCATATTGGCGGACAATACTTTGTGGGACGGTCATATTATTGATCCGGCATACGACAAAGACAAACAGACTCTTGGATTGCGAGCGTTCAACGATCAGTTAAAAAAGGATGACCGCTTTGAACAAGTCATCCTTCCATTACGCGACGGGCTTACGCTCATTCGCAAAGTGCAGTAAATCAATTTATTACATACTATATCGATAATTTCCATTTTTATCAGCAAAGAACCAAGAAGTACCTGCTATTTTTACACGATACACATCCAATGAAGTTTCGCCAAGCGCATCTTTGAGTCCCTGTGGCACATTTCCGTAGAACTTGTAGCCACCTTCATAGACAGCCACCATCGCATCAGAAGTGACACAAGCGGACCAGATTTGACCAAACTCATTCGCCCCCTCTTCCAGCCAATCCTGAATCCATGTATAGGAAGCGGCATAATACTCTTTGCTGATAATAATCCAGCGTCCACCATCTTCAAAAGTGATTGATGTAATCTGATCCCGACGATCGTTGAACTCTCGAAGTTTGTTTTCCAAGGAAACAGGCGCATCACTCCAGCGTAGCCCATTCTCTCCATACAAAATTAACCATTCTCCATTTTCCGTGAGAACGACATCATTAATAACTTCATTATTCTCGTTCAATTCGTTCAATGCACGTTTCATACCACTTGGTAGGCCAGACCCCGACCATCCGTTCCGACCATAAATAGCTAAATCACCATTTGATTTGGTGATTGCAACATTCTTACACTCACCCCATCCGCTAATCGAATTACGGATGTACTCGCGCGAGTTTTGCGCATTTAGGTTGGCAACATACAGCAATCCTGAGATTGCAAAGAGAGACAGAAGGATTCGTTTTTTCATAAGACTGAAATTAATGGTTAAACTGTTTCGTTAATTGTATTTTTTCAAATACTGTTTCATTTGGTCTAATGCTTGCATGAGGACTTCGCGGGAAGTAGCAAGATTGATGCGGACATAATGGTCAGCTCCGTACATCTCAGAGGGGTTGAAGAGCACATGTGCCTGTTTGGCGAGATCACAGCAGAACTGCTCGGCAGAGATCCCCAATGCCTCGATATTCACCCATCCGAGGTATGTACCTTCGGTCTCATGGAGTTGGAGCATAGGCAGCTCGGAGTGCAGAAAATCGCGCAGATAGCAGAAATTGCCATAGACGTATTCGTTGAGTTCGTCCAGCCAAGCTTCCGATTCATTGTATGCCGCCACTTGAGCCACCAATCCGAAGGGGTTCAGACCATTTACCTCATGGACTTCGAGCGCATGATTGATTTGCGCGAACAGCTCTTTATTCGGCACATAGATGTTCGCACAGAGCAGTCCGGCGATATTGAAAGCCTTGCTGGCAGAGGTACAGACACAGAAATCTGTATCGTCACGGACGATGGTAGCGAACGGCGTATAGGTATGATTGGGGAACGCAAATTCGCAATGTATTTCATCCGAGAGGACAAAGAGATGTTCGCGACGCATAATCTGAGCCATCCGCTCCAATTCGTCCCGTGACCATACACGTCCGGTGGGGTTATGCGGATTACAAAGCAGGAACACATCCGCCTCCTTGGCTTTTGTCTCCAGTTCATCCCAATTGATTTCAAAGCGGTTATTTTGCAAAACCAAGGGACAAGGCACTAATTCGCAGCCCATATTCTCAATACAGGAGAAGAAACAGTTGTACGCGGGGGTGAAGGTGAGGATGCGGAGGTTGGTCGTTGGTCTCTGACGGGTCTGCAGGGCAGCAAAGATGGCAGAGATAGCGGGAACAACGGCGGTTGTATAGAGGAGGTTGTCCCGATTGATTCCTTTCCAACCGTGACGTCGTTCGAACCAGGAAGCGACCGCATCGTAATTCGCCTGCGGGACGATTGAATAACCAAAGACGCCATGATCGAGTCGTTTTTGCATTGCTTGGCGGATGGGTTTAGCCGCTTTGAAATCCATATCCGCCACCCACAAGGGCAGATTGCCCA
>Ga0247610_10001547_pt1 | contig 28427 bp, 28 predicted proteins | sample 174DNAGHGhighgp2_FD_193483 | JGI IMG/M metagenome (GOLD analysis project Ga0247610, IMG submission 193483) | Sheep rumen microbial communities from Palmerston North, Manawatu-Wanganui, New Zealand - 1742 DNA GHGhigh gp2 | ecosystem: Host-associated > Mammals > Digestive system > Stomach > Rumen...
AAAATTGCATAATTTATTAGAAATGTAATTTAATATTTCATCTAAATCATTTTCTGCTTTGTCAGTAAATTTAAATTTAGAATCCATATTTAGCCTTCATTTCGTTTAAAATTAAATTGCCATCTTTTGTTTTACCATTTTCTAAATCTTTTAATCCTTCATTAATTGCTTTTGCTTCATAAACTTCATTCATTAATCTTTCGAAGCATTCAATATCCATTACAACTAATTTACCATAACCATTTTTAGTCACAAAAACAGGTGCTTTAGTTTCACTACATATATTTTCGATTTTTACTGTATCTTTTAAATCTCTCATTGGAACTATTTGCATAAGAATCGCCTCCTTGTGGCTATATTATAATATATATTTAGCCACAAAGCAATATAATTATATACAGATGACTTCTGGTAGGCCGTTTTCGTCTAAATTGGGAGGAATTTATGGAGAATAATTATTTAAAGGAAGAAAAAATATCGGTATTACTGAGGAAGTTTTCAATATTTTTAATTACTTTAGTTAATAATTTAATTTTATATAAAATATCAGTATCAAGTGGCTATGATACTGCAATTACTCAAGGAGCAATAACACTAGCTTTTAAGGTATTTGGTATAGTTATATCTATAGCAATTGGAATAGTAGCAGGAGGAGCTCCTATAATCGGATATAATTATGGTGCATTAGAATACAATAGAGTTAAAAAGACATTAAAATATATTATTTCTATTGTTTTAATTGTTGGTGTAGTTGCAACTATTTTATTTGAATTCTTCCCAAATATATTCTTATATATTTTTGGTGATGGAGGAGAAGGTATAGATAAGGAAATATATAAAATCTTTGTTTATAAAACATTTAGAATATATTTATCATTTATTTTAGCAACATGCTTAATTAAGGTTATATCTATTTTCCTACAATCTATAGGAAAAGCATTAGAGGCAACTATTGTTACTGTATGTAGAGATGTTATATTTTTAATTCCTTTAGCATTAATTTTAGGTCTATGCTTCGATGTAGATGTATTTTTATGGAGCGCACCTATTGCTGATTTATTAGGATTGATATTAGCTTTAGTATTATTATTTATTACATTAAATAAAATGAAAAAATCAGAATAATAAAAATACCACTTCAGAAAAATTTGAAGTGGTATGAAGTGGTATTTTGCTTACTTTTTATAATTAACTACCTTAAAGAAATTATCTACATATTCTAAAGCATCATTTTTGTTAAGCTCATGAACCCAACGTAATCTATTAGATAAATCTACATTTTCTGTATATTCATAAAATCTAGCTGTTTTATCTCTATTAGTATTATTCCATTTATTAAAGCCTTCCTTAGATATATGGCTTCCTAAATTACATTCTATAAAAGCGGCCATTCCATAGTCTCTCCAAGGTCTTGCTAGATATACCTCTTGATCATTATAATTTGATTTAATATTGCATCTATAGAATAAATAACCAAATTCATCCTCCTTAGGATGAGCTGGTGCTGATACATAACCAAGCTTATTTTCTTTTGATTCATCAACTATAGAAACAATATCACAATTAATAAATAGTGCTTGAGCTGTACCAAAGATAAAATCAACATCTCCTATAATTTCACAACCATCATAGATTTGTCGTGATTTTTTACCTCTTAACTGATATTCAGGTAGGAAGCCCTGATGTCTAATAATTAAATCACTAGGTAACGGACCTGTGAATAAGGTATCCTGTGCACCACTTAATCTTACATTTAAAGCCTTAAAATTATCTCCTTCAGCATATAGGGCTAAGGCTTGTCCATACTTAGAAGAAGGAGTAGATGTATTTTTAATTGTTAAATTAGATAAAGTAACATTATTACCTGCAACTAAAAGTGTTGCGGTTCTAAATGTATTGCATTCATTATAATCAGGCATTATTTTTGTAAACCAATCATGATTTTTTATTATTACATTATCTTTTGACTCGCCTTCAATAATAATATTATTATTTAAAACAATGACTTTTTCATTGTAAATTCCATTCTTTAAGAATAATGTATCTCCATCATTTAATTTTTTTAATTCTTCGTTAATAGAGCATGTTGAATCAATTGTAAATTTCATATAAATCACCCAAAAAAATTATATCACATTTGATACATAATGTGTTGATTATATTTGCTATTTTCTTTGTGCACTTTGCACAAAAAATATATTGACTATTATGTGAGATAATGTTAAAATTTATGTACAAGTTGTGAAAACGCTATAACTGCGTCTATTTTTCGTGAGGACGGAAAGTATGAAATTTGCGTAGTTGATTTTGAGGTAGGTAGTATGAAAAAAAGCGTTAAAGTTTATATGGTGCAGGACTTAGTTTTGCTAACTGTATTAGGCGTATTGCTTGAGGGCCTTACCGAGAGATTTGCTTCCACAATATTAAGTGGAACTCCGACTATCGCATTTGCACTATTCATAGTATTCTTTGCTGTGACAAGATGGAATCTATGGGGGTTGGTTGTAATACCATTCTTAGCACTTTCAACATGGCTTGGTGGATCACTTGGTGAAATAAAATATTTAGCTGATGCTTATGATTGGCGAGTATTTATAGCTGAAATGTGTGGTCTAGCTACTGTAGGTATAAATGTATTGTTCTATAGAAATCATAGAACTAAGAGCATTATAGCTACACCTTGGAAACTAATATTAATAATAATTATGGATTATGTCTTATACTGTGTAGTTCATTATATAGTATATAGATTGATATCATCAGGCAATCTTTTAAAGATGTCTGATATTGGTGATTATTATAATGTTTCAAGAGGAAAGCTTGTTAATGGAGAAAATGTAATAACAACTCAAAATGAGTATGTGTATTATGCATATTATATTGAGCAAGGATTTATCTATAATTTATTTGGATTAGTCGTTTGCTTTGTGGGATCATTTATATTTAGATCACAAGGAATTATCAACAATGCTGTTGATAAACTCGTTGATGATAAAAAATTGGCTGATGCTGAAGCTGAATACTTGAGGAATTTGGGGAATGGAAAATCAGGTGTTGACTCAGTAAAAGCCGAAAGCAATGAATCAGAAACAGAAGAATCGAAACAAGAAGACGAAACTGTTGCTGAATCGGAGAAAAAATAGTTTTAAAGGATGGTGTATTAAATGCAAAAAACTGTCGAGACAAATCAAGACGTTGTTGACCTAGTCGAGAAGAATAAGTGGAAAAGACTTGGCGTAACTCTTGCTAAGGACTGGAGATTGTATGTTTTATTAATCCCAATGCTATTATTCCTTATTTTATTTAAGTATATCCCTGTTTATGGTATCTTAACTGGTTTCAAGTGGGGTGCTGATAACACAAATACTAACTATTTATGGAATGGTTTATATTGGTTTAATAGAATCTTCTTTGGTACAGATGCCTCTATTTTCTGGAGATCATTTAGAAATACATTTGTTAACAGTATGTATGGTTTAATTGTTGGATTCCCTATTCCTATTATTTTAGCTTTATTATTCAGTGAAGTTAAAGTTTTATGGTATAGATCAATTCTTCAAGTTTGTGCATATTTACCACACTTTGTTTCTTTAACAGTTGTTACTACAATCATTAGATTATGGTGTGCAGGTGTTGAAGGTGGAGCAGCTGGTGGTTGGTTATACAGTATGTGTAAGGCATTCGGTTGGTTAGATTATGAAACTGCTGGTGGTACAGCAACATATGCCAACTCAGTATTAGCTCGTGGTAAACTCTTCAGACCAATTTATCAAATTTCAGGTATATGGGAAGGTGCAGGTTATGGTTCTATTGTATACTTTGCTGCAATTCTTGCTATATCACCTACAAGCTATGAAGCAGCAAGAATCGATGGTGCTTCAAAAATGCAACAAATTCGTTATGTAACATTCCCTGGTATGGCCCCTACATTAACAATCATGTTAATCATGAGAATAGGTCATATTTTAAATGTAGGTTACGAAAAGGTAATTCTATTAGTTGGAGATCAACAAAATGCATGGGAAACAGCAGACGTTGTATCTACATTCGTTTATCGTATGTCAGGTAGAGACCCTAATTACTCAGGTGCAACATATTCACAAGTTGGTATTGTAGCTGACTTATTCAACTCAATTATCGCTATGTTCCTTGTATTAGGTGCAAATGCAATTAGTAGACGTGTATCTTCTACATCATTATTCTAGGAGGTAGCATATGAAAAGACTAGATAGAACAGAAATTACATTTAAGATCTTATCTTATGTGCTATTAACAGTATTTGCGGTAGCCTGCTTATATCCATTTATATTCGTATTAATGAACTCTATTTCTGCGAAGGAATATGTTGATGCATCTAAGGTATCAGTTATTCCGTTAGGATTCCAATTAAATGCTTATGTTGAAGTTTTCACTGGTAAAGCATTCTGGATTTCTTATTGTAATGCATTCTTCATTACAATTTATGGTACTGCAGTATCAATGCTAGTTGGTATTACAGGTGCTTATGCATTATCAAAGAAGAGATTATTATTCGGTCGTGGATTCAATTTCATGCTTACATTAACAATGTGGTTCAACGCTGGTATGATTCCTACATACCAAAACTTCTTAAGATTTGGCGTTGATAATAGATATATGTTCATCGTTGCATTAGGTTTCAATGCATTCAACATTATCTTATTAAGAAACTACTTTAGTGGTGTTCCAACAGAAATTGAGGAAGCTGCAACAATTGACGGTGCAACAGAATTCCAAATTTTATTACGAGTTTATGTACCTATGTCAAAATCATCTATCGTAACAGTAGCTATGTTCTACGCTGTTGCTAGATGGAATGGTTATATCTGGGCTCAAATGTTATTAAAGCCAAGTGATCAACCTCTTACATGTTACTTAAATCTTCAAATGGAAACTCAAATTAGAAACATGGAAGATGGTGGTGGTTCTAACTTGAACTACTCTTTATACTCACTAAGATATGCTTATATCGTGTGTTCAATAATTCCAATCATCGTTGTATACCCTAAGCTACAAAAGTACTTTGCAGCTGGTGTTAACGTTGGTGGAGTTAAGGAATAAAAAAAACAAAAAAAAGAAAAAGAAAAGGAAAAAGGAGAAAAAATGAAAAAGAAGTTTTTATTAACAAGCACAGCAGTTCTTGCTGGTGCTACAATTTTAGGTCTTGCAAGCTGTGGCGGTACTGGTACTGAAAAAGTTGTAAGAGAAAAAGCTGATACTAGCAAGACTACTCATAACTATGTAGAGGCTCCTGCAGCACCTACATATAGTGGAGATGCTGGTACAGTTGATGTTTACATTAACTATGCTGCAACATCTGGTGTTACTAGAGCTGAAGGTCAATCAACTGTTGCTGACCCTCTTGATGGTAGCCAATTAGCACCTGGTGTTATGCTTCCAACTTGGAGAGCATTCCAATCTTATACTAATACAACAATTCGTGAAGCAACTGACTACTCAAAGTCTAAGGATAACGATGTTTGGACAGCTGTTTCAGGTAATAATTTCAAGTCTGATCTTAACTCAAATGAGAACATCGACTTATTCTATAACACAACATCTAATTTTGGTGCTAACACAGATAAGTTAGTTGCTTTAGATGACTATATCAATAATGGTAAGATGCCTAACTTCAAGGCTTACTTAGATAAGAACCCTGATGTTAAGAAGATGTTAACAAAGAGTGGTAAGATTTACTATACTCCATATTTTGATGGACAAGATGATATCGAAAGAATGTTCATCATGGATACTGCTTTAACTACAAAGGTATTAGACTCAACTTCTGGTTGGGATACAACAACTACAAATGGTGGTGCTAATCCATCTGCTAACGTAGTACAAGGTGGTTTCTATCAACCATTTACAAATGCTGATTATAACTATGCTGAAGATACTAAGGTAAAAGTATTATTCCAAGGCAAGGCTTATGAAGTAACAGTATTTAAGACAAAGAATATTATTAAGCAACAAAATGAATTATTAGCAAAGGGCTGTACTGGTGAAGCATTAGCTAAGCAATTCATTGACTATATCAAGGAAGCTTATAAGGATTTATTCGATAATGGTTACTATACAAACCCTTCAGATTTATTCATTTCTGACTCAGCTGCATACAATGCTGATGAATTAATCGCATTAATGAGAGTTGTAAAGGCTAACCCAGCTTTAATTTCTGGTGATGCTAATGCTGAAATTACAACATTCTTCCCAAGAGCTGCATCTAACAACCGTGTTGATAACATGTTTGACTTAGCTCAAATTTGGGGTATTCAAGGTGTAGATGGTGAAAATGGTAACTTCTATATCGGTGGTGATGGTAAGGTTCACGCATTAGAGACTACTAAGGCTACTTACGATGCTTTAGAGTATTTATCTCAAATTTATGATGAAGGATTAATCTTAAAGGATTTCCATACTGATGCAAACAATGCTAAGGGTAACTCAACAGGTTTCTTAGACAAGTTCTATAAGAAGACTTTAGCTGATTCAGCTTATGGTTTCATGATGTATGATTATTCAGCTGCAACATGTGCTGCAAATGACATTTCTGATGGTATTGGTACAAAGGCTACTTCTCGTAAGAATGGTTTTGATAATGGTTATGAATCTAAGGGTATTACAGCTGTTTTACCTCCATTAACATATTGGGCAACAGGTTCTGAATGGAAGCCATCTGATGCTATTACTTCAAGAGCTGGTAAGACATTAACAAGATATTATGAATCTAATCGTGCATTAAAGGGTAATTCATGGGCAATTCCTTCAAATGCTGATAATGTTGATGGTGCAGTAAGATTAATGGATGTTATGTTCTCTGAATTAGGTCAAATGGTTAATAACTATGGTCCAGTTGAATATTGGGCTAAACCAGATACTTCAAAGGGTGATACAGTTGAAGGTACATTCGATGAGAAGAAGATTTATGTTTCAACAGATTTAGTAGCTGGTGAAAAGTCTCCAATCTTATCAAGCAAAGTTAAGGCTTCAATTGCTGCTCAATCAGGTGATTTCTGGTCATATTCAAGAGGTTACTTAGGATCTACTCATGGTGTTGGTAACGTTCGTCCTAAGGGTGTAAACTTACAAGCTACAAATGTTTATGCACAAGCAGGTATTGCTAATATTCAATCTGCATTCACAGTTGGTTCTGCGGCAGGCGTTGCTGGTGATGGTACAGTATTAAAGTTAGCCACAATTTCTAAGGTTAAAGATTCTAATAATAACACAGTTTATACTTGGAATACTTCAGTTCCTTCAGGATATACTAAGTCATATAAGGATAATGACAACGAATACTCTTCAATCACTGGTTTCTGGGCTTCAGATAAGTTAAACAACAATACTGGTTGGGTAAGCGCAGTTCAACGTGGTCATAACAACCCTATTTCTGGTATCGAAGTAAAGAATAGCCAAGGTACAGCTGTTACATATTCTAAGGTATTAGAAGAGTTTGATGTATTCAACAAGAAGGCATTATACACTTACGCTCAATCAATTTCTAACGATAATACATATGTTCCAGCATATGCATTAACTGCTTAGTTATTAAAACAAAAAAATAATTTTTAAATTAAAAGGTAGTTTGATTCCAGAGAGCTAGTCTCTCTGGATGATGCTATCAGAAATCGGAGGTTTTATACCGTGAAAAAACTTATTGATAAAATGAAGGTTTTTCATCTAATAATGTTATGTATTGCAGGTTTTATAATTATTTCTGCATTGCCATTTAAAACACAATATAGTAATATTTATGTAAATGTTGCTACAACAATTGAGGAAGCTGTTGGAGATACTCAAAATGGTTCTTTACAAACAGACCAAGCTCAATTATTCAATTTATTTGAAAGAACAACTGCATCAGGATTCGTTGATAATAATGGTGCCGAATTTAAGCATGATTTCAATGAATACAAGAAGCAAGTTTATGATTTCCAAAAAGATTTAAACAATGTAAATGATTTAATTTTATGGTATGGTATTTTGGCATTAATTGGAGTTGCTGTTCTTTATATTTTCTCTAACAATACTAGAAAAGTATATTATAAGAGTAATGTAATTTCTTCAGCAGTATTCACATTATTTATGATTGTATTTGGTGTTGTTACTTTAATTAACAGTATATCTGTTATGAGTAATTTCACTGCAAATAGCAACCTATATAATATTGTCTCTGTAATGCAAAATCCATCATATGCAAATACTGCATATCAATTAGCAGCACCAGAAGGTGGCGCAGCTGGATCAGTTGAATATTTATATTCAAGCTTTGATTGTAATGTTGCTACATTCATTTTATATGATGTAATTTTAGTTGCCGTTATGGTTTATTCAGTATTCTTATTCATCCTTTCAATTACAAAATATAATGCAACAGCTGAAAGAAGAAAAGAACTTGAAAAGGTGGTGGCTCTAAATGATTAATGAAATGGAAAAAAACAAGACAATGAGTAAAATGTCAGATCTTGAATTTGACAAGAACTCTGTCGAGATGATGAGATATAGAAATAATAAACTAGCTTATAACTTAGGTTTAGGTGGTTTAGCATTTGGTGTTTTAGCGTCATTTATTGTTTTAAATAGTATGGCTGCTATTACAGTTCAAGTTATTCTATGTATTTTCTTAAATATTTTTATGCTATTATCTGGTTTCTTGGCATGTGAAAGAACTAAGACTTACTCTAGAAAAGGTTCAATTTTCTTAGGAGTTTTAGGTGGTATTAATATTTTACAAATTTTCTGGTTACCATTAACTATTATCACTACTTACAACAAGTGGAATTCAATGACTGATTTGAATGAAAAGGGTACATATGGTAGAGAAAATGTTGGTACAGTTATAACTGAAGGTGGCGCAAATTCTATTCACTGGTTATCTACAAATGGTAACTTCAGAGGAATCCTTGCTATCGTATTCTTAGTTATTTCTGCTGCATTCTTTATTAGTGCATCAGTAATTGGTGTTATGAAATCTAATAAATTAAATAGCTATCTTAATAGTTTAAAGGTTGAAAAGAAGTAGGAGGTAAATTATGGCTGCAGACGTTATTTTAAAAAATGTAAACAAAGTATATCCTAACGGATTCCATGCCGTATATGACTTCAATATCGAAATTCAAAAGGGCGAGTTCATCGTATTAGCTGGTCCTTCTGGATGTGGTAAGTCTACTACTTTACGTATGATTGCTGGTCTTGAAGGTGTTTCTTCTGGTGATCTTATCATCAATGGTAAGAGAGCAAACGATGTTGCACCTAAGGACAGAGATATTGCGATGGTATTCCAGAACTATGCGCTATATGCACATATGACTGTTTACCATAATATGGCATTCTCATTAACAATTAGAAAGGTTGATCCAGTAGAAATTCACTCACGTGTAATGAAGGCTGCTGAAGTTTTAGGTTTAGTTCCTTACTTAAATAGAAAGCCTAAACAATTATCAGGTGGTCAGCGTCAAAGAGTTGCTGTAGGTCGTGCTATCGTTCGTGACCCAGTTGTATTCTTACTAGATGAACCATTATCAAATCTAGACGCTAAGCTTCGTGGAGCAATGCGTAAGGAATTAATGCAGTTACATGAAAGATTAAATGCAACTTTCGTATATGTAACTCATGACCAAATTGAAGCATTAACTTTAGCAACAAGAATTGTTGTTATGAAGGATGGCTATGTACAGCAAATAGCTACTCCAAAGGAAATGTTTGATAATCCAGAAAACTTATTCGTTGCTGGTTTCATCGGAACACCTCCAATGAATTTCATGGATGGTATTATTGATGAAGATCTTGAATATTTTATTCATGAATCTACAGGTGCTAAGTTAAAATTAACTGCACATCAAGCAGAAATTTTAGGTAACTATCGTGGTAAGGCAGTTAAGTTTGCTTGCCGTGCTGAGTATATCTATATTGATGATGCATCATTAGCTAAATTTAAGGATTCTCATGTTCATTTAGCTGTTGATTATGCAGAATACTTAGGTGCTTATAACTTAATTTATGCTAAATTAGGTGAAGATAGTCTTATTTCTAAGGTTTATAACAGAAGTGAGATTACAAATACAGAACTTGATGCTTGTTTCGATATGGAAAAGGTTCATTTCTTTGATGTTGAAACAACAAAGAGAATTAGATAAGGGGGTGTCTATCTATGGATGATAATAGATATGAAGAGATGCCTGAAAAAAAGAATCCTCTAAAGGGATTAGGTAAGTACTTCAAGAATGTTTTTGGAGGATTTATCGATGGTTTTAAATATAACAACATGAAGCTTGCTTCATTATTAGTTGCTATTCCTGGTCTAATCATTGGTTTCTTCTTAGTAGCACATGCTGCTGCTGTAGGCCAAATGGACTTCACTTTCCAAGAGTATAGCGATGAATATATGGCAATGTATACATATAACTTATCAGCTATGCCATTTGACGCAACTGGTATTGCTATCTTCTTATTAATGCTATTTGGTATTCTTAACGTATTTAATGCGTTATCAATGTCAGGCAAGAAGAATTTAGGTTCTGTTGTTATTGCTACAGTATTTACTGGTATTATGATTGTATTATCTGCATATTATATTTATGCTGCAATTGTTTATAATAAGTTCACTTCTGAAGGTTATTATGTAGCTGAAGCTGTTAATAACGAAGGATATACAGATATTATTGATAAAGTTATCATTAAGAAGAATGCTAACTTAGCTGAATTCACTAACAATTATTTGATTTCAATTATTTCTATAATTGTTTGTGATGTTTTATCAGTAGCTGGTATAGTTTTAGGTTTCATTAACTACGACCGTACTTATGAAAAGGTAGACAGATAATGAAAAAAAAGAAAACGAATACTGAAGAGGAAATTGAAATTGAAGAACAACCTGGTTCTATCTTTTCAAAAATTCCATCATGGATATTAATTACCATTGTCAAGTATTGGGCAGCTGCGGCTGCCGTTTTCTTTATAATAATAGGTGGTGTTGACATTGGGTTTGATTTTACCTATGACTCACCAGACCCTGTTGTTATAATGAGAATTTCGGGTACAATAGTTGTTTTAATTGCATTATTCTTGGCTTTGTTCCAAAATTATGTAACTAAATTATTAGGTAGAGCTTTATATAGCAGAAGAAATAATACAAGAAGATATGTTGTTTATAATCAAAAGGGCTTTTCAGCTTTTATATTCTATTTAGGTTATTGCTTCCTAATGTCCTTTGCATTATTCTTTATCATTACCTATTTAGGCTATAAGGGATTCATATTTGACCCTTTTGGTACAACAGGTGGTGCTGGTATTGAACCATTCTCTTATGCATTATGCTACATAATTTTAGATACTATTGTTATATTAATTAAAAATACTGTAATTAATATTTATCAAAGAATTAAATATAAAAAACAAATGGAAAATAATGAGCCTATAGTAGTTGAGGCTCAGGCTTAGGAGGAATCCCATGAAATTTAAACCAATTGTTATCACTTCAAGAAGTGCTACATTTGAAATGGAAAATTTAGATATTGTTACTACTAATGAATATGAATTATTTGTTAATGGGAATTTATATACTAAAACAAATATGAATGTTGTTTCAATTTTTGGATTAAATCCAAATACTGAATATGAGATTTCAGTAAAAGAAAATAATAATTCAGAACAAATTAAAATTAAAACATTATATGAATCAGTTTGGTTAAATGTTAAAAGATTTGGTGCTAAAGGCGATGGTAAAACTAATGATACTAACGCTTTACAGGCTACAATCCTAGCATGTCCTGATAATGGTTGTGTTTATATTCCAGAAGGTAATTATTATACATCTCCATTATTCTTAAGAAGCAATATTACAATTGAATTAGCAAAGGGTGCTCGTTTAGTTGGTGATGTTGATAGAAATCATTATCCTGTATTACCAGGCTTAACATATACATCAGATGAAAAGGATGAATATAATTTAGGCTCTTGGGAAGGTAACCCACTTGATTGCTTCGCAAGTATTATTACTGGTATTAACGTTGAAAATGTTAATATTATCGGTGAGGGCGTTATCGATGGTAATGCACAAAATTCCGATTGGTGGGTAGATGTTAGAACAAAGAGAATTGCTTGGAGACCTAGAGGTGTATTCTTAAATAAATGTAAGAATATTACTCTTCAAGGTTTAACTGTTACTAATACTCCATCTTGGAATTTACACCCATATTTTAGTGAGAATTTAAAATTTATTGATTTAAAAATTGTTAATCCAAAGAATTCTCCTAACACTGATGGTTGTGATCCTGAATCTTGCAAGAATGTTGATATTATCGGAGTAAATTTCTCTGTTGGTGATGACTGTATTGCAGTAAAATCCGGAAAGATTTATATGGGTAGAAAGTATAAGAAGCCTAGTGAGTTATTTAATATTAGAAACTGCTCAATGAATTTTGGACATGGTGCTATTGTGCTTGGTTCTGAAATGAGTGGTGGTATTAAGAATTTCACAGTTTCTCAATGCTTATTTAATCAAACAGATAGAGGATTAAGAATTAAAACAAGAAGAGGTAGAGGTAAGGATGCTATCATTGATGGCATTACCTTTGAAAATATTAAAATGACAAAGGTTTTAACTCCACTTGTTATTAATATGTTCTATTATTGTGATCCTGATGGACATACAGAATATGTTTATTCAAAAGAAAAACTACCTGTTGATGATAGAACACCATACTTAGGAAAATTCGTATTTAAGGACATTGATTGTGAGGATGTTAATGTAGCTGCTGGTACATTCTTTGGATTACCTGAACAGCCAATTGATTCTATTACAATCGATAATGTTTCATTCCATTATGCAGAAAATCCTGTAGCTGATAAGCCAGCTATGATGGATGGATTAGAAGCAATGAGTGGTAGAGGTATCATTTTATCTTATGTTAATGAGGTTAATATTAAAAATGTTACTTTTACTGGTTTAAAGAATAAAGAATATGAATTAAATCAGGTTAATATTTTCAATAAATAGTATATAAACTGGCCAATATTTTGGCTGGTTTTTTCTTTCTTATAAAAGTCATCCCGAATGACTTTTACTTGATTTATTTATCTAAAGATTATAAAATTAAAGAGAACCTTATAAGAAAGGAACAAGCAAAGCTTGTTAATTTACAAGCTTTGTGGGTGATAAATTATGGATATTAAGTTAGATAATTTATGTAGAACAGTAGATGAAGATAAGGCGACTGAAAAAAAGATTGTTCCTCTTAATGTAAATGTAGAATTCCCTTCAGGGTCTATTACTGGTTTAATTGGACCATCATTCAGTGGTAAATCATCACTTTTATTTTTAATAGCAGGTTTATTAGAATCAACTAGTGGTTCTTTATATTTTGGAGATACTGATGTAACTAAGGTTCCAACAGAAAAAAGAAATGTTGGATTTGTTTTCCAGTATTATCAGCTATATCCACATTTAACTGTATTAGAGAATATTATGTTCCCTTTATTAGCTAGAAAGGAGCCTAAAAAGATTGCAAAGGAAAAGGCTCTAAAAATTGCTGAAATAATGGGATTAACAGATATCTTAAATAAGAAGCCTAAATCTTTAACTAGTCATAAAAAGGTTCAGGTTTCAATTGCGAGAGCATATGTTAAGGAACCAGCAATTGTATTATTAGATGAGCCTTTATCTAATCTAGAGGTTAGATATAAAAACGAAACTAGAGATTTAATTAAAAAGATTCAAAGAGAAACAAAAATTACAACTTTATTCGTTTCTCAAAATCAAGATGATGCTATCTATATTTCAGATTATTTATTATTAATGAGAGAAGGAACAGGTAAAGCCTTTGGTACACCAGAGGATTTATATAGTAATCCAGAAAACCAATTCGTTGCTGAATTTTTAGGAAATCCTTCTATTAATATCATTCAATGTGAATATAAGGATGATGAAGAGTCTGTTGAAAAGGCTAAGGAATTAAATCAAGGGTCTGATATAGAAGAAGAAAAGACTGATAACCTTGAGAAAGTAGAAGAAAGTAATAATCAAGAAGATGAAGCTTCAGTTCAAGAAGAAAATATAGAAGCACCTAAGAATAAAATAGAGGCAGAGGTTCCTAATGGAATTCTATATTTTGGTGAACAAATCTTCTTAGATGATAAAACACCAGAATTTGGTGAAAGAATGATTTTAACAAAGGATACTAAGCTTGCTGTTAGACCTGAATCATTTGAATTTAATCCTAATGGTAAATATGTAATGCATATTGAAAGCTTTGAATTTACAGGAAGAGATAATCTTATTAGATTTACCTTACCTGGTGTTGAAGGTATCTTTAATTGCTTAGCACCATTAGATTTAAAGATCGAAGAGGGAATGGATATTAAATTTAATTTTAAGAAATATTTCATCTTTGATACAATCGGAAGAAGAATAAAATAAAAAGGGCAATAATTGTCCTTTTTTATAATTTCACATAATTATTTCAAATTAAATTGTGTATAATTTAATTATATGAAAGGAAGGCATAAAATGATTGAAAGAATTAGACAATTTATAAAATCAAATAATCTTAATATTGATAAGCCAGTCGTTTGTGCCGTTTCTGGTGGTGCTGATTCTTTAGCTTTAATTCAAGTTTTATATGAATTAGGATATAAAGTCATTTTGGCTCATGTAAATCATCATAAAAGAATTGAATCAATGGAAGAGGCTAAGGCTATGGAGGCTTATGCTAAGGAAAAAAATATTCCATTTGAATTATTAGATTATCATTTTTCTGGAAATGGTAATTTCCATGATGAATCTCATAATGCAAGATATAATTTCTTTAGAGATGTAGCTAATAAATATAATACTAATATTATAGCAACTGCTCACCATGCAAAGGATCAGCTTGAAACAATTCTAATTAAAATGATGGAAGGCTCTAATTTATATGGATATGGTGGTATGCCTATTTCATATGATGATGGTAAATATATAGTTATTAGACCTATTCTTTTATTAACTAAAGAGGAAATATGTGAATTCTTAAATTCGAGAAATATTAAATGGTACGAGGATAGCTCTAATTCTTCTGATGAATTTTTAAGAAATAGATTACGTCATCATGTCATTCCTTTGTTAGAAAAGGAATGCCCTGATTTATATAATAAGGTTATTCAATATTCTAATCTTTTGCATGAATCATTTGATTATATAAGATATGATTCTAAAGTATATTTATCTAATAATGATGGCATGATTAATATAGATAATTTTAAGGATTTAAGAATAGCTTTAAAAAAGGATATTATATCATTAATGCTTGAAGGATATAATATTGAAAAAAATAATGCGATTATTTCTGATATTTTAGATTTATCTAAGAGTATTAACGGAACTAAGGAAATAGCATTAAAGGATAATTATTTTGTTATAAAGGAATACAATTTAATATATATTAGTAAAAAAGAAAATAAGCAATTTGAAAGCATTTATTTGAATATTAATGATATTAAAATATATGGAAATAAATATAAATTTTATTTTTCAAAAAATATGCCTAAAAATAATGCTAAATATATTAAATTATGCTATAATCAACTAGAATTGCCTTTATTGATTAGAAATAAAAATGATGGTGATTTTATTGCCTTAAAGGAAGGTAATAAAAAAGTATCTAGAGTTTTGATTGATAGGAAGCATCCTAAATATAAAAGAGGAGAGGTTCCGATTATTTTAGATAATAATGGTAATGTATTATGGATTTATAATTATTTAAAAAGTGATATTGTATATAAGCAAAAGGATAATGCTGATATATATTTAGTATGTGAGGTGTTATAAATGCAAGACGTTATTGAAAGTATTTGCTTTTCAGAAGAAGAAATTTCAAAAATAGTTAGTAGGCTTGGAGAAAAGATAACTAAGGATTATGATGGATTAGATCCAATAGTGATTGGCCTACTTAAGGGCTGTGTTCCTTTTATGACTGATTTAGTTAGAAAGATAGATACAGAAATTACATTAGGATATATGAAGGTTTCTTCATATTCTGGTACTGAATCTACTGGTACTATAAAAATTGATGGTTCAATTCCTGATATTAAGGGTAGACATGTAATTATTGTTGATGATATCTTAGATACAGGTCGTACATTAAATGCTATTAAGAATTTATTTAAGGATTCTGGTGCTTTAAGTGTAGAGATTTGTGTTTTATTAGATAAGCCTGAAGGAAGAAAGGTTAATATTACTCCTAAATATGTTGGTGGATTGGTTCCTAATGCGTTTGTTGTAGGATATGGATTAGATTACAATGAACATTATAGAAATTTACCATATATTGGAGTATTAAAAAAAGAAATATATAGTTAAGGAGGTAATTTGTTATGCAACAAAAGAATGAAAATAATAACAAGATGCCAAAGCGTAGATTTGATTGGATGTTTATTATCATTATTATTCTAGCAATTGTTGGTATATTTTTATTAATTAGAAGTATGGCTAATAGCTCATCTACTGAGAAATTAAATTATACAACTTTAATGGAATATATTAATGGTACTAATATAAAGGAAGTAACTGCTGTTCCTGTTGGTGGAGAGAATTACTTAATGTATAAGGTGACTGGTACATTTGTAACTGCTGATGGTGCAACAAAGAATTTCGTAAGTATAATTACATATGATAATTTAACTAAAATTATGGGTATTAGTACTGTAAAGGTTACATTAGAAACTCTTACATCTAATGTTTGGTTATCAATATTATTATCTATTGTTCCATATCTTTTAGTTGGTATTGCCTTATTCTTTATGTTTAGATCAATCATGAAGAGCCAAGGTGGTGCTGGTGGTGCATTTGAATTTGCTAAATCAACTGCTAAAAAGTCAGCATCTAAGGTTACATTTGCTGATGTAGCTGGATGTGATGAGGAAAAGGAAGAATTAGTAGAAATAATTGATTTCTTAAAAAATCCTCGTAAATATAATGAAATTGGTGCTAGAGTACCAAAGGGTGTATTATTATTTGGTCCTCCAGGTACAGGTAAGACATTACTTGCAAAGGCTGTTGCTGGTGAGGCTGGTGTACCATTCTTTTCAATTTCAGGTTCTGATTTCGTTGAAATGTTCGTAGGTGTTGGTGCATCACGTGTTAGAGATATGTTTAAAACAGCAAAGGATAATGCTCCATGTATTATCTTTATCGATGAAATCGATGCAGTAGGTAGACAAAGAGGTGCTGGTATGGGTGGAGGCCACGATGAGCGTGAGCAAACATTAAACCAGTTATTAGTTGAAATGGATGGCTTTAATGGTAATACAGGTATTATCATTATGGCAGCAACAAATAGACCTGATGTATTAGACCCTGCATTATTAAGACCTGGTCGTTTTGACCGTCAAATTACAATTGCTAATCCAGATGTTAGAGGAAGAGAAGCAATATTAAAGGTTCATGCTAGAAATAAGCATATTGAGCAAGGTGTAAAGCTTGGCGATATCGCTGCAAGAACTCCAGGATTCTCTGGTGCTGATTTAGAGAATGTATTAAATGAGGCTGCTTTATTAACAGCTAGAGGAAACCGTAAGGTTATTTCTATTAAGGATATTGATGAGGCAATCGACCGTGTTATGATGGGCCCTGCTAAAAAGAGTAAGAAGTATACTGAGCATGAAAGAAGACTTGTTGCTTATCATGAGGCAGGTCATGCTGTTATTGGTATAAAGCTTGAAAATGCATCAGAGGTTCAAAAGATTACTATTGTTCCAAGAGGACAAGCTGGTGGTTATAACCTAATGATGCCAAAGGAGGAAACATTCTTCCGTACTAAATCTCAAATGCTTGAAACTATTACAGGCTTTTTAGGTGGTAGAGTTGCTGAAGAAATCACATTTAATGAGGTTTCAACTGGAGCATCTAATGACTTCCAAAATGCTACTAGAATTGCTCGTAGCATGGTTACTGAATATGGTATGAGTGATTTAGGCCCTATGCAATATGAAACTCAAGGTGGTTCTGTATTCTTAGGAAGAGATTATCTAAAGGAAAAGAATTTCTCTGATCAGGTTGCACTTGAAATTGACCGTGAGCAAAGAAAGATTATTGAAGAATGCTATGCTAAAGCTAAGGAAGTTATTTCTTCTAATTTAGATTTATTAACAAATATAGCTGAATATTTATTAAAGGTTGAAACTCTTACTAAGCCTGATATTGAAGAAATTTGTAAGACAGGTAAGCTTTCTTGGTGTGATGCTGAGGAGGAAAGAAAAAAGGCAGAGGCTGAAACTAAGTCTGATGCTGAGGCTGCATTTAATGAAGAAGCTAAAGAAGAAAATAATGAAGTAAAAGAGGAAGCAGCCCCTGAAGAGGCAGCTTCTGATAATGAAGAAAATACTGATGATAAAAAGGAAGAATAATTTTGAGACTAGATAAATATTTAAAGGTATCAAGATTAATTAAAAGAAGAACATTAGCTAAGGAAGTTGCCGATAACGAGCGTGTGCTTGTTAATGGTAATCCAGCTAAGCCCTCTAAGGAGCTTAAAATTGGTGATATTGTTACTGTAGAATTTGGTACTAAATCAGTTAGTGTTAAGGTTATATCCTTAGATCCTAAAACTAAAGCAGTAGATGCAACTTCAATGTATGAATTTATTGAAGAAAAAAGAAAAGACTAAAAAATAAAGCATTTATCAAGCCATAATGGTAGATAAATGCTTTTTAAATTATTCAGTTTCTTCTTCCTCATCTTCACCTTCATCTACAGTGTATAAAGGTAAAATCTTAGAATCTAATTCCTCAGGCTTAAACATCTTATCAACATACATAATTCCATCTAAATGATCATTTTCATGCTGGAAAACAATTGCTGGATATCCTTCTAATGTTAATTTAACATTTCTAACCTTTTCAGTTATAGTATCAAATAAAGCACATTTAGCAATTATTTTATAATGTCTTGGTGTTACTAGTCCTTCAGTATTCCTATTTACTGAAAGGCATCCCTCACCACCAGGTAAATAAACCATTAATTCAGATTTTGCAATGATTTCAGGATTAATTACAGTATAAGAATACTTTGTTTGCTTCTCGTCTAAAAAATCAGTACAGTTCATTGCGAACATTCTTTTTTTAACTCCAACCTGTGGGGCGGCAATACCTACACCTGGTCTAATATCATATTTTTTAACTAATTCATCTATTTCTGATACGACCATATATTCGTGTAGCTGCTTTAATGTTTCTTTATCTTCCTTAGTAAGAGGAAATCTTACTCTATCACATTTTTCTCTTAATATTGGGTTTCCCTCAATAGTTATATCTTCCTTTTTGTACATAATTATCACCGCTAAAATTATAGCATAATTAAATGTAAAAAACTAGGAAATGATATGCTATAATTAACTATGAATGGTGTTAATATGGAAAATATAGTAGATGATTATGTAAAAGATATTACAACTAAAGATGAATTTAAAAGATTATTAGAATTAAAAAGAATAATTGATGCTAAATATAAGAATGAAATTATTTCCTTTAAAACATTAGAATCAAAATATTTAGAGGCTTCTAAATATGGAGCCTATTATCCTAATTTAGAAAATTTGAGAAGAGAATTCTCTCTTAAGAAGAAGGAGCTATATTCTAAAGAAGAGGTAAAAAAATATTTTGAATTAGAAAGATTAATTAATGAATCAATAAATGATGATATTAAGAAATTAAAGGAAATAGTTTTAGATCCTAAATATAATAAAAATACATGTATAAAGTAAGTGATATAAATGACGCAATATGAAAAGATGACTGAAACAAATGTTAAGAAATTAGTTACATTATTAGCGATACCAACTGTAATAAGTATGCTTGTTACTGCAATATATAATGTCGCTGATACATTCTTTGTTTCAAGAATAGATGATAGTGCAAGTGCGGCAATTAGTGTCGTATTTTCACTAATGACTCTAATTCAATCTATTGGCTTTACAATAGGCATGGGAAGTGGGTCATTAATATCTATAGCATTAGGAAACAAAAAAGAAAAGGAAGCCTCTAAATATTCTAGTCAAGGAATATTAATGGGCTTAATATTAGGTATTTTATTTTTGATTTTTGGAATTATATTTAATTCCGAAATTATGGTCCTACTTGGAGCATCAGAAACTTCAAAGCCATATGCTGTTTTATATGCTAGATGGATATTTATAGCATCTCCATTTATGATGATATCATTCATAATGAATAATATATTAAGAAATGAGGGAAAGGCTAAGCTATCGATGATAGGCTTAGCATTTGGTGGTATTTTAAATATAGGATTAGATCCATTATTTATTTACGCATTTGATATGGGAATATCAGGAGCGGGCCTTGCGACTATGATTTCTCAAATTATTAGCTTTTTGATTTTATCTTCATTTTTCTTGTTTAATAAGACTTTATGTAAGATTAATATAAAATATTTAACTAAGGATATAAAAAGCTATTTAGAGGCTTTAAAGCGTGGAATGCCTACATTATTCCGTCAGGGCTTCGCTACAACCTCTAATATTATTTTAAATTTTCTAGCAAAACCATATGGAGACTCACTTGTGGCTGCCCTTGGTATTACAGCAAAGCTTTATATGATTGTAAGAAATATAATAGTAGGAGTAGGACAAGGCTATATGCCTGTTGTTGGATATAATTATGGTGCAAGTAAATTTAAAAGAATTAAGGAAGCCTTCTATTTTGTTTTAATAGTAGAAACTATTATTTGTAGTATATTTACTTTAGCATTTATATTATTCCCTAATGCTTTAATTAATATATTTTCAGATAGTGAAGAGGTAATTAAATATGGTGAGGCATCTGTTAGATATTTAGCAATTTCCTTAATATTCTTAGGTATGTCAACAACCATTAATCAGTCTCTTCAAATAATAGGATATTCTAAGAGTGCAACTTTCCTAGCTTCCCTAAGACAGGGATTAGTTTATACACCTTTAGTGTTTTTACTAGAAGGAACATTAAATGAGGTAGGACTATGCTTAACTCAGCCTTTATCTGATTTAATAACAGCCTTAATATCTATACCATTTGTATTTTATTTCTTTAGAATTATTAAAGTAAGGGAGTGATTCTATGGATTTAAGCGGTGTTAATATAATGATGATTGAATATGAGGAAAATGTTAATTTAGTTGCTAAAATAAATACTGAATTATGCAAGAAATTCGGGCTAGAGCATTATTTAACTGAATTCTCATCTAATTTAATTAGAGCATTAAATCAATTTAAAAGATTTGTAATGCTCATGAATGATAGAAAGACATTTGTAGAGAAGATATTAGCATTTTCAAATTCTTGTATTAAATTTTTTGAATCTAATAAGAATTTTAAGGAGCCCCAGGCTACATTAAGAAAAATGAATTCGATAATTAATGATTTAAATGATATAAATGATTTTATAAATAATTCCTTCCAAGAAAGCGTCAAGGATTATTTGAATGATGATTAAATAATAAACAATAAAAAAATTGTAGATTATATCATAAGCAGAAGAATCGGCTTGAATTTAAAAAATATTCTGGTTATGATATAATCTTTTTGTGTTTATTTTTGGAGAGTGGTTTAAATGAGAGATAAATGGACAAACAGAACCGCATTTATTTTAGCATCTATAGGATCAGCAGTAGGATTAGGAAATGCATGGAGATTTCCTGGCTTATGTGCTAAATATGGTGGTGGAGCATTCTTAATGGCATATATCATTTGTATGGTTAGTTTAGGTATTCCACTTTTAATGATGGAAACAGCTATTGGTAGAAAGACACAGGGTGGAGCCCCTAAGGCAATGCGAACTATCAATAAAAAGGCAGAGCCTGTTGGCTGGGCATCTGTTGCGAATGCATTTGTTATATTAACATATTATGCAGTTGTATTTGCTTGGTGTATTTTAATGTGTGTATTAGCATATAAATTTGCAACAACAAATTCAACACCTGAAACTGCATCTACATTATGGGCTGATACAATCGGTGCTACATTCAAAACTTCATTTTTAGGTGATGGTGGAAAGATTAGTGTTTTGTTATTAGTCTGCTTAGGAGTTTCATGGGCATTTATTTATGGATGCATAAGAAATGGCGCATCACAGGTTGGTAAGGTTGTTAAATACACTGTATTTTTACCAGTTATAATGCTACTTATTTTAGCAATTAAAGGATTTATTAATAACCCACATTTAGGAGAAGCACTATCTAAATTATTTGTTCCTAATTGGAGTGAATTTTTAGATGTAGAATTATGGGTAAATGCGATGGGTCAATCATTTTATAGCTTATCTATAATGATGGCAATTATGTTTGCATATGGCTCTTATTTAAAGAAGGGCTCTAATATTGCAGTAGATTCAATTATTATTGCATTTAGTGATTTAGCTATTTCTGTTTTATCAGGTATTGTTTTATTTACAACAATGTATTCTACAGGACAAACAGTTGATAATATGAGTGCATCTGGTATAGCAACTGCATATATTATTTACCCAACTGCGATTGTTAATTTAACATCAGTTGGTGCTATAAATGCAATATTTGGCTTTGTATTCTATTTTATGCTTTGTACACTTGCCATCGATTCAGCATTTTCTATTTTAGAGGGTATTGCAATATCAGTAAGTGATAAATTTAAATTACCAAAAAGAAAGACAACACTTACTATCGCAATTGTAGCGGCATTTATTTCAATAATTTATATAACTGGTGCGGGTGTTGGCTATTTAGATATAGTTGACAACTGGACTAATCAATATACTCTAATTATTATAGGTATATTAGAAACTATAATTGTTGGATGGTTCTTTAAGCCTAAGAAGGTATTAGATGAAATCAATAAGAATACTAATAAATTTAAAATGCCTAAATGGTGGTTTTTAACATCTATTAAATTTTTAGCCCCACTTGCTTTAGTATTCTTGTTAGTATGGCAATTTGTCATTTTAATTAGAAATGGATTTAGGTATGATACTAATTATAATTTAGCTGCCGAAATAATTGCAGGATGGCTTGTTACAGCATTAATTTTCTCATCAGGATTTATTATTAATGGTATAATGAAAAAGACTAAGCGTGGCATTGAATTATCTAAGGAAGAGGAATTAGAGCCATCATGGGATGAAATAAAGGATGAGGATGAATTAAATGATTTACCTCAAAATGAAGAAAATACTGAAATAAAAGAAGAAATAGAAGTAAAATAGTTTTTAATTATTAATATGGTGCTTTATGAAAATAAATAAGATACACGAAACAAAACATAATTATAACGAATTATTAAAGGATATTGAATTAATAAGTGTCGATAATGACCTAACAGATGCGGCTATTATTTTAGAGGGTGGTGCCTTTAGAGCATTTTACCAGGAGGGAGTTTTAGATTGCCTTTTGAAAAATGGCTTAAGCTTTAAATGTGTCATCGGAGTTTCAGCTGGTGCTTTAAATGGTATTAATTATTATTCTGGACAAGCAGGAAGAAGTGCTCATATTAATTTAAGATATCGTCATGATAAGCGCTATATAGGCATTAATGCATTTTTAAAAAGTAAACGAAAATCTATTATAAATTTAGGATTTATCTTTTCAAATTTGCCTTTTATTCCACCATTAAATTTATATAAATTATTAAATGCTAAAGGTGAATTATACGCTGTTGCGACTAAAATGGAGGATGGAAAGGCTGTCTATTTTAAAAATGAGGAGCTTTCATTTATAAATGCAGTTAAGGCATCTGCGACATTGCCATATATTTCTAAACCTATTGTTATTAATGGTGAGCATTATATGGATGGAGGATGTGCAGATAGAATTCCTTATAAATTTGCAGAAAGCCTAGGCTATAAGAAAATAATAGTTGTTAGAACAAGAGATAGAGGCTTTAGATGTAAGCCTAATTTTGAAAAACGATATAGATATACTAAAAGAATATATTCTAAATATCCTGAATTTGCTTATAATTTATCTAAAACAGATGAGAATTATAACGTGCTTTGTGATGAATTAGATAGATTAGAAAATGAAGGAAAAATCTTTGTTATAGCACCATCTAGAGAGCTAGATGTAAAAATGCTTGAGGGAGATTTAGATAAATTAAAGGAAATCTATGTTTTAGGTTATGTTAATTGCTTAGAAAATTTAGATAAATTAAAGGATTTTTTGAATAAGTAGGGATTTATGATTGAAATTAGAAATGTTAAATTAGATGACGCAAAAGAATTAGTTGATATTTATAATTATTATATTGAAAATACAGCTATTACATTTGAAATAGATAAATTAGACATAACTGAATTTAAGGATAGAATAAAAGAAATATCAGCTAAATTTCCATATATTGTTTTATTAGAGGATGGAATTATTAAAGGCTATGCTTATTCACATGAATTAAATAAAAGAGAAGCCTATAGATTTTCTAATGAGGTTACAATTTATCTTGATAAGGATTCATTAAAAAAAGGATATGGAAAGTTATTATATAATGAATTAGAAAAAAGATTAAAGGAAAAAGGAATTAGAAATCTATATGCATGTATAGCATCTCCAGTAGTTATCGATAAATATTTAAATAATAATAGTGAAGAATTTCATGAACATTTAGGATATAAAAGAAATGGATTATTTACTAAATGTGGCTATAAATTTAATACCTGGTATAATATGATTTGGATGGAAAAGCTATTAGAAAAATAAAAAAGGGGCTGTAAAGAAATAACGGTTCAATAAACAAATAAAAAATAGGTTCAAACCTAGAGTGAAATCTGGGAATGAACCTATTTTTTTGGTATAATTTAAGTATGGAAAACTTATTGAATTCAAACTTAAAAAATACTCATCCAACCAATAAGTATTTTACACCAATTCAATTAAGATTACCACTAGATTTAGAAACTTCTATAAGTTTTGATGATCCAATTTATACATTTGACGAAGTAACGAAAGGTTGTAATTTAGAAAAATACTTAAAATCTGATATTAAAGACTCTAGAGGTCGTATCGGATTTAATTTAGTCACTATGTTAAAGGTAGTCTTATTTGGATATATGATTAATGGTAATATATCAACACGTAAGTTAGAAAAATTATGTGTTAATGATATTAGATTCAGATGGTTATTGAGAGATGAAAATTCATTTCCATCTCATATGACAATCTGTAATTTTATGAATGAGTATTTAAAAGAAAATATTGAAGATATCTTTTATGAAATTAATAGTTATATATTTGAAAAAGATAGAGTAGATTTGGGACATATTTATATTGATGGCACTAAGATAGAAGCTAATGCTAATAAATATTCTTGGGTATGGAAAAATGCTTGTTTAACATCAAGATTAAGATTATATGCCAAAATAACTAAATTATTAGAAAAAATTAATGAAGAATTATTATGCTACGAATGCTATAGATATGAATTTAGAGAGGAATATTCTATTGATTATTTAGAATCAATCATTATTGATTTTAAGAAAAGATTTAAAATTGATGAATCTTCTTTTAAAAGTGGTAAAGGACATAAAAAGACTAATTATCAAAGATATTATCAATTATTAAATGAGTATTTAAATAAATTAAAGGAATATGCTATTAAAATAGAAACTTGTGGTGATAAAAGAAACAGTTACTCTAAAACAGATAAAGATGCTACATTTATGAGAATTAAAAGAGATTATATGGGTAATGATCAATTACTACCTGCATATAATCTACAATTTGGCATATGCGACGAATATATTGCTGTTGCTGATATAAATCAATATGCTTGTGATATGGATTGTTTTATTCCTTTAATGATGAAATATTATAAACAATATAAATGTTTCCCTAAATATCCAGTTGCTGATGCTGGATATGGTTCATTCAATAATTATATTTTTTGTAAAGAACATAATATGGAATTATTTATGAAATTTGGTTCTTACAAAAAAGAAACTTCTGATGAAAAATATCATAATGATCCTTTTAGATCAATTAATTTTAAACATGATAGTAATGGAAATTTAATATGTCCTAATAATAAAAAATTTATATTTAAATGTAAAAAGCCTGTCAAAGGAAATAAATATGGTCGTGAGGAAGAAATTTATGAGTGTGAAGATTGCTCTAACTGTCCTTTAAAAACTAAATGCTTTAAAGGTAAAACAGTTAATAGACAAATTAATATAAATCAAGAATTAACAGATTATCATAATGAAGTAATTAAGAACCTAGAATCAATTCATGGTGCCTTACTTAGAATGAATAGATCTATTCAAGCTGAAGGTACCTTTGGTATTATTAAAGAAGATAGAAAATATAAAAGAATAGTAAGAAAAGGGTTAAAATCAGTAAACTTAGAAATTTTTATGATTTCTTGTGGATATAATTTAATGAAATATCATATGAAAAAGAATAGAATAGATATTTGTTGTTAATAAAATTAACTAAAAAATTTTTGAAAACTACGGTTTTCCTTTTAAGTATACCCAAAAATGGGTATTTTTAATTATTTAAATCTTTGGGTAAAAAGAAAAGAGCTGTAAGCTCTAAATCTTCACATGAAAATTTATTTCTTTACAGCTCCTTTTTTTATTTGTATTGCTTCAAATATTCAATAAATTCTTTAGATATTTCTAATGTTGTAGTAAAAGAAGTAACTAATCTTATTGCAACTTCATTATCATTTATTTTATTCCAAATTTCAAAATCATATTCCTTTTTAATATAATTTGCTAATTCATTTGTAACAATAACAAATATTTGATTTGTTTTAGAATCAGAATAGAATTTATATCCTAAGCTCTTTAATTTTTGAGTAATATAGTTTGCACATTCATTTTCTAATGAACCAATTTCCTTATATAAATTACCTTCCATTAATACCTCAAATGGAATTGATGCCACAAAGCCTTTAGCTAGCATAGCACCATTATGCTTTATAGAATATTGGAATTCTGTTGCTAAATTCTTGTTGTTAATAACTACTGCCTCACCTAAATATGCTCCGTTTTTAGTTCCGCCGATATAAAATACATCAGTATATTTAGCATAATCAGGATAATCTATATCAGATATAGCTAGTGCTGATGCTAATCTAGCACCATCTAAAAATAAATATAAATCATTATCATGGGCACATTTATATAATGCCTTTAATTCACTTAATGTGTAATAAGAACCTACCTCAGTTGTATTAGAAATATAAATCATCTTAGGTTTAACCATGTGATAGTCAGTGTGATTATTTAATATTTCTAAAACCATGCTTGGATTTAGCTTGCCATCAGTAGTATTGCATGTTAAAACCTTGTGTCCTCTTCCTTCAATAGCGCCTGTTTCATGGACATTGATATGTCCTGTTGATGCGGCTATAACAGCCTCATATGGTTTTAAGATATGATCGATTATTGTCATATTTGTTTGAGTTCCTCCTACTAAGAAGAAGACCTCTGATTTATTTTTAATTTTATCTTGAATAATCTTTTTGGCATTTAATGTATGTGTATCCTCACCATAGCCTATATTTTGCTCATTTTGGCATTCTATTAATCTTTCTAATACCTTTTTATGGGCTATGCTTGAATAATCGTTTCTAAAGCTATATTTCATATTTTATCCTCCGAAAAACATTTATAAATATATCATTTATTTAAATAAATGAAAAGAGTTTTATGCAATTTAATTATTAATAAAATTTATATTTTTTTTGTTTTATTCCTTTTTTGTTGCACTTTTGTTGCAAGTAAAATGATAGAATAAGGCTAATTAATATAGCATTTTAAAATATTAATATTAAATTTAGGAGGAAAAGAAATATGAAATTAAAGAAGGTTTTATTAGGTATTACAGGTGCTTTAGCACTTACATTTGCATTAACAGCTTGTGGTGATGAAGGAACTAAAACAGATACAGATCCAAAGCCAGTAAATACTAACACAAATACTGGCTCAGATAATGGTGACGCTACTCCATCATCTTCAGTTAATTATCTTACATTTATGGGAGATAAGAAATTAAGAGTTGACATTATGAATGATTTAGGAGCAACTTTTAATTATGGTAATGAGGCTATCCAAAGCAAGAAGGAGACTACTTTAGATACAAATACTAAATTAACAGTTAGTGGTGAATTTACTGTAGAAACTGTTAACTTTATTGTAGTATTTGATAATACAACAGGTGGTTCTGTAAGTGTTCATAAGGGATTAGATGCAGAAAGAGTAGGAGAATTCTTATCTAAATATCCTATGAGTGGCAATAAGATGTATATTGCAATTTCAAGTGGTGAAGCTACTTGGACTAAGGGATTAAATGAAAAGATGGATGCAACTATTACTACTTATTTAAAGTAATAAAGGACATTAAATAAAATAATAAGATTCTCATTATGATTAACATTTTGAGAATCTTTTGTTTAATAAAAGTGTTTTCTTAA
>Ga0247610_10001548_pt1 | contig 28424 bp, 20 predicted proteins | sample 174DNAGHGhighgp2_FD_193483 | JGI IMG/M metagenome (GOLD analysis project Ga0247610, IMG submission 193483) | Sheep rumen microbial communities from Palmerston North, Manawatu-Wanganui, New Zealand - 1742 DNA GHGhigh gp2 | ecosystem: Host-associated > Mammals > Digestive system > Stomach > Rumen...
GTTTTTAATTTTGTTTTTGGTTTTTTTTTTGGTTTCTTAGTAAAAATTAATTTTGGAAATTAAAAATAGAAAGGAAAATTTTGTGTTCATGTTATTTAAAATAATAATAATAAGATAGGAATTGTTGTTTCATGTTATTTAAAAAATAATTAGAAAGGAATTGTTTCATGTTATAAAAATAAAATTGTATTTGTGTTCATATATAAGGGTTTCAGGAATGCTTAAATGGAAATTTTATATCTCTAAAAATGAGCAAAAAAAAAACAATCCCAACTAAATTAATAGTGAGATTGTTTTTTTTTTAATTAGAGATCATGTGTGTTGTTCTACTCGGCGAGCTGCTCTTCAGCGGGTGCTGTTGCTTCTGCGGGTTCAGGCTCTGTGACTGCGGGCTCCTCTCGGCGAATGCCGAGAGTTTCGTCAACAAACCCCTGGATTTCTTCTGGGGTAGTCATGCCGAGTTGGGCAAAGACGGATTGTGCAAGAGAAGAAATTCGGATCCCGGTGCCAATGCCAAACTTGTTGGCAAGGGCCTCGCGCTGAGTTTGGGTCGTAACTTTCGAAAGAAGCCACGACTCGATGCCCATGTTGTGGACTCCGTCATCAACGAAGATCCATTTGCCAAGACACTTGGCGCCGAACGTGGCATCAGTCTTCTTCTTTCCTGCCTTCTCGAGGCAGGAAATTTGCCAAACTGCATTCATAACAGTCGCGGGAACTGTTACTATGCCATTCAACATAGGTATGATCCTTTGAGCCCGTTCAACGATAGAGCGGGCGATTGAAGTCGCCAAGATCTCGCGGGCATAGCCCTTGAGAACCTGCATCATCTGACGGGGATCAGCTGCAGAGAGCTTCCACCACTCTGAGTGGTATCCGCACTCCTGAGCCAACTTGGTTAACAATCCGCGGAATACACTTATCCGCGCATGGCACCTGTCGTTATCGGCGCTTGCAGCGTCAGACAGGAGCATGTTTTTGAAAATCTCCCAGCGGCGGCCTGCGCTAATGCCAGCAGTCCACTTGGACCACCAGCTAGCTGGCAACTCGCTCTTAGAGAGCTCTTTTTCGAGATCCTTGCAGATCTCGTCAAGGATCTCTCCGCGGGAAGAAGTGGATTCGATTTTGTTGAAGGCATCGTCCTTGTCCCTCGTAATCAAATCGCGGAAGCGACGGACGTAACCCATCTTTCCGGCGATTCGGATATGATTGAACAGATCGGCCGATAATGTCTTGGCCGATTTTTTGATCAGACTCGTCTCTGCTGCTGTTGCCTTCTTGGCTGCCTCTGCGGCGGCTTCGGCGTCAGCTACTTCGTTGGCGGCAGTCTGCGCAGCCGACTCCTGACGAAGCTCTGCAAAGAGCTCGTCAATACCCGCTTCAACGGGTGCTGCTACTTCAGCGGTTTGCAACTCTGCGTTCTGTGCTTCGGATTCAGCTAGGATCCTTTGGATCCTTTCAGCTTCCTTGGCCTCTGCAGCCTTCTCAACTGCTTTACGGTTACCGGCCGCCATCAGGCGGTCAAGTTCGGTCTGACGACCGTTCTTACCCGAACGGGTGTAATTACCGTTTGCGGCTGCTACCTTAGCTGCCGCGCTCTTTTTTGCTGGTTTCGGTTTGCTCATGATCTTACATGTTTTAATGGATTTTTTGACGCCGTACCCTCAAAAACCCAGATTAGTAGTTTTTTTTTTATTATGAAGAACAACATTTAACTCGTACGGAAGTTAGATGTTGTTTTACTTTAGTTCAAATTTATTTGTGTTCATAAATAAGGGTTTTAAGGAACAACAGCTTTACTTTTTAGTACGGGAAAATAGGGGGTAAAAAAGAGAAGATATAGGGATTTCTACCTATATCTTCTCTTTATTTTCGTAAGTTTTTCAATAATTTCATCCTTTCTATTAATTTCTCCTTTAATATGCTTTTTGTCTCTTCTGATTTAGTCTTTTTATACTCCTGCTTTACTTCCTTTAATGCATTCGTTAAACTTTTGTACCTGTTTAAACTATTTCTAAAGTCTTTTCCAGCCGAATCAGTCATAGCAACATCCAATATATTTGGAGATAATTTACTTCTTTTAGTTTCTTTAGCTTTGTTTGCTCTTTCAACACTCATTCCACTAGTTACAGGTGATTTGAGGTTACTTCCATAGTCTAATTTGTACCCGGGTTCTTGTACTTTTTCTCTCCTATCATTAAATTTCTTAAGCCAATCCTCATCTCCATTTAATAAATAGTTATCGACTATAGCACATTTATTGCCGAGTTCTTCCATCGGAACTACATATTTATCCTTGAACAGTAATTTATTTGCTAGACAATCACCTGTGGTCTTATATGAGGATAATTTCCTCCCTCGTATACTTTTATTTTCACCAAACTCATCATTTTGATGACGATTTCCGTAAATCTTTTTTATATAATTCTTCCAACTCTGAATCTCTTCCATATCTTTTCGGAATGGAGAGTCCGGTGAATAGCTGCTAGCGTGCCCTACTTCATGCTTGCTTACGTAATTATTTAAACCAGAATCCGTTAAATTCACTGTTTTACTATTTGGATTGTAACAGCTATTCTCTTTACCATTTAATTCAGAATCAGGCATATTTAACGTTTTTCCGTGGTATTTTATTATTAAGTTTGGATTTCTACTTAATTTTGTTAGTTCCTCTAATTTTTCCTTTGTTAGAAAATTAGGGTCAAATTCATCTTTACTAAATTTTTCTCTAGCTGGTTGGATTATTGCTTTTCTTCTTACCATCTCACCAGCATGTTTTCTACGTATAGTATCGTTGAATTTTTTCATATCTTGATATCTTTTTTGCCGCCAAGAACTTTCTATTTCCATTTCTTTCTTCGCCTCTGAATGTCCCTTGAGATATTTTTCTAATAACTCTTGGTCAGTAAAAAAGAGTTTAGTTCTATATATTATCATAGTAAAAAAAAATAAATTCATCAATAATAAGATTATTGATGAAAGTTAAGAAAAAAAATAGAAAAACCCCCGGTCTAGTGCGGTTGATCTGGCCGTGGTGCTAGACTTGTGGGGGTTTTCTTCCGGGATTTCACCGGGACGGTTTCTCGGGTTGCCTTACGATGCAACTCCAAGCCGCCCTTTCTACTACTTTCTTCTTCATTAGTAAACTGCATAGAGAATACTAATAAAGAAAATTTCGGATTAAGTCGGGTGGTTCCATTGTGCCGATAAGTGCGGCTCTCGTGGCCGGGGGCAGGGAATTGGAACCATTGTCCGACTTTTGTGCCATTCTCCTTTTCCAGTGCTTAGCCAAGGCAGCCTTTTTGAGACCGGCGTGGCTTTCGCTAGGGATATTGATTGGCACTTATCACGAGTAACGCGGGGCAGTCCTCGTGACTAGGTACTTTCATTTCTGCCCAATTGGGAAGTCTGACTACCTCAGGAAACGTATAAATCAGGTTAGAAAGTATCCTAGACCCAACTAGGGTCCCCCATTTCGTATGGGGAGAGAACGTCGACCCGATGGCCACATTGTTCTCCCGAGGCTTGAACTCGAAACGTCCCCCTTGTGGGGGATTTTTTTTTGCTTTATTGTTTTATTGTGTTCATATATAAGGCTTTTACCGGATTATATATGAGCAAAAAAAAAAATCCCCCAACCTGCCTTAATAATATTCTCAGGGTGGTTACCAACATCTAACGGCTTCGGATTTATTATGGGCGAATCGCATGCCCGGAGTGGTGCCGTTCTGTGTGTTGGATTAACCAGCCTTACCTTCTCATTTTGGTAAGCTAGGGGGTGTGATTTCAAAACTCTCCTTTCTTCCTCTACGAATTCTGCAGCTTTCGTAAAGTCTGAAAAAGGAGCCGGTGCACTCGTCTTCCTCTCTCTGAGAGAGTTGAGTTTCTTCAACCACATTGAATTAGGTCCCTCCCTTCGAGCTTTTCGTCTGCTCGAATGGTCTGTCGCTCTTCGTTTTCACGTTGAGCGATAATTTATTACAGGCGCCGTTTTTCAGCCACCCGCCCCCGCAGGACTCCTTGGGGGTTTAATAATAGATCGAGGGTCATATGCCCCAGATCGGTTCGTTTATTGTTTTGTATTCAATAATAAGGGTTTCAGGGGTCCTTATTATTGATTTTTTATTTACTCGATTTCGGGTATTCGAGTAAAAGTCCGCCTAACTTTTAACGATCCGTAACTTCCTAAGTTGTTACTAAAGGCTGTTTTTTCTTTTTTAATTAGGCCGCAAATTAGGCATTTGCTTTTTTTACAAATCGGATTGTTGTTTGAATCTACAACAAGCGGATTTGGAAATATAGATTTGTCGTCTTCCTCGTCTGGGTCGTAGATCAATACGGCATCCAGACGGCAAGGTTTCATCTCTATATCAACTAAAGAAACCCTCTTACAACCGAGGATTTCTTTAGCTTCCTCCGCGTTCTTTGGATTAGGTATCCACTTAGCGCAGTGGTTATTTTTAGTAAAAAGAACGGCAAAGGTCTCAATAGAGTTCTTTCCGTCCTTAGTTCCGATTCCAAGAAGTGTTTTAATCCACCTCTTGGCTTTTCTGAAGAGTATTCTTAGCTTTTTCATTTTGTTGGATTTGATTAAAAGGAATAAATTTTGAATAATGCCTATAAAGCATAGGTATTAATTCCTCTTCATCAAAAGGAAGTCCTATTCCCTTGACTGGAAAAGGATTATTTACTTCTTTTATTACCTCCTCAATATTCATTTTCATGAGTTTTTCAAATTTAGTAATTACAGATAAAAATGAATATCTTCCATTAATAGTTACAGCTCTTTTAAATGAATCGTAATCCATTAACCAAGTTCTGTAATTATTAAGTATTGGTGTAACTATATTTAACACCTTTTGAATATTAGCATCGTTTAAGTCTATAGCGTACTTATACAGATGGCCGTGATAAACAATACCAATACGATCTTTGCTATAACCACCAAGAAAGTTACTATAACCACATACTTTCCCGACTAAATATTCATTATTTCCAGGAAAGTAACTAAATGGTAAACCTTCGAGTGGAGCATGCAGTCCACCAGTTCCTGAAAACTTAAGCTTTTCGTTTTCAGGAGTAGAGTCAATTAATGACTTAACTGACTCTACAATCTCTACATAAAGCAGTTTTTTCATAATATTTTTATATTTTTTTAAAGGTAATCATCCTCTTCAACTAATTCTTCATAATCCTCATCCAACGGGATACTCTCATCCTCGTTCCAAGGATTATCGTTTTTTGTAGATAGTTCAAGGGTAAATACATCTTCCCAACCGTCTACACTTCTTGTAGTGTTATATTCTCTACAAGATCTTACAAGAGATATGTCCTCCTTCCAGAATATTTCTTCAGGGTGAAGATTATATCTTGTATTAAGCAAAGTTATTGCCTTTCGGTTAATAACGGTGCTCAGATAGTGAATACTTGCATCATCTGGGCATTCGATATTAAACCTAACAGTTTGGGTTCTACCCTCATCACTGTTAATTTTTAATTTAATTTCTACTGAAATATTTATATTCATTATTTTATTTCTCCGCTGCGGATTCTATCCGCGATCATAGAAATTACTTCGCTTATGTTTATCTTAAACATATAGCCATCAACGTTAATCTTACCTAACTTGTAGGTTTCTCCGTTGATCATTAAACTTATTTCTCGGTTTTCATTTACGAAAACCGAGAAATTTTTACCAATATTGAATCCACCCGCACTCTTTTGAGTGTAAGGATCTAAACCACCCTGTGCATTAATCTCGGACAAGTCGAGACTGAACCCGGGGTGCTGGTTCTGAAAAAATTCCTCGATTGTATCGAGATCCAGAATTAGTTTTTTGTATGTCATAATCTATCATATTTTTTGTTAATAAATCGTGAAAAATAAAAAAGAAGATGAAAATATACTTAATTTTTATATTTTCATCTTCTCATAAATAAGGGTTTTAAGGGAATTTAAAATAAGTGAATCATTGTTAAATCCCCCTACAAACTTCTTTTTATTTATAGCTTCTGTAAGAACTAGTCATTATTATTTTCATTTTCAGTTACAATTCTATATTCTTTTACATAGCTATGCCAAGAAGTTCCTCCCCAAGCGTCATTAGTCTTATTGTAGTTTGTTCTATCATAATCTTCATCATCTGGGTATACATCTGATCTCCAGGATTCCCAATCATGAAAATCTTGATTTTTCGGACATTTAGGTTGACAGGAGGCCTCTTCTATCATCTCAGCTTCGTTTTGGAATAAAGTAATGTATTGAAATTTAATACGGATACATAAACTACTTAAAAAATTAGTCCACGTAAATATAAAATGATCTCTATTGAATGGCACATAATCAGGAGCTATATCTTCTTTAGTAGATATTTCCATCTCATATGCTAGATCCATAACGCTATCATTTAATATCTTCTTATTCCCGTAATCAAATATTCTATAAATTTCCTTTAATCTTTTTAGTAAATCTACGTCTAATCCACCAAGTTGGAATAATTTTCTGTTAAGATATTCCATAATTACGGTTAGATAGGGAAGTAATCTCTCATCTTTAAAATCCCAAAAATCAACCAACTTAAGTTCCAGTAAGGTCTTTAAGTTGGTTAATGCGGAATCATAACGAGTTTTATCCCTCATTTTATTCCACCTCATATTAGATTAATCCTTTTTCTGTTAAAATCTGGTTTACAATCTCCTTCATTTTATTGGTCATGTAGGTTTCATCTATAGAAATCTCACCCCTATTAGCATCAATCTCTCGATATCTAAAATAAGGTCCAACGAAAGTGTATTGTTTATGTCTTACGATAGAGTTTATGTATTCAGTATCTAATCCGAGTGTCCAATTTTCTTTCGTTCCACCAAAACTGTCACTAGTTTCAGTAATATCAAGAGTAATACCATTATTTGTTGTTAATGTTGGATTATCTTCTACATTAATAGCTTTCCTTAATTCAGCTGGGTCTATACCAATCGTAAAATGATCAGGAATAGGAGTATATTCAGCTCCCTCTTCTGGTTCTGGTGAAGCTTGTTTAGTTACGGTTATTCCACTATTAGCAGATTCAGTGATTTCAGGGGAGGCCGGTACTTCAAGAAACTCCTGAAGTTTGCCTTTATTAACATTAATATCATACTGAGCACTTTCTGGAACTTCTTCTCCTTCCTCTATTTCTGATTTTGTAATAGAGAGTCCGGTTGAAGGATCGCTATTAAATTCTGGGTCATGATTAGCTAACTTTTCATCTAACCATTCCTCGTCTAACCTGATTGTTTTATAGATTTTTTCTGGAACATTTTGATGGGGTTCACCAATCTGTTCATTAACTAAATCTTCTAATACGGCTTCTTGTTCCGTCTGATCCTCTCTCGGTACAATTTCAGAAATAGGTTCATTAGTTGTGTCACCCTCTGTAGGCTCTGTTATTTCATTACTCTCTTCCGGTGTTTCCGTATCAACAATTACCAATCCTTCTCCAGCTGAATATTCTACTATAGGCGTAATATTTAATTTTTCAGCTATTTTCTGAATATCAATAGCATAATCATTTAGATAATCCTCGTCTAGATAAACAGCTTTTGTTCTCTCATCTATTTCGAGTTCTGGAAATAGTTGTTCTAGCTCAAATTTTCTAACCTTAACTCCTCTAATACCAATATAATTAGGATGGGTTATATTTTCGTCTATGTATTTAATATCTGCTTTTACAGAATATTTATCCTTTACTAAATCTTTACTCTCTTCGCCTTCTACTGGTTCCTCTTCTTCTATTTTTTCTACGATAACACCCTCAGATCCGATATACTTATTATGTTTAACAATCTCATTAACATAATCTTCGTCTATTGAAATTTCTGTAGGTGGATGAAGAGGAGGTAATGGTTTATCTTGTATAAATGATGGATCATCTACTTCCCAGTAATCATCTATTGTGGTATCTGGATTTGGTACAATAGGGAAAGGTGGAGGTGTAGTATCTTTCATAATGATACCATTACCTTCTATGTATTTGTTATGTTCAACAAGCTCATTTATTTCTCTTGAATTAGCAGAAAATTCTACCTCTCTGAAATCATTAAGCTTTATATCTACACCTTTACCTTTCTTTAATTGAGAAATACCAACAGAACCACCATAAAGCTCTTCTAATGCTCCTTCTATTTTATTTAAATTCTCGGCATTGACTGGTGTTTTACCATCAATCCAGTTTGTTCTTTGGTATACGTTTTTCATATTAATCTACTCTTACGGATTGATTATTGCTAGTCCATTTCCACTCACCACCATCGATAATGTGGTTATAGCCTTCCTCTTCACTGTTTTCTATTGCACCTAAATTAGAAGCAAACCAGTTATCTGGGTTAGACCAACTACTATCATCTATTGATGTTCCATTAAAGAAATATTCAGCATAAGCTCCTTCTCCTACATAGAATTTGAGTTTTGATCCCACTGATCTACGTGCAAGAGGGATTTGTAATGCTGCCTCAGGAAGTGTAAACACTCTTTTTGAACTTCCTGATTCAAGATTAGCATCACCCCATTTTCTTAAAAAACCATTAACAACAGCTACTAAAAGATTAATTGTTTCATTCATACTATTAATATCAGCAGCAGTTACAATATCACCTGGTTGTTTAGGGGTTACGGTTGTTTTTGGTATTAAATCCATAATATTATTCAGTTATTTGAGGAGTATGAGAGCTATCACTTAAGCTATCATACTCTATTTCTTTTTCTAATTCTTGTCCTAATTCCAGTATATAGTCATCTTCAATTCTTTTAGGACATTTATTATCCAAACAACAATATTTTGATAAGAAGCATACTCGTTCTTTTAATGCTGAAATTTCAGATCTAAGTCTTATTCTCTCAGCTACTTCTTCTTTTTCATCATGAGTTAATTGGTTTAAAATATCAATTGATTCTTGTAACTCTTTAATTATTGTTGTCTTGGTATAATTTTTATACTTCCCTCTAGCTACAAACCACACCACTGCACATAATACTAGTATAAGAGTGATTAGTAGTATGAAGGATGTAATAAAACTAGCCTCGATCATCGTTATTTGTGTCTTCAGTTGTTATTTTCTTTTTCCTCCCTCTTTTAGAGACAGGTTTTGTAGTAGTATCCCTCTGTTCTAATTCGAGAAGTTGTTTTCTTAGTTCTTCAATTTTCTTGACTTCATCCAGCTCTTTCTTTTTCAACTTTTCTTCTTCTTTTTTCTTCTTCTTTTCCTCTTTTTCTTTCTCCTTTTTTGCTCTCTCTTCAGCTTTTAGTTCGTCTTTTTGTTTCTTTGTTTCTTCGAGAACTTCTATAACGTCTTTTAATTTAGCTGGACCGAGAGTTTTTGCTAGATTCTTTAACAGTAAGAATTCATCAACGGCTGCATTAGAAAATTTTTGATCAGCTTTTTCAAATACTGATTTAATTTCTATACTTACTAAAAATACAGCCATTACAGAAGATATAATAGGAATGCCCAAGAAAAGATGATTGAAGTCAAATATTTTATGACAAACTTCAAATATTCTTCCTAGATAAATCAAAAGATCAACTAATAAACCGAGAAATAAACAACCTTCATACGTAATGAACTTGCTTATAGACTTTCTTAATAATCTACTTGTTGTAGCTTCTCCGCGTTGTCTCGCCTTGTTTACACCTGAAATAAGATCAACACTCATTGCGCCAAGAACAATCAAAGCTTCAATACTCCATATGACTAATTTACTGTGTAATATTTGACTATCTAGTTCTAAATCAAACATTATTTTCCTCCTATTGTACTATTGTTAGATAAAATTTGTATGGGATATTTGTAGTTAGTTTATTGGCACTGATTATAAATCTCTTTGGTAAATTCGTTGTTGGATCTATTACAGTAAAATCAATATAAATAATATGCTTGTTTGGATCTTCGTCTGTCATATCTTTCAATCCATTTACTCTAACTATTTGTAGTGTTACATATTGAATTTCCCCCTCTGTATTTGGTTCTATAGGTAATTCAAGTACGCCACTGAAAGATGACATTTTCTTGATCCTTTTGTACATATCTTCAATATCCTCAAATGTACTTACGAATACTGTATTATCATTTACATTTGGTAATTCCTGTGAATAAGTTTGATAAGTGTGAATATATGCATCTCCGGAAGATACGTCAACCCATTCATATAGCTGAGTCTCTTCGTCCTTCTCACAATTATATATACGTCCTTTCAAGTAATCTTCATTAGAATCACCTATGTAAATATAAGTTCTTCCTTCGTATTTTTCAGAAGCAACAGGCATATCTAGTACCCAAACGCTTTCTGCGAATACAAAGTTAGATGGTTCTGGGTTATCGGTAATAACATACAAAACATCTCTTGAAATATTTGGTAATACATTAAATTCTTCTATAGAAAGAAGTTCTATTTCTCTCCATTTACTCTGAACTTTCACTAATTCCCAAACAGTTCCATTAGATTTATAGAATCGATTTTGTAGATAGTCTTCAGTAGTTTGACCTATATATTGAATTACCTTACCAGCACATTTACTTGCTTCTGGTAATTCAGATAATTGAATTGCTACATCTACTACCGATATCTTATTCTCTTCATCTATTTCTATATTATCACCAGCTGATATTAAAGTAGTTTTTGGTGTGAATGAAATATTTCCCTCAGCATCTGTAATAACTACCTTATTACTATCTTCGATATCTTGTTTAATATTTAATTTCCCTTCAGAAATTCTTCTAATATCCTCATCAGAATACCCAGAACAAACACTTATTTCACCGTTTATAGATGCTATGTATATTGTTCTTCCGGTTGATATATCCTCATAAGCCCTAGCTCCATCTGTAATATCTATAAATTCTCTCTCACCTCTTTCATTTAGAATTACATATTGAGCTTTGTTTGTATTTGGATCTATGTAAATATATCTTTCTCTTCCTGATGGAAATTTAGCTACGTCGACTTCTTCATAAGAAGTTACAACACCCCATATAATCGATTTATCAAAAGGAGACATTATGTGATAGCAATCTGGACCTACACCATTCTTTATTCCGATAGCTACCATACAATCAATATCATCCTTTGCGGGGCTGGTATAATATCGAACTATAACAGGTTGTCCTATTAATTGCTCAAATGTATCTAGTGCTCTTATGGCAACTATTGCATTTGGTTCAATATCACCATCCCTAGTAAATCTGATGATTGGGTTTTGACTTTCACTTTTAATTGCCATAATTTATTAATTTTCAATCCACTCTAAACTGAATTCTGTTGCCTGTACTTTTCCATTAGCACCTATCGTCAAGTATTTACCAGCATTAGCTACTCCTTGATCCTTATCAACTTTACCTGATAAATCTGCTTCCAAGTTAGCAATACTCTGGTTAATAATCTCAAATGGTTGGTCTACAACAGTATGAACTATTACTTTAACTTCTTCAGGGTCGATTTCTCCACCACCACCTCCACCAGACCAGTTATAAACGTCTAGATAAAAGGTTCTTCTAGTAGAGATATCTTCATATGCTCTTGGTCCGTCAGTAATAGGAGTAAATGTTCTTTCCCCATTTACTAAGGTAACATATTCAGGCTTGTTTCTTTCCGGAATCAAAGAGATATAAACTTCTCTGCCAGTTGGGAACTGTGCAGCATCAACTTCACTGTAAGTTTTAGCTATACCCCAAATTATTGTTTTATTAAAAGGAGTAATAATTTGATAACAATCGGTTCCAACGCCTTCCTTTAAACCGATAGCTACCATATTGTCAATTGCTGTTTTAGTACCATCAGTATAATATTCTATCATCACCATTTGTCCAGGAACGTGATGAAATAAATCCAAAATTCTGATAGCTACCTCAGCACTTTCTTCTATATTTCCATCTCTTGAAATACGAATTATAGATCTACCTGTTTCTACTTTTGCTGCCATTTATTTAATTTATTAAAAAAAGAAAGAGGAGACTTAATCAAAAATCTCCTCTTTAATATTAAAGTTACAATTTATAATACACAAATATATTACACTTAAACGGGAATTTAAGAGTTCTATCTTTGTACTCAAGTGATAATATCTGTCTCATTATGATATCATTTTCTGTTCTCTTCTCATAATTTAGTAGCATAATATTATCTTTATCCTCACCTGTATTATAGAAATCCCCTATATTCCCTAAATGTACTGACTCTGGTGCTATATCAAAGGAAACACCAGATAATACACCTTGAAGAATATTACTGAAATCTGTTGGTGTTATAGGATCAGAATCATAAGCTTTTACACTTACATCAGAAGTTATCTTAACATTCTTTAATTTAACTCCTGCTTGTTGAACCCATGTACTAGTATTACTATCACTAACTAATTCCCACTTATAAATGCTTACACAAATGTAATTTATTGGAAGCATTATGGGGCTGCTAGTATCAAGTGCTCTACTACCTAATTCTTTATACGGAGTTACTTTTAAACCTTCCTTGTGATTATAGAAGTCAGGATTTCTCTCATTTTTGTATAGTGAAAGCGTATAGTTATCAGGCCTATTATCTATAACATTATCATTCCAGTATATTTCAGGTTCATCAAAATATCGTGTATCTTCATTGATATAGGAGGCATAATAACCCTCACCATCTTTACCTACAGCGTAAGGAGTTTTTATAAAATAACTTCCAGAAGGTTGCGCCCATATACTACAAGGTGTAAATTCTAGTACAAAATAGTCATGTTTTACATTGAAACTTCTAGTTACTCTAGCTGGTTTAATTCCAAGCTTCGAAATTGGTATTAGATCACCCTTTATTTCCAGACTTCCTTGATTATCATTCACAGATTGATAATAAATCTCAGGTAACGTAGAGACATTAATCAATTTATAAGTCCTATAAACATCATCATAATCTTCACCCGTATAATATAAATTTCCTCTGCTACTATCTATAACAGCGACTTCATAAAATATAGGCTTTTTATATTCAATTTCTAGTCTCTTATAAATCTCATTTTTCATCTCTTTAAGCGTATACTGAGTATTATCTACAATCTCGTTGAATATATCAGTTCTAATGTACAATACACCATTTTCACTTACATCTTTAAGTACGGTATCTCCAGATGGAATTATTGTACCATCAGCTGAGAAGTGTACTATTTCATTATCAGCGATAACGGATTCATTTTTGTACATAATTGGTCTGAATGAAACTAACAATTCTGATTCAATTCCCTTTTGTGTAATTTCCAGAATTAAGGTTGTGGTATTAGAATCAACTGAGTTCGTGAATCTTAACTTACAAGTTCTACTTGATCTTGTTTTGTTACGACTTAATCTAATAGCCCATCTAGTTGATCCACTATCACTTCTACTACTTATTCCGTTGATTATGTTGTAATTATCCTCATACACCTGAATTAATAACTCTCCATTAGCTTTTGTTCCAGTTGAAGTAATTAGATCAGCATAAAAACTCAAGGTTTCCTCTCTATCCGATACGTCTCCAATATCTTCAGTATTTCTGAAGTTATCACTACCAGCCCAGTATTCCCACCGGAGAGAATCAAGAAATCGGAATTTTAATTGATAACCAATACCCTTTTGAGTTATTTTGAATTTTGGTGCAGGAAGAGAACTATTCCAGCTTACAGGAATGAAAGTTAACTTTCCATCGTTGTTGGCACCACTATTGATATTATCAACTATATCACTCACTTCGCTAATTACGTTTTTTGATGGGTGACTGTCTTGATATCTATCAGGAAGCTCTATGGATAAAGCCCTATTTTCATGTCCAAGATAGCTTGACCAATAAGCCTCATTAGGTACTCTATCAGCCCATTTTAAAGAAGCTGTGGATTCTGGAAATTTACCCCTAGAATAACTATCATCATCCATATCAATTAAATAACCTTTTGTAATTGATATGTTTTTATCAAGTTCACCACCATTAGAAGTAAATGTATAATCTGGAATTGAGATTTTACAATTATCATTCTTTACAACAGCAGTAAGTTCCTTCTCTTGATTACCAATGAAATTATCCTTGTAAATATCATTACTATTCAATCCTTCTGGAATAGGTAAGAATACCCTTTGTTCAGAATCAGTTGTATATTTATATCTGAATAACCATAACTCATTGCTTGGGAGACTTAGAACATTACCAAACTCTACTTTTTTACCAGTAGGTTTAATTTTTTTGTTCCAATTTTTTTCATACCTATTATCATCCCAATCATATTTAGTTTTGTTATAATCAACAGTATAAAGATCTACCTCTGTACCTGCTTCTGGTTTTTCAATAGTAACATAATCAACCCACCTATCTAGACCTCTATTTATTTCAGATCTATCCAAGTGATATACAGGTTGTGGATCTTCATCTAATCCTTGGCTAACAGGATACATTAAATTTGTCTTTGGTCTTCTACTTAAATCTTTATTATCATATTCATATAACTGACCGATGAAGGGACTGTAGTCTTGGTTATCTACAGGCTTACCTTCTACAATTATTTTTTCTGTATTATTTAAACAAAGATTAAAGTATTTTTCTTCTAATGTATCTCCTGCTTGATCTGTTAATTGATTTACGCCATCGTCTTTGCTAGTACATACATAGTATTTACTTTCAGAGCCGAGACTAGATACTTTATAGAATATGAATGAGAATTGGAATGAGTTTAAGGTAGGTTCTGACATATCATAACCAAGTAGCTCAATTTTAGATACCTTCATTAAAGCTATCTTAGTACTTGATTCACCCCCTGCATAAACCTCAAACAACTCAACATCCGGTTCTCCTTGAGTTGAAAAGTCTACGAAATATTTAGATCCAGTTTCAAATCGATTAGGATGTCCCATACCATTCTCAACAAAATTAGACTGAATATCTCCATTCTTAATTATGCCAGAAGTAAAGGTATTTATTGCATAAACTTTCAATCTATTAAAAGTACTATCTATACTAGGAACATTTTGTACTGATTCAGTACAACCTTTATCCGAGAAAAATACTCTATCAGGTGAATTAAACTCATATGGACTTAGAGCATAGTAGGTAGTATAAGGATTGTCTAAGTTATTGTTATACAACACGTACTTGTATCCGCTAATCAACTTAGTTAATGTTTGGTGATTAGTTGTCTCTGCCGTATTTACTACTTCTCTAACATCAGATTGTCCATCTAAAATACTATCTATGGACGCAAAATTACTACCAGTACTATCATTGTACATTAATATTGGAGAGCACCAGTCAAAATAGCTGTCAGCTGATATTACTTTACTTAGATAATCCTGATAAGTTACTGTTCTTCTTACACCGTCAGAGGAATCCCCATAATAAGCTGGAACTTCATCTAGTACGTAGAAAGTAACACCAGGGGTGTTACTTACAACTCTATATACATCCAAGTAGATAGTACCAGCTTTTTTTGCGTAGTAGTATTCAATGCCACCAATTGATACTCCTGTATCTAATAAATTATACACGTTTTTTAGGCTAGATCCAGTGGTTGTTGATACACCAAAACAACTAGCCCCATCACCAGCTTGTTTATTTCGTTTCCAACAAACTCCTGGGTATCTTATATAACTTTTTAAGTAATTCAAAGATATGCCATTCTTTGAAGGTGAATTAGTTGTTTCACCTAAGGTGATTTCTTCTATTCTTCCAGTATCTCTGTTTAGGTATGGATAATAATATGTTCCTGAAGTATAACTAATTGATATAGTATATGAATCAGTCGTTAATGCGGAACTAAATGCTGATAAATTTGTCCAAGCTGAGCTGAAATCGAGAGAACCAACATCGGCTGTGGTATCTGAAGAAGCTAACGCAGTAACTCTAAATCTATTAACAGAATCCCCTGTAAACTCTATTTTGCCTATTAAATAGTTAAATTGAGAAACATTAGATATAATGGATATATTCATAACCTCCTGAGTGTAGAGATTATTATACATTGTATTATCAATCATGAAATATTTCTTCGCGGATTCTGGTTTCAATTTTACATAATAAATTCTTCCATTTCCTGTAAGTTCACTACTTCTAGGGAAGCACTCAACCGCAATAACTAATCTAAAATCACCAGATTCAAAATCAGACGATGATGCAAAAAATATTTCATACTCACCTGAAGAAGGAACCAGACCGTCATTGAGAAAATCTCCCTCTTCTGTAAATACCTGCCCACTATATTCAAATTTATTTGCAGCTCCTGTTGTATTGCTTGTTATGCTTACTAGACAACCGTCAATACTAATAGTTAAGTTATCGTTTTCTGAGATCCAATCAATTGTCGGACCGTATAAGCTTATCTCATTACTTTCCGGAAGCATACCAGAAGAAGCAATCCCAGGCCATATTTTTGTACTACCATCGTTTCTAATATTGAGATAACTATCTCCATCTCCTATTAGGCACGTCGAATCTAACGTAAAATAACCACTATTCCTACTATTTACTTTGTTAATCACTAAGTTACTTACCGTTTCCGTCCATGACGTTAGACTTAGTCTAACACCATTTAGAAATAGCTCATAGATACCCTCGCTATTTTTTGAATAAGTGATAGATTTACCAATATAAGTTGATTTAGGTTTAACATAATATTTTCCACCTAATTTATTCACTCCAGTGATAGTAGTTGAAGTACCGTCCTCCCTTGCTTTTGAATAACCCCACTTAGAATCAACTGCTTTAAATGCTAATCCTGTTGTAGTTTCAATCCAATAAAAGTTAGTCGGGTCATTGCTAGTGTTAAATGGAACTCCATTAGTTCTTGTGTATACTAATATGTTACCTAATACTGAGTCATTAATAACTGATCTATTTACTTGTCCAAAGTTTTCACTAAATACCATTTCAGTGAATGGAAGTACAAGCGACTCTCCATAAATTATTGAAAATTCTTTAGAGTCTAAATGTAATACATCCTGTCCATAAATAATGTTATCTTCTCCATGTTCAAATTTCAAGTAATACCAACTTCTAGTCTCTGGCAATTCAGATAAATCAACTCCATCATCTTCGTGAACATCTGGTTCTGGTAAACTACCTGCGTCCTGGCTAATGAATTTACCACCAGTTAATAAACCAGTACACTGATTCGTAATATCATGAACAAATTCAGTATCCTCTGATAATCCGCTTGGGTTATCATATTTCTTGTATATTCTCCAGTCATTTCCTACTTGAACAATATAATATCCTGATCCATTATTACCTACCTTGATAAAATCTGAATTAGTAGTAATTAATTCACTGTCGTATAATTGAGTTGTCCTTAATTGAACAACACCGGTTCTATTTTTATAATCACCTACATAATACGCATAAATATCATCACCTGGATTACCATCACTACTTGTGATTACATAATCACCATTAATATAACCTGTTTCATTATACCAATTAGCATAGTAAATTTTAGAGTCAGTATCACCTGTTTTTATGAATTTATGACAAAAGATTTGAGTAATATCCTCAGATTTTTTGGATAATTCAAATTTAGCATCTCTATTATTCGGCAACCTGAATATATATCCTGCTAAATAATGTGTTATGGATTTTATAGGTTCATGAATAATAATGCTATTGTTATTCCACGAATCTATTTCTCCGGTAACCTTTAACAAACTATTTAAATCTCTATTTTTCCATAAACTTGTTTTAAGTTTTAGGTTTACTTTATTTGGATATACATTACCTTTTTCACTTCCATCAAATATTCTGTCATCTAAAACAATATACAGATCATCATTCTCACCAGCATATTTTTTGACAAGTGAATGGGTGATGTTTGATGCAGTTGATGTTGCAGATGTATCCTCTGTGCTGTGATATCCAATGTAAGCTGTATTTAGATACGGTTTCTTATCATTACTTTCAAATAAAGAATCAGGTAAATAAGCATATGCTTCATTTATATTATTCACACCATAAACTACAGCACTATCTACTATATTCCTGCCCTTAATATTTCTATAACTTAAACCAGCAAGGTCACTGTTACTTGAGACTATAACTTCATTAGAAACCCTTTGAAGCCAAAGTCTAAGTCTTGATGCTGTGAAAGTATTACTGCTGTAATTATATAGATTTATTGAAATTAAAACATCAAACGTATCAGCAGGGTAACTCAATTGTCTATTCGAGGTATCCTTGTATTTAATGTAGTGATATTTATATTCGTATTCATTAGTTAATTCATTGATACCAAATACAACCCCTGTCTCTATATTGTAGTCTACTATATTTTGTCTATCAATATTTAATTCCCAGCTTACGCTTGATTTGAAATGGGATTCTAATTGATATTCCCCAGCAGCAACAGAATCTTTTGGTACGAAAATATCACTTGTTACAGCTTTTGAGGATGCAGGAACATCATTTAAATAATTAATAGAGTCATAAACAGGATCTACTTTATTACCAGCTTCACTTATATAACCAGATAGCTCTCTTTTTACAAAACCTACTCCAATACCAGGACCAGGCTCTTGACTAAATATAAATTCAGTAAATTCAAGAGAGTAAGTAGATCTATCCAATGTTCCCTCTGTTAGTTCTATATATGTAGGGAAATTATCGTGGCTGTTTATTTTGATTTCACTATCCCCTATACCGGTTTTATATATGAACTCAATTTTAGCTCCTGTATAATCTCTGCTCCATTTACCTGCTTCTTTTATAACAATAAACAGATCAGTATGTTCCTCTTCACCACCTAAATTCTCTATAACTAACTCATCAACCTCATTAACTCCATTCCAGAATTTATAAGGAGCTTCTGTTTTAACTGATTCGTCACTATAAACAAATCTAACTGTCATAGTGGCGTTATAATTAATTCTTACTTTCTCAACCCTAATCGGGTTAGTGTTAAGATCTAGAACTAATTCAGTTTTCTTTTCATTCAAGCTAGAACCTTCAATGTCAACGTACGGTCTAAGTCCCTCTTTCTTTACTGGAATTTTTAATACATTGTGAGTTAAATAAGTTTCCCATGTATCTTCAACCTCTACGTCATTTTGATATTCTTCCTGAGTCTGTTTGAGAATTGTTAGTGTTTCTGGTAATTGAAATACACCTAAGAACTTACTATAATCGAAATCTAATCTGAATTTATTGCTTAATATTGTAGGTCTATTATTTCCAGTTGAGGTATAATAATCGCTTACAAGATAATTAAATTCACCTTCTCCGCTTAGAATAGCTTCCCTACTATCTACCAGAGTGATAGTAAGTTCTTCTGGTAATGTAATAACTTTCCAATAAAATGGAACATTACCTAGTTCAATATCTTCTTGATCATCGTATTCTTCTGTGATTGATATAGTTTTCTCAGTTTCATCATTCCTATAAACCAATCCTGTAGTTGGATTAATTTGGGCTCGTGAAAAATCTGGAATATTTAGATCAACAAGAACAATACTATTTGCTTGACAACCTTGAGCACAATAGAATCTCTCAAAATACATGTTAACTGAGGAATCAAGATCCACATTCAGTTTAATCATGCTTAGTGTAGATTCATTAACTCCATCACCATCAGGATCACAGTAAGGAAGCCAATGCTCTTCATCGTCATTATTTTTTAAAGAGAGGATCTCTACAGTAATATCAAAAATATCCTCTAAATGTTCAAGTTTATCAATTGTATATGAGAAGTTAAATAATTTCTTCAATTCAGCTTCCATATAATCATTTTCAAACTCGAATGTTATATTAGATTTGATCTTGCTTGTATCCTCACTCTCCCAATATTCTGTAAAAATACTAGACTTTACTCTGATTGTAAAATATTTTCTTTCACCTTTTTTCCTATTGAATAGATACATAGCAGCATCATCAGCTGGATTCATATAAGTGGAATCTCTGCTAATTACACTGAAATATCCATAATAACCGCCTTGAATTAACCTTAGCTTATTGCTGTGAATTGTTTTTACAGAACCGTCTGTATCTGTATAAGTTAATTCTAATACAAAAATTCCATAAGGATTAATAACAGGGTCATCAATATCAACACCTTCTGGTGTAAAATATCTTACATTATAAAGTAGGTTATCTATTTCATATGTAAAACCCTCACCTGATTCTACATTTACTATACGAACACCATCAATACCAGTAATTTCCTCTGTCTTTGTACAAATGTACTCTAAACCATGCTCTCCGTCATAGTATAAATCATATTCGATACATCCGGTTAATTTTATAGTACGATAAACACCTTTATCAGATTCACCACCAATAGAAGAACTTTCATAAGAAATATCACGTGGAAGATTATATTTTGTTTTTATTTCATCTGATATATTAATGAAGTTTGTTTCATCAAATACACCAAGAACAAATGTATCCTCCTTGTATATTTTTCTATATTTGGTTATATCAACGTTTTTACCTGTAATATCTAATCCTGTTGTAGTGTTTGGTCCGTAAATTCTGGTATCTGTCTGTTTAGATAAGAGATACTTTCTATAACTATCTACTGATACAATAGAATCATTTCTAATATCCATTCTAAATAAATTCTCACCTACCTCTATACCAGCTCCTTCCAAAAATTCTACATCAGATTCTAATTCCATAATTTTAGTAAATATTCTAGAATTTACATCAAATGTTATAGGAAGGTTTATAAAATTTCTTTGAGAGTCTAGATTTAATGAACTATATGTGATACCTAGTAAATTGTTTTGAGCATCTCTTATTTCAGTTTCATCAACGATTACAAAAGCAATATTCTCTTCTTTATTTTCTTTATCGAATATTGCGTAGTATACGTAGATGATATTACACTCACCAAACCTATCTACTTCAGTAAACTTATCTCCATATTCATTGGTTAGTTCTTTGAATAATAGAGAAAGTTTCAATAGCTTTTTAGAAGGATCCCATGAGGATGAGAGATCAAATTTTTGGCTAATATTCTCCCCCGTTGCTTCTAAATTACTTGGATTAACATTTTTACCTAGAGCAAAATGTTTAATCTCAATATTACCATTCTTCGCTAAATCCTGTATAAAAGAATTATAGAATATTGCTTTCATATCTTATAAATAATTTATTTTTCCGTCTTCTATATAAAAGATTAATCCATTACATGCATCAACTATATTTGGAATTCTGTTAAAGGATCTATAACTATTCCTTCTATATCTATCCAGTATAGTATCACATAATTTAGCGTCTTTTTGGATTATCTTTATATATTCTTTGTCATAATAATTTTTGTAGATCTCGTTTGAGACCTCTTTGCTTACATTATCTTTAATATCCGCGAATTTAATTCCTTTATAATCAATAAAAGAACTGTCATAATAATTAGCTCTATAACGTTCTGTGTACCATGTTTTATTTGTACCCGAATACATAACATAATAACTATCTTCATTTAGCATTATCGTGTTGTTATTCACTACAATAAGCCTCTTTATGTCTTCTTCAGTCATATATACAGTACTATATTTTCCAGCTAAAATATATGCAGATCCATTATTAGTTGTTTTCTGGATTAAATACCAATCCCCTATTTTTCTTTTTATGTAAAAAGAGGAGGTATTTCTAGTATCCAAATAAGTAGAATATAAATCCGGATATTTCTCTAGGACTTCTTTTGTGGAGTCTATAGAGAAATTAATTTTTTTGTGGAATAATCTGATAACTTCTGGAACAGCATCCCATTCACTTAAGCACACAAAATCCTCATCTAAATCAACCCAATAAGTAGATTCCATGTCCGTATTTAGTACTTTAACAATAGAGGTTCCATCATCAAAAATACCTTTACATACAAAATATTTATTGGTACAGTATAGAACATCTATATCAACTGCTGTTTTATCTTCATCAATTATATCAGGGATTGTACAACAGCCATCGTTATCTTTTGTATAAACATACTGTTTTAAATTTCCGAAATAATTGCTTATTGTTAATGAATTTATACAGTAATCTATTTGATATTTATCATCTACTTTTGTTTTACTCCACGCATAGACCGCAAGATCAGTTCCATACATACCTATTTTATAGGTTTGGAAATTGTTTCTGAATGGGTCTACGTCTTTATCTCTCAAAATATTTAATTTTCTAACAACTAAATCATCACCGATATATGTAATAATCCTATCATTTAGATATAAGGATCGTTTTTTGTCGTCTAATAAACAACAGAGATTATTTACATACGGCTCAAATGTCTTTATATCAGCACTTTTAACATCAGATACAGTAGTGTATTCATATAGTTCTTTTCCAGCTATTCTTTTGGTAGTGCTTAAACTATCGGTTACACTATCAAGTTTAAATGAAACTTGAAGATCTAATGTATCAGAGCTAATTCCTGTTGTTAAATCTATTCTAATTGTTACGTTGGTACTCTTACCGATTTTAGCTTGTAATTCTGTATAACCTATTGGGTAAGTTTGTGTATTATCTAGATAGATTATTTCATCAAACCCATTCTTTATACCAGAATCAATAGCTTTACTTAGTTCATAATAGAAATAATTTTCACTAGTATTCTTTGATATGATTAAATAGGGAATGTAAGTACCCTTATCTACAATTGTATTATAAATAGTACTTACATTCTCTACGGACAATTTTGTTTCTATGGAACTTGAACTGAAAATTAATATTGATTTACAGTTCTTTATATCTTCTATGGAACCTAGTGAATAAGTTGATGAATTAACTTTTTCAATTGCCATCTTCTTTTAATTTACCGTAGGTTACTATTACATCACTTAATATACACTCATTAACCTGATCATCATTTGGAAATATACGAATAATTCCATTAATATATTCGATTATTACCAGATCTTTATTGATTATTTGGTTTTGTTTAATTACATTACCCTCTTCATCGTTTTCAAATGCTTTAAAGGTAACATTACCACAACCAATAACATTATCGTCACTGTATTCGTAGGTCACATCTACTTTTGCACTTATACCAGGTGCATTAGAGTGATTAATAAGATCATTTAAATCAAGCGTATTTGTATATGTACTTGTTGTTCCAGAATCAATAACTGGGATTGTTATTGAATCACTTACAATATCGATATTATTCCGTGTTGAGCGATTGATTTTCAGGTTTCGTTCTCCTCTCTGTTGTTCATATACGGTATCGTATGTTCTATTAACAGAATAACTCAACTGTTCTATATCACTTTTTGATATCAGTAAGTTAGGACAACTACCACCAATTAACTCAGTTGAAATTATAGGTAAACCATCATCTTCTGGAACATCTGACGTAATATAATTTTCAGCTATACCAATCTTATATTTGTAGGTTTTTTCTTTTGGCTGTGAATCCTCTGTTTCTTCCGGAGATGTATAATAGAATTTAAAACACTCACTACCACATCCTCTACTTATTAACTTCTTTCTCAATTCAGTGCAGTGAACAGGTCTAAAATCTGTTCCTTCTCCTAAATACTTTTTATTTAATGCTAGAAAATCCCCACTAATATAAATAGAATTGTCTTTTATCTTATCTGTTATAATCGATACCATAATTTTACTTATTAAACAGTAGCATCCTTCTCTTTATCAAATACGCGTCTATAATAAATATTTGCTATACTACAATTTGCTGAATTACTATCATTTATTGTAGGATTTGTATTCATATAGAACTTATTACTATTACCTACTACAATTTGATGCAAATAGAATTTATTACTTTCATAACTACCTAAGTAATAAACAGCATTTCCGGTTGTTATAATTGGTAGACTAGCACTGAATGATACTGATATATTATCAAGACTACTTGTATTATAAATGCAAGTTACTGTAATAATAGAATTAACAGTCAGATTAAGATCAGCATAATCTATCTTGGTTTTATCATCTCCCTCTACTTCCTGGAATCTAAATGAATTATTTAATTGATCTAGTTTTCCAGAGTATTCGTTAAGTCTGTCTGAATAAGCTTTTAGAATAGAGTTATAACGTTCTATTACATTTCTCGGACCGTTACTTGATGTCTTAGTAGATCCACCAAAATTACTTCTCCAAGCAGATACATAACCTCCCTCTAATTCATATTTAACTAGTTCATCATCTTTCAAATCAGCCTTTTCACTATCAGATGTGAATGATTTGCATCTCAAGTGTCTATAGTAAGATTCACCAGATCTTGGATCGAGTAATTCCTGTACCCTATATTTCTCATGATCCTCTATATAAGTGTACTGTTTTAATAAGAGCATTTTAGGACCAATCATTAAATTAGAGTAATTATCCTCAGTTATATTTTGATCTGATTCAATCTGATCTATAAATAAATCCTTTAATTCTGGAAGATCCCTAGATATTTTTACTATACCATTATTCAATTCAGGTTCTAACAATATTTTAGTCAAGACACTTGTAGGTTCGTCTAACCATTCCTCTATTGTTTTTGAACCTACTGAATAATCAATACTACCATCTTCTGCAGAGTATAATACGTGATCAGTTATTAATCCAGCTTCATCAATACCAAAGTAAGATCTCCTTAGGATTTCACTTAATGCATAACTAGATACATATTTATCCTCTATTCCTTCTCCTTTTTTCTTGGAGATTTGATAATATTCTTCAGCACTTGTAATAAGATCACCAGGATATGCTTTATAATTTTCGGTATTTATTTTACCATTAGCATCAATCGGTTTTTGACCTTTTACTGTAAATTTTTCAGTGTCCGTTGGAGAGTTTGCTGTACATATAAATATACAATCACCGTCAACTACGAAATCTCCTTTCTCATATTCTGCTGATTCATTATATACATAAACTCCCCTAACACTTTTATTATTAATTATCATTTTTCTTTGTCTCTATTTTTATATCAAGATCTCCATTTAAACCATTACAAGTAACTGTATATAGATCTACTACATTACCGTTTACAGTAATCTTTGTCTTAGTCATATTAAATGGAATATTTCCAGGATTGTAACAAACTGACTCACTTCCATTATCGATCATTTGAATGAAACTAGTTCCGAGATATACTTTTGGATTATACCAGAATCCCTTTTCATCACATTCAGCTAATGTTTGTGGATAGTTAGTATCTTTATAGAATTGGAATGTAAAAGGATTACCATGAGTTTCTTCTATAAATATCTTGTCTATTTCAAGATATTTTAGACCACCTGTAATATGAACTTGATGTTTAACCTTTGTTATGGATACTTGATAATTAGTTCTATCAATAAAACTTAATTTATCTATAAAATAATAAGACCCATTTTCATTAATTATTTGTATTGTCTTACTACCCTCTGATCCATTTTCTAATCTTCCAGAAGCAATAACTGGTTTTATTAATTCATCATAAGAACCAAAACCAGGCTGATAAGTTATTCTTATCAAAATATTACCACCCTTGAGATTACTAAACGTGAATTTATTTTGATTACTTGACAAATACTCACTCCAGGTTTGGTTATTTAACTCGACCATAGTCCAATTATCTCCACCATCTTCACTATACTCAACCTTACTAATCCATCTTACATCGGAAATATAAATAGTATAATCTCTACCTCTCAGTTTGAAAGTAATAGTTCTTTCTTTAAGTAGTTTCTGTCTCCAACCATCACTATCTGTATCGTCTTTACTTGTTGTGAATATTACTTCACTAGTATGATCGTTTCCTTGTGAGGTGAATTGATTAGAAATATTAGTATTTCCGATAAAAGCTAAATTATCATAATCAATTACATAACCGGGATTACAGGTGAGTTGGAATTTACATTCTGTAGCATCTTTAGCTAGACTAAAGAATCCATTTGGCTCTATTTTAGCTGCTCCTTCCGGATCTACGTTAATATTAACCTTTGTAGTTAAGTAATCATTGAATTTATTACTTAAAATCCACTTACTGGAAAAGCATGGGGTATTTCCGATATTATTGTTTCTAAGCGATATATACTCATATGGTTTGTTTTCCTCATCTCTTCCAAATTCAACAACATCACCTAATTTATAAACGGTCTTTGAATTGTATTTTTTATTATTTTTCCACCTATTTATTTTTTTGTTTAGAATAGGAGTATTTTCAACTACTTCTTCATAGCTTAGTATTGATCCTGATGATTTGTCGAAAAGAATTCTATTATCTTTTTCCTCAATTAAATTTATATTATTTAATGTACCAAAAAATTCATCATTTCTCAGTGAATATTTGGGTTTGTTTTGATTTGAATTTTTGTCATCTCTCCAAATATTATAAGTTAAATTTAATTTAGGCGTATTATAAGTCTCTAGTGTTAATGTAATAAAAATAACTTTATTGAATGGAATTTCATCAGGTGTTAATTCCAACTGAATTGTGTAGTTATCTTTATCTCCCGTATTATCTAATTTCAAACCAACTTCACTTCTCAAACATACAAAGTCTATTTTTTCTGGAACTTTAATAACAATTAAAACATTTTTTTGTATTGTTTTAGAACCAAAATATCCGTAAATAGGATCAGAAGAAGATGCTGAATTTGAGTTAGTTGGTAAGAAATAATTATCTTCTATTTTAGATAAATCATCCGGATTATTTCCAATAATTTCTTTACTTTCTTCATCCAGATAATTAATTAATTCATCACTATTGAATTTAGATTTTTTTATTAATTCTGTAATTCCATACTCAATAAAATCAGAATCAATTATTTTATTATCACTATATTTATGTAAAATTTTTTTAACGGAATTATCCTCATAAAAAACAATTGAATTAATTCCGTTAAAATCATCTACATCACTATTATTTATTCTTGTAATCATTCTTTGTCACTGTTTAATTTCAGTTGCTGTAATTTCAATTACTTTATATGTAATTATTTTATTTCCAACTACATTTTTTATATTTTCTCCTAAATAAAAATCACCAGTAGCTGTACTTACAATAGCTGCATTAAAATAAAGTAATGCGTTTAAGAAATTTCTTAATAAGTCATAAAATAGGGTATCGTTCAAAGTATTTAATTCCTTGAACGATAATCTAATTTTTTTAGGAGAGTAAAAGAAATCGTCATTTAACTTTAGATTCAAATAACTTTTCATATACTCTATAACTTTTACTGTTCCTTTTACAGAATAAAATAAGTGAGTTATATAGTTTATTGTAGTATTGTAATCTCCTACTTTAATACTCTCTTCCGGTAAACAAAATTTTACAAATGTTTTTACCGGATCATTTGCGAGATAACTGTTATAACTCTCGAAGCTATCATTAATTTCTACTTCATTGTATGCCGGATTATTCTGATATTCGTAAAGTAATTTATATAGCTGATTGAATATTCTTATATTATTACGTAAATGAACCGGTATATAAACATTCAAACTCATTTGTTTTAAGAAGATTTAATAATTGAATTTATTTTTGCGGAAATATTAAAATAAACATTAGAAGAATCGTTATAAATATCTTCTATGTTTGTTATTAATTCTCCGTTTCTTATGTAATCTTTTGAGATACTTCTAACAATTTTTACATTAGATATTTTAGATATAAGTGATGAAATTTCAGATGCTTTTTCCTCTAAATTTACATCGAACTTTTTACTATAATTATCTAATATTGATTTAATTTCATCATCAACGGATAAATTTTCGAATAGCTCTACATCGATATTGTATGTTACATCATAACAAATACCTGGATTAATATAAAGTTCATCTGTTATGAAATAAGCATAACGATCTTTCAAGAACTGATCCTTTTCGTCTAAAGTTATTCTATCTTCTCCTTTTGGTATGTAATAAATAGTTAATAAAGATTCACCATTTTCATTACTTGTAAATTTATATGTAGTTCCTCCAGTTAGAACAATGTCCGGGAAATACTCTTCAAGCAATGTTCCTATATCCGAGTTACTTCTTAATATAGAATTTACGTATCTATCTCTATTTGCTTTATAGTGAATGGTTGGAACTTCATCAGGAGCTTCAGAATTAAGTGCTATTAAACCTGTAGTTAATTCTTCATAACCCATTTTATCTAACCACTCATCCTCAAAAGATACTAATTCAGCACCTTTTATTATAGCCCTCTTTAATTCTGAAGTATTAACAGAACTTAAAGATACATACTTATAATAGACTGCATTAATACTTTTATTAGCCTCGTAGGGTGGGTTTGGAAGATACAATCTAGAACCAAATGAAGGAAGTGTTAAATCAAATACTAGATCTTTTAATATATGATCTGAAAAATTCCTTGTAAATTCTACACTTTCACCATCTATTTTAACATACATGTCATTACTTAGATTGTCCTCAGTGCATTCTACGTAGTATTGTCCTTCCTCTGTAACCCAGTTCTTTTCTACTTTCTGTTCTGCTAAGAAACCAATAATAGTATAGTACTTAGG
>Ga0247610_10001549_pt1 | contig 28394 bp, 29 predicted proteins | sample 174DNAGHGhighgp2_FD_193483 | JGI IMG/M metagenome (GOLD analysis project Ga0247610, IMG submission 193483) | Sheep rumen microbial communities from Palmerston North, Manawatu-Wanganui, New Zealand - 1742 DNA GHGhigh gp2 | ecosystem: Host-associated > Mammals > Digestive system > Stomach > Rumen...
TTTCTTCATCTAACAACATAAACAGAACTCCTTTCCTTAAATATCAAGATTCTTCACGAACTTAGCGTTGCTGTGAATGAATTCTTTACGTGGATCGACATTATCGCCCATTAAATCGGTAAATACTTGTTCAGCTTTAATGGCATCGGTTAATGTTACTCTAATCATCTTACGATTGCTTGGGTCCATAGTGGTTTCCCATAATTGTTCAGCGTCCATTTCACCAAGACCTTTATATCTTTGGAATGGATAGCCAGGTTTTAATTTTAATTTATCTTTGATGTTTTCTAATTGATCGTCATTGTAGGCATAGTATTGCTTACCATGATATTCAACTTTATATAGAGGAGGTTGAGCAATATATACGTAGCCTTCTGTAATTAAAGGACGCATAAATCTGTAGAAGAAAGTTAATAATAAGATACGGATATGACTACCATCGACATCAGCATCGGTCATGATGACGATTTTGTGATATCTAATCTTTGAAACATCAAACTCAGGATCAATGCCACCACCGATAGCGGTAATCATGTTACCAATTTCAGCGTTAGCAAAAATTCTCTTTGCTTGTGCTTTTTCAACGTTTAATATTTTACCACGAAGTGGTAGGATGGCTTGTGTTTCTCTGTTTCTACCATTCTTTGCAGAACCACCAGCGGAATTACCTTCAACAATATATAATTCACATTCTTCAGGTTTTTTACTTGAACAGTCGGCTAACTTACCTGGAAGAGTGGTAAGATCAAGACCGCCTTTACGTCTAGCTTCTTCACGCGCTTTTCTCGCGGCTAAACGTGCATTAGCTGCACCGATAATCTTCTCCATGATTGTACGGGCAAGCTTTGGATCTTCTAAGAAGAATCTATTTAATTGATCACCAACAATTTGAGAGACAATTTTACGAACTTCAGAGTTACCTAATTTTGTTTTTGTTTGTCCTTCAAACTGTGGATTTGGGTGTTTAACAGAAATAACACATGTTAAACCTTCGGTGATGTCATCATATGTTAAATCATCTTCGCCTTCTTTTAAGAATTTGTATTCTCTAGCGTAGTTATTAACAATTCTTCTCATCGCATCTCTGAAACCTGTTTCGTGCATACCGCCTTCATGTGTATGAACGTTATTACAGAATGAGAAGATATTTGATGAGTAACCATCATCGTATTGCATCGCGATTTCTGCATACACGTGTGCCTCGTTTCCACTTGCTAATGTAATTGGAGAGGTACCTTCGCAATAAATAACATCATCAAATAATTTGGTTTTGTGATTATTGATGAATAAGACGTATTCTTTAATACCACCTTTGTAGCAGAATTCTTCGTGAACGATTTCTGATCCTCTAGCGTCTTCAACGATAATTTTGATGCCTCTATTTAAGTAGGCAACTTGTCTCATTCTGTCACGAATTGTTTCGTAATCATAATGAGTGGTATCGGTAAAAATAGTTCCATCTGGTTTGAATGTAACTTTGGTGCCGTTCTTTTCTGGATCGCATGTGCCGATTTTCTTTAAGTGTTCAACGATTTTACCACCGTTAACGAATTTGATGTAATAAACGCCACCATCTTTATTAACCGTGACTTCACACCATTCAGATAAGGCATTAACAACTGATGCACCAACACCATGCAAACCACCAGATACTTTATAGCCACCGCCTTCGCCGAATTTACCACCGGCGTGTAAAACTGTATAGACTGTTTCAACACCTGATAAACCGGATTTTTTAACCACGTCGACTGGAATACCACGACCATTATCAATAACGGTAATAGTATCACCTGGGTTAATGGTGACTTTCACTTCTGTACAGTAGCCAGCTAAGGCTTCGTCGATGGCATTATCAACAATTTCCCATACGAGGTGATGTAGGCCAGCGCTGGATGTAGTACCGATATACATACCAGGTCTTTTTCTGACTGCTTCAAGCCCTTCTAAGACTTGAATGTTTTCTGCGTCGTATTTAGCGTCCGCTTTTTCGAGTTGAACTTCTTCTTCGTTCAATTCAGAAACATTAACTTCAGGAATCGGAGCTACTTCTGGAGTTTTTGTTTCTTCTACGACCTTTTTCTCTTCTTCTTCCATTAGAAGACCTCCTTTGTCTGCTTTTTTATTAATAAGTGATTACAATCTTCGATATTTAACTTTGTCTCAGTTATAAACACTTGATTAAACTTTCTTAAAAATTTAACTAGCCGTTCTTGATTAACATGATCTAATTCACTCATCACATCATCGAGAACAATAATTGGTTTTTTATCCTTGTCTTCAATTAAGAAGTAAGGACTTAGTTTTAGTGCTAGAGCGGCAATACGGTTTTCACCTTGCGACCCAAACAAGGCAATATCGCGTCCATTTAGGCTGATAGAGATATCTTCTCTGTGAATGCCGATAGATGTTTGCTTATGCTTGAAATCGCTTTCCTCAGCGCGTTTGAATGCCTTTTTTGCGTTATCGGCGAAGTTACTGTCATAAGCAATAAAAGGATAGTAACGTAATTCGAACTTGCCATCTTCACCCGTGAGCGCGCGCGTTATTTTATTAAGGATATCATTGATATCCTTGACATACATTTGTCTGTAAGAGATTATTGAGCCAGATAATTTGATCAATAATTCCGTTGTCACATCTAGTAAAGTTTGGTCAACTTTATCTTGTTTTAACAACTCGTTTCTTTCCCTTAAAATTTTCTCATAGCGAGAAATATAATCTAAATAAGCAACGCTTTTCTTAGATATAGATATATCTAAAAAATTTCGCCTATCTTTTGGTGGGCCGCTAAAGAGCATGGTATCTTTAGGTTGAAACAAAATAACATTAACGCATTTAGATAGTTGTGATAATTTGGAAATATTTTTCTTGTTAATGGTTACCATTTTTCCGGATCTGGTAATCGTAACACCGATATTTCTCGATATTTCTCCTTCCGCGATAACCGCGCTTATTTCCGCTTTATCTTGGTTTTTCTTAATAAGTTCATCGTCATTGTTGGTGCGAAAACTTCTTCCTAAAGATAAATAATAAATAGCTTCAATAACGTTTGTTTTGCCAACGGCGTTACGCCCAGTGATGACGTTAAGCTTTTCAGAAAAATCAAAAGATAAGTAAGAATGATTGCGATAGTTTTTTAGAACCAATTTCTTAATCAACATATTATTCAATTAAAAACACTGAATTTAGAACTTCAACTTTGTCTCCGCGATATAATTTACGGCCACGTCTGTTATCTGGCTCACCATTCACTAAAATATCATTTTCCATCAAGAAGTATTTTGCTTGGCCACCAGTGCTTATAATACCTGTGATTTTAAGTAAAACACCCAAGGTGATAAATTCTTCATCTTTCTTGATTTTGATGCTTTTTTGGTCCATAAAAACTCCTGTAGACTCATTATAAACTATATAAATAAAAAAGGGAATAAATTATTCCCTTAATTCACTATATTTTTAAAATGGTGTTTTTTAGCCTAATAAGTACGCACAGGGGTGACAATTTGGATGACTGAATCATCTGAGGCATTTTCCACAACAAATGGCTTCATTTCGCCTACAAACGCGAATGTGACATCATTACTTCCAAGCGCTTTGATAGCATCGATAACAAATGCGCTATTAAATGAGACTCTTAAATTTTGGCCAACATATTTGAAAACATCGATTTTTTCAACAGCAGAACCAACTTGGCTTGATTTAGCGGAAATTTCCACTCCGTCTTCACTCATTGATAAATCAACAACGTTTTCTCTATCGATTGATAAGATGTTAGCTCTGTCAATAGCTTTCATTAAATCGTTAGCGTTAACTTCTAATGAGTAGTTGGTAATCTTTGGAACGATATTTTTGGTATTTGGATAATCACCAGCGATTAATCTAGTAGCAACAATTGTTGTACCGATAGTAAATAACGCTTTTTTATCGCTGAAAGCGATATCAATATCTGTCCTATCTTCTAATAAGTGATCAACTTCAATCATCATCTTAGCAGGAACATTGGCTACAAATTCAACATCTAAAGGAATGTTAATTGTTTTTCTAGCCATACGTGCCGAATCGGTAGCAGTAGCGGTTAAGATACCATCTCTAGCTTCAAGATTTAAGGCTGTTAAGATTGGGCGTTGCTCTTTTAATGAAGCTGCGAATGTTGTTTGGCTAACAAGTGCATCAAAATCTGCTTTTGATAAGTTAAGTTGTGTACCAGTAGCTTCTAAATCTAATGGTGGGTATTGATCAACTTTTACACAGTTTAATCTATATTCAGAACGATTATTGCTAATTGTCGCTATTGTGGAATCAATAACATCTAAGGTAATTTCTTCAGAATCCATTTTTCTAGCAATATCAACAATTAATTTAGCTTTGATTAGAATAGAACCTTCTTTATAGTTTCTAATAATTTCTACATCACCTAATTGGTAAGGAACTTGAGTTTTAATTGTAATATCACTATTGGATCCAGTAATAAATAAACCTCTTTCATCTAAATCTAACTTTAAATTTTCTAAAACAGGGTTAGATACTCTATTAGATACCGCTCTTGCTGCAGTATTTAGACCTTTAAGAAATTCTTCACGTTTAATAGTAAATCTCATATTAAGTTCCTTTCTTTATTTATTTTATTATTTATATAAATATAATAATAATTATAAGGTGTGTGGAAAATGTGGATAACTCACTTTTTCTTGTTATTATTTATTTTAACATAAACGGTAAGATTTTTACCATTTTTTATTAAAAATAAAATTAGTTTTCTTTTAATTGCTTTTGTAACTCATTAATAGCGGTCTTTAAACCCTCGTCAGTTTTCAACATGTTTTCCACTTTTGTGATACCGTTAATCACAGTGGTATGGTCTCTGCCACCAAACATTGAACCAATCTTGCTTAACGGAACATCTATATTAATCCTAATTAAATACATTGCGATATGACGCGCTAGAGCAATTTGGCCCGTTCTTGTTTTGCTTGATAATTGGTTTGGGAGTAAGTTGTAATAACTTGCGACAACATTAATAATCTTTTGTTCGGATAGTTGTGCGGCAGCGTTTTTTGTACCGGTAATATTTTGTACAGCTTCAATTGCAGTGTCTAAATCAACGCGCTCAGTTTGCTTCATTTCAGTCGTATAGAAAATTAACCTATTAAACGCACCATCTAATTCACGAACATTATTACTAAATTTTTCAGCATAAAAGTATAAAATTGCAGGATCAAATTTATTAACATCAAGACCGGCATCTTTAATCTTTTTCTCTAAGATTTTTACACATGTAGCTTGGTCTGGATCGTTGATTTTCACTGTCAAACCCTGGCTAAATCTGGTAATAAGACGATCTTCTAGACCTTTTAATTCGTTTGGTTGCCTATCTGATGTGATAACAACTTGTTTGTTGTTGTTAATCATTTTTTGATAGATGTAGAAAAACATCTCTTCTGTTTTAACCTTATTTTCTAAGAATTGTACATCATCAAATAAGAGTACATCAACAGTGGAAAAGAAGCTTTTTAACGTTTCGGATTCTTTTTCGCCTTTAACAAATTTTACATATTCTTCCACAAAATCATTCGCGTCGATATATAAGATTTTTGCGCTTGGATTTTGCTTTTTGACATAGTTACCAACGGCGTGAAGTAAGTGTGTTTTTCCTAACCCGGAATTTGAATAAATAAATAGTGGATTAAATACTTTACCTGGATTTTTAGCGATAACAGTAGCTGCTTTATAAGCTTCCTTATTAAAATCGCCAGGAACAAAAGAATCAAATGTCAAAGAATCACTAATTCTAGCGTTTTTGAAGAAAGTGCTTTCTTCTTTGATTTTAGGTTCATCTAATGATAAATTATTACCTTTGGTAATATCACTTAATTGTTTAAACACTAAACGATAATTAAAATCAGTTACTTCACTAACAACGTCACTAATAATGTCGATATATTTTGTAGACAATAATTTTTCTGCCACTATGGAATTAACCACAACAGTAATTGTGTCTCCGGTAATGTCATAAATGTATGTATCAGCGAAGAAAGAATCAAATATTCTTCTATCTTGTAAGCGCTGATCGATTATTTTTAATGTTTGTTGCCATATTCTGGCTATTTCTGATACTGAATTATTCATAATTATTCACCTAATGTCGAGGAACATTATAAAATAATTCACCATTGTTTTGTATGAGTATTTCACAATTTTTAAGTTTTCCACAACCGAATTGTTTTATTAATAAATTAAAGACACTTTTCCACTTTTCCACAACATCGTTTTTGTGGATAACTTTTCCACTTTTCCACACGATGTGGATATGTGGATTACTCGATTTTTAAAATATTTAAAGACAACATTTTCGTTTCTTTTTGAACGCAAAATTATATTTTATTGACTTTTATCAATAAATACGATTAAACTTATCTCGCTATGCAATAGGAGGTTTCTTTTATGAAAAGAACATATCAACCAAGTAAAATTAAACATCAACACAAAGCCGGATTCAGAGCTCGTATGAAATCCGCAAATGGTCGCCGCGTTCTTGCTCGCCGTAGAGCTAAAGGCAGAAAAAAATTATCTGATTAATTAGAGGAAATCTATGAAAATTATTAATCGCATAAAAGCAAGTGATGACTTTGCTTTAACGATTAAAAAAGGCAGAGTACAGCGTAACCAATCGTTCGTCGTCCATTATCGAAATAATGATTATCAATATACCAGAGTAGGTATTTCTGTTTCTTCCAAAATTGGCAACGCCGTAACTCGCAATCACATCAAAAGACAAATTAGATCGATGTGTGATGCACTTCTTGATTACACTCAATCTATAGACATTGTTATCATCGCTAGAAAAGATTACCTGAATTATTCGTTTAACGATAACAATGAGTCTTTAAAGAAAATATTAAAAATATAGATAGGAATTAATCGATGAAAAAAAGAACAAAATTTTCAATAGGAGGTTTAGCCCTCTTAGCGGGAATATTACTCTTATCAAGTTGTACTCAGTCGTTTTGTTCAGATTTAGATCAAGCGCATATTTTGTATGCTTTTGATTATGGTGTTACAGAGTATTACGACAATAAAGTAGAAGACTCTTTACCTTTGTTTGAAGGCAACACTAATATCTATTACAAAGCTGCAATTCCAACAAATACTGGAAGTGGTATTGGAAAAGCATTTGACACTGCACGAAAATCTAATATTCAAACACCAACTCTCAATTATTATGTGCAATTAGATAAGTTGGTTTTGAAATATGCTTTAAGTGAAAGTGAAATCGGTGAAGATCAATATAGCACCGTTACATTCGAACAAGTTTTAGATTCTTTAGATAAAAATGGTTATTTAAAATTCTATTACAGCAAAGATTTCGTTGGTCCGGCCACAAAAACCAATAAGCCACATATTTTTGACAGATATTTTGAACTCAATGATGAATTAAGAGTATTAGCAGCTAATCCTGCGACAAGTGGTATTTCTTATGACGATTTACCAACTACTGACTTTGTTAACATTTATACAAACGGCATGAAAACATTAGTAAGATCATATCGTTCTTGTATTGCTATTACCACTGATAAGTATGGTTACTATGGTTACGCTAATGGTGCTCCTTATCGTGGTGATAATAAAGTTCCAGTTGAAATCGAACAAAAAACATGGGGATATGCATGGAATAAAGGCTTCTTTGAAGGTCTATTAGTGTTCCCAATTTCTTGGTTAACAGAAACATTTGTTTCAGGCTTTAAATCAGGTCACGTCCCTGGTGGTTTAGCACAATTGCTTGCTATTTTACTTATCACATTTATTGTGAGAGGTTTAATGCTTGTTGTTACCTTAAAGCAAACAACCGCTAATGCAAAAATGCAAGCTTTACAACCTGAAATTACCAAGATTCAAAACAAATATCCAAATGCCAATACAAACAATTACGAAAAACAACAGATGGCTGCGGAAATGCAGAAACTATACAAGAAGAATAAAATCAATCCATTCTCTTCTTTATTAGTAATGATTGTTCAATTCCCAGTATTCATTTGTGTTTGGGGTGCTTTACAAGGTTCTGCAAGCTTGTCTTCAGATTCTGTTTTCAATTTACATCTTTCAGACGCAATTAGCACAGTTTTGTTTGATCCTTCTAATAACTGGGTCAATGGTAGCGCGGTTACAGCATTAATTCTTTTCTTGTTAATGTCTGGAGCACAAGTGCTTTCCATGTTATTACCTCAATTTATTCAAAAAGCAAAACGTAAAAAGATTGCATCTTTAGGTAAGAATCCAGCACAAAATGAACAACAAAACAGAATGAAAATGTTCACCTATATCATGATGGCTATGATTATTTTCATGGGCTTCACGCTCCCAAGCGCTATGGGTGTTTACTGGTTTGTTGGTGCGTTATTCTCAATCGCTCAAACATTTGTTGTGGAAGCAATCAATTCCAAAAAAGGCAAAAAGAAAGATGGAAAGGTTGTTAAAACAATAAAGAAAGAAAAGGTCGGGAAAGACAACAAAAACGACAAAAAAGGAGATAAATAATATATGAAACAATATACTGGTAAAACAGTTGAAGAAGCGCTTCAAAGCGCTGCTAGTGAAACTGGTGTTTCAGTTGATGATTTAATTTATATCGTTTCTGATAAGAAAAAAGGTTTATTTGCTAAAAAGATTATCGTTGAAGTATTCGATTTGGCGGATGTTATTAGATACGCTGAAGATTATTTATTAAACGTCACAGACGCTTTAGAAATTGAAAGCTCAGTTAACACCAAAATTGATGATGAAATCATCAGAATCACCATTGATTCTACACATAACCCAATCTTAATTGGTAGAAATGGTAAAACATTACAAGCTCTTAACGAGTTAGTTAAATTAGCCGTTAGCAATCATTTCCATAAGAGATTCAGAATCTTACTTGATATCAACGGTTATAAAGACAATAAATATTCACGTCTAGTACGTATGGCTAGAAGATTAGGTCATGATGTACAAAGAACAAAAACAACTTACACATTTGATCCAATGCCAGCGGATGAAAGAAGAGCTATCCATAACGCCTTAAATAGCATGCCAAACATTCGTACAGAATCCATTGGTGAAGGCGCACAAAGACAAGTTCAAATTATTTACGTTGAGTAAAAAGCACCCGTTGGGTGTTTTTTCGAAAGGATTATATGTTTGAAACCATTGTTGCTTTAGCTACCGCGCCAATTAAATCAGCATTAAGCATTATCAGACTATCTGGTGATGATGTTTTTGATGTGGTTAGTAGGTGCTGTGACAAAGACATAAAATCCATTAAAGAAAGAACAATTATTTACACATCAATTATTGACGAAAACAAAAAAATAGATGACGTGGTAATGCTTTTATATAGAGCGCCTAAATCATTCACAGGTGAAGATTCTATTGAAATTATTTGCCATGGTTCACCTTTGATTTGTAAGCAAATAATTGAAACGTGTATTAAATATGGTGCGAGAATGGCCACGAATGGTGAATTCTCTTCTCGCGCATATATGCATAATAAAATTGATTTAGTTCAAGCTGAAGCAATTAACGACGTCATAAACGCTACAACAAAAGAAGCAAAAGATTTAAGTTTACTATCCTTAGATGGACAAACAAGTTCTTTATTACAGCCAATTAAAACCAAAATTGCGGATATTCTTTCGCTTATTGAAGTGAATATTGATTATCCAGAATACGAAGACATTGAAGTCGCTAATAAGGAAACAATTATTAAGGTTGTTGATGAGTTAATTAAAGAAATAGATGTTTTAATTGATGATGGTAAAAAAGCCAAAATCATCAACGAAGGTATTAAAATCGCTATTGTTGGTAAACCAAACGTTGGCAAATCATCTTTGTTAAATGCTTTTCTAAAAGAAGATAAAGCTATCGTTACTGAAATAGCGGGAACAACGAGAGATGTTGTAGAAGGACAAACAAGTATTGATGGTCTAGTTTTACATCTGTTTGATACTGCTGGAATACATGATTCAACCGACAAAATAGAGGCAATTGGCATAGAAAAATCGAAGAAAACTATTAAAGAAGCTGACATTGTTTTAGTGGTGCTTGATGGATCAAATAAATTAGACGAAGAAGATAAGGAAATCCTTGAATACACAAAAGAGTATAATCCGATTGTTGTTTACAACAAATCTGATTTAAATAATAAAAATAACGGCTTATCGATATCGGCGTTAAACGGTGATATAGAACCACTTATTTCCGTTATCAAAGAACATGTTGGATTAGATGAAAAAGCCTTCTCTAAACCCGCTTTAAATAACGCTAGACAAATTGGTTTATTAACAAAAGCTAGAGAATCGTTAATTAATGCGAAAAATGATGCCTCAAATGACTTAACGGTAGATTTGATAGCAACCTCGTTATATGACGCTTATACTGCAATTCTTCAAATTTTAGGCGAAGGCAATCAAATAGATATCGCTAAAGAAATATTTTCTCGTTTCTGTGTGGGTAAATAATGAAAACAATTGATACACATTGTCATTTAAATGATGAAATGTTGTTAAAAGATTTAGACAACGTCATTTTAAGAGCGCAACAAGCTGGCGTCGAAAAAATGATGGTGGTTGGTTGGGATGAAGCAAGTTCGAAATTAGCTATTCAAATTGCAGAGCAATATCCATTCATATACGCAATTATTGGTTTTCACCCAGAAAATATCTTTGATATTAATTATGAAATCCTATATCAAACACTAGAACTATATAAACATCCAAAAGTGGTTGCTATTGGTGAGATAGGATTAGATTATCATTGGACTAAAGAACCTGAAAAAAGAGAATTACAAAAACAATTCTTTATTAAGCAAATTGACTTTGCGAATAAAGTTGGATTGCCAATATCCATTCATAGTCGTGACGCTATGCAAGATACAATTTCTATATTAAAAGAACACAAACCTTTATATGGCGGTGTAGTTCATTGCTATTCTGGGAGTGTTGAAAATTTAAATGATATAATTAACCTTCAATTACATATTGGATTAGATGGACCAGTTACGTTTTCTAACGCCAAAACACCAAAAGAAGTGGCGGCAGAAATACCTTTAGAAAATCTAGTTATTGAAACAGATTCTCCATATTTATCTCCACATCCTCTTAGAGGTACTGTTAACGAACCCGCTAATGTTGCTTTAGTGTTAGATGCAATTGCTGATATAAGAAATATGTCCAAAAAACATTTAGCGGATATCTTGTATAAAAATTCTTGTGAATTATTCAAAATATGAAAATTGCTTTAGATGGTATTTTAGTGGTGGAAGGAAAAGAAGATGCTTCTTATCTCTCTTCTTTTATCACATCTGAAATAGTTGTTCTTAATGGATTTGAATTAGCAGAAGAAACTATTAATTATTTAAAAGGAAAAAGAGTAATCGCTTTACTAGATCCAGATGATGCTGGTAAAGAAATAAGAAAAAAACTCAATTCAATGATTGATAACGTTTTTAATGTTGAGATAGATATTAATAAATGTAATAGAGGAAAGAAAAACGGTGTTGCTGAATGCGAAATCAATCACATAATTGATGCATTATCTCCCTATTTTGATAAAAATGACAAAAGACAAACTGATGAAATAACTATGTTTGATCTATATCGAATTGGACTAACTAATAGCGATAAAAATATAAGAGATTATGTATCTTTGAAACTAAATTTAGGCAAATGCAATTCTAAACAATTGTTAAAAAGATTAAACAACAATAGTATTGATATATCGACAGTTGAAAATATAATTAAACAATACCATGGAAATAAATAGAAATAATATTAATGAGATTATTAATAAAGCTAACTTAAAACCAGATAAAGACTATGGCCAAAACTTTTTGGTGGAAACGAGCATTTGCGAAAGAATAGTTGCTGCTCTTGAAGTCGAAAACAACGAACGCGTGCTTGAAATTGGCCCTGGTTTAGGATCGCTAACACATTATTTAGCGAAAGAAAAAGGTGAAGTTACCGCTGTTGATATTGATCAAAGAATGATCGACTTTTTAACAATTGTTTATAAAGATGAAAATAACGTAAAAATAGTGCAAAACGACATTAGAAAACAAGATGTTTCTGAATATGAAAAGATAATAGGTAACTTACCCTACAACATTACAACAGAAACAATTCAATATTTGCTATTAAATGCTAGTAAATGTAAAAGAATGGTATTTATGATTCAAAATGAAGCTTTCAATCGTTTCTCTGATTTGAAAGGTAAAGATTATGGACCATATTCAGTTCTCATTCATCTACTTGGAACAATTAAAAGGCTATTTACTGTAAGAGCGGGTTCATTTTATCCAGTCCCTAAATGTGATTCTGTTGTTTTTTCAATTGATATTACAAATAGAGAAGATTATGAAGTTATTAAAAATACATTTTTATTAACAAAAACTTTGTTTTTGAATCGTCGAAAAACAATAGCAAACAATATGCTTAATGTTATCAACGATAAAGATATTATTAACAAAGTTTTAAATGATTTAAACATTAAGAGTACCACTAGACCAGAAGAAATATCTCCTGAGCAATTCAAAAATCTCTATATTTATTTTTCCAATAATCACCTATCTAAATAGATTTTATTTGTGTAAAATATATTTGCCCATATGAAAACATTACATATTCGTAGTTACGCAAAGATCAACTTGTGCCTCAACATAACAGGAAAAAGAGAAGACGGGTATCATAATTTGGATATGGTCATGCTTCCAATTCAACTTCATGACTCCTTAGTGGTGGCTAAATTAAACAACGCTACCGACAACTATGTTACAGTTGATGACTTTTCAAACGGCACATTTACTTATAACTTAGCAACATTCGCTATCGATAAACTTCAAAGCGTTTATCATTTTTATGATAAGTTTAGAATTTTAATTCATAAAGTTATACCAATTCAAGCTGGTTTAGGTGGAGGTTCTTCTAATGCTGCCTATACCGCCAAAGCGGTTAATTCTATTTTAAAACTAGGAGCTTCTGACGAGGAACTAATGGACATTATGAAACCGCTTGGTTGTGATATCCCATTTTTTATTAAAAGCGTACCAGCAAGATGCCAAGGTGTAGGCGAGATTGTAACACCTATTACAGTTAAAAATAACTACTACGTGCTTATAGTTAAGCCAGATACTGGCTGTTCTACAAAAGATGTTTATCAAGTTGCTGATTCTATGAATTTAGCGGTTTGTGATGTTGATGCTGTTATTAAAGCTTTAGAAGATGGCGATGACGATAAATTAGCAAGCCTTATATCTAATGCTTTACAAGAACCAGCTATATCTTTGGTGCCATCAATTAAGAGCATTATTGACGAATTAAAAGAAGAAGGACTTAAGATAGTGCAGATGACTGGATCTGGTTCCGCTGTGTTTGCGTTATCTACTGATAAAAAGCAGTTAGTCAGAATACTTAAAAAATTAGAAAACAAATACCAAGTTGAATTAACAAAGGTGTTGAAATAAAAGGAGATTAACATGGATAAATATGTTGTCGTTTTAGCAGCAGGCAAAGGTACAGGAATGAATTCCCGTGATCCTGAACACTCTAAAGTGTCTTATCCAATTTTAGGAAAACCAATTATCAATTATGTTCTCGATGCAGTGAGACCACTTGATCCAAAACAAATAGTTACCGTTGTGGGTTTTGGTGGTGAATTGACCGCTAAATTAGTGGAAAAAGAATCTGCGGTCGTTTGGCAAAAAAGATTATTAGGTACAGGACATGCTGTTCTTCAAGCAAAACCATTCTTAGAAGGAAAACCTGGCCAAACATTAATCATTTATGGCGACACACCATTAGTAGAAACAGATACCCTCCGCTCTATTTTCCATATTCACGAGAAAAATAGATATGATATGACTGTTGTTTCAGCTATATTAGATAATCCAAAAGGATATGGCCGTATCTTACGTGAAGATAAGAGCAATCGAATCATCGCCATTAGAGAAGAAAGCGATTGCACATTCAGCGAATACGAAATCAATGAAGTTAATACAGGTATTTGTATTATTGATAACGAATTATTGTTCAAATACATTGAAAGATTATCTGTAGATAATAGCAGACACTTGTTCTATTTATCCGAATTAGTGCAATTATTCATTAATGACAACTATCATGTTGGTGTTTTCGTTGCTGAAGAAATGAAAGAAGTTTACAGTATTAACAATCGTATCCAATTGGCGTACGCGAGCAAAATCATGCGTAAAAGAGTTAATCAAAGATTAATGCTCTCTGGTGTATCAATTGATGATATTGATTCAACATATATCTCACCAGATGTGGAAATTGGTCAAGACACAGTAATTCGACCAAATACCACAATCTTAGGCAAATCCGTTATTGGTGAAGCTTGCACAATTGGTCCAAATGTTGTTTTGGATAATGTTGAAGCTGGAAATGATGCAGAAGTTTTATTTGCCAACATGAGCAACGAAAAAATTGAAGAAGGCCAAAAAGTTGGCCCATTTGTTGATAAACACGGTAAATAGTAATGCAAATTGTTGAGTGTTTTGGTAAGAACGTTTTTGTTGGTGAACAAATGATTGGTTATATTGATCGCGAAGGTATTTTTATCAACCGTCATAAATTTGCGGATATTACTCCTGATGGCATTATTTCTTATAACCAACAGAAAATTGGTTATGTCGATGAAGATGGTTATATCATCATCAAAGGAAAAGAAGCGGGATATATCGACACTGACAATAATTTCGTGTTTTATAAACTAAACAATCTCTAGAGGTAATTTATGATTGCGATAGGAATTGATATAGGTGGCACTTCCATTAAAGGTGCGGCAGTAGATTCAAACGGCACTGTTTATGAAAAATTTTCCATGCCTTTTGTTAAAGGAGAAGATGGAGAATTAACTATTCGTAAGCTTGGTGAAATCGTTAAAGAATATATAAAAGCGCATAACTTAGAAAACAAAATAGTGGGTATTGGCATCGGTAGCCCAGGCACATTAGATGTTGAACATGGCATTGTTAATTACGCAAACAATTTAGGCTGGGAAGACCTACACGTGGCTGATATTTTGCACGAAATAATGCCTTATCCAGTTAGATTAACTAATGACGCAAACGCAGCGTCTTTAGGTGAAGCAAGATATGGTGCAGGTAAACAATATAAAACTATTATTATGCTTACTTTGGGAACAGGTGTCGGTGGCGGAATTATCATCGATGGCAAATTATTTGAAGGTAATGAAGCTAAAGGTGGAGAACTAGGTCATGTTGTCGTTCAAGTTGATGGTGAACCATGCTCTTGTGGAAGAAAAGGTTGTTTAGAAGCTTATGCTTCTGCTACTGCTCTTATTAGGGAAACAAAGAAAACAATGCGTTTAAATAAAAGATCATTATTATGGAAAGTTTGTCCAGAAATCGAATTAGTGGGTGGTAAAACACCATTTGACGCCGCGAAATTAGGCGATCAAGCCGCTAATAAGATTATTGATGATTATGTTAAATATTTAGGTGAAGGTATTTTGAATTTCTGCAATATCTTTAGACCTAATGTCATAGTGCTTTCTGGTGGTGTTGCTAATGCAGGACCATTCTTATTTGATAAGTTAAATAACTACATCAAGGAAAGAAACTATGGTTATAAATTTACGCCGGAAGTTAGAATTGTACCTGCTCAACTAGGGTATGATTCAGGAAAAATTGGCGCCGCCGCGCTATTCTTTTAAAAAAGAGGGAGAGAAATATGCAATTAGTTATTATGGCCGCAGGCATGGGAAGCCGTTTTGGTGGCCTAAAACAAATGGAACCAATGGATGAATTTAATAATTTCTTATTAGATTACTCTATTTATGATGCAAAACGTGCTGGTTTCAACAGTGTTGTATTCATCATTAAAAAAGATTTCTATGAAGCTTTTAGAGACACTATTGGAAAAAGAGCGGAAAAGATTATTAAAGTCGAATACGCTTTCCAAGATTTAAACGATTTACCAGAAGGATTCAAATGTCCAGAAGGCAGAGAAAAACCATGGGGTACCGCTCATGCAATTTATGCGGCACGTGACTTAATTAAAGAAGATTTCATCGTCATCAACGGTGATGATTTCTATGGTAAAGAAACTTATGAAGTTGCTTATCACTATCTTAAATCTTTACCAGAAAATAGTAGTGGTAAATACGCCATTGTTGCTTTTGAAGCAAGAAACACGATGACAGAAAACGGTGCGGTTAAAAGAGGTGTTGCCTTTGAAGACAACAAAGGCCTTCTTACTAAATTAATCGAATCAAGTATTTACGCAAAAGGTGATAAAGTTGTTTGTGAACCTTTAGATGGTTCTCCTGCTTTTGAAACAGAGCCATCACAATTAGTGTCGATGAACTTATTCTGCTTCAATAAGGACTTAATCGCTGAATTAGGAAGAAAATTCCCAATTTGGTTAAAAGAAAACATCAATGTTCCTAAATCAGAATTTTTAATTCCAACTGTTGTTGATGAATTGGTTCACGAAAATAAGGCCACCGTGCGCTTATTATCCACGCCATCGGTATGGTTTGGTGTTACCTATAAAGAAGATAAGCCAGGTGTTGTTAAAGCCTTAAAAGATTTAGTGGATCAAGGCGTTTACAAACCAGGCCTTTATTAATTTAATAAAAAATTTATTTTTTACTTTATAAAAGTTCCTGATAATTCTAATATTATTGCATAGGAACTTTTTTACTTAAAAGTTCGATAAGAATAACTATTTCATTCAACCGTGCTGGAGGAAGAAATGAAAACATTAATCGTCTTATCTGCTATGCCTGGTAGTGGTAAATCTACTTGGGCTAAAAATTACCAAAAAGAGCATTCTCATACTTTGGTTGTATCTAGTGATGATATTCGTTATGAACTCACTGGCCAGATGCAAGACTTTTCGCGACAAAAGGAAGTGTGGGAGCTTTTTTCTTTACGCATTCATGAATACGCTAAAAAGTATGATGATGTAACTGTTATTCTTGACGCTTTAAACGATTTGAATTCGTTGAGAAAAAAATATGTTAACGACAATCCAGAATTTGATAAATATACTTTGGTTTTATTCCCTAGAACATTAGAACAAATTCGTTATTACAACAAACAAAGAAACGAATGTTCAATCGTTCCAGATGATCAACTTGAAATATTGGTCAATAAATGGGAAGAACCATCACAAGACGTCATCAATTTATTTAATGAAATAATCGAAGTTCGTTGGTAAGGAGAACATTTATGGATAGTAACGTCAGAGACCCAAACATGAAACGTATTAATTCTAGAGAATTAGCAGATGCGTTTATTGAAGAACAAATTAAACAAATCAAAGAGCAAGTCGGTAACAAAAAAGTATTATTAGCTCTTTCTGGCGGTGTTGATTCGTCAGTTTGTGCTGCTTTATTAATCAAAGCCATTGGCAACAATTTAACATGTGTTCACGTTAATCATGGCTTATTAAGAAAAGGTGAAAGTGAACAAGTTATAAAAGTGTTTAAAGAACAACTTGGCGCTAATCTTATTTATGTTGATGCAGTTGATGAATTTTTAGATGCCTTAGCAGGAGTTGAAGATCCAGAACAAAAAAGAAAAATCATTGGCAAAATCTTTATTGATGTTTTCAAAAGAGAAGCAAAGAAGCTTGATGGTATATCGTTCTTAGGCCAAGGAACTATTTATCCAGATATTTTAGAAAGCCATGGTATCAAAGCCCATCACAATGTTGGTGGCTTACCAGCGGAACTTGGTTTTGAATTAGTGGAACCAGTTAAATTGTTATATAAAGATGAAGTTAGACAAGTTGGTGAAGCCCTAGGCTTACCACATTCTATGGTTTACCGTCAACCATTCCCAGGACCAGGCTTAGGCGTTAGATGTGTAGGCGCTATTACGCGTGATAGACTTGAAGCTGTTAGAGAAAGCGATGCAATTTTAAGAGAAGAGTTCGCTAACGCTGGATTAGATCAACACGTTTGGCAATACTTTACTATCGTTCCACCAATTAAATCGACTGGTATAAAAGACGGCAAAAGAACATTTGAATGGCCAGTTGTCATTAGAGCAATTAACAGTGTTGACGCAGTAACTGCAAGCATTGAAGAAATACCTTATTCTTTACTTGGAAAGATAAGAGATAGAATTTTAAGTGAAGTTAAGGGTGTAAATCGTGTATTATATGATTTAAGTAATAAACCAGTTGCCACTATTGAGTGGGAATAGGAGGTAGGCATATGCGCGGAAATCGTGAAATCGTTTTATCTGAACAAGAAATCCAAGATATTTGCATTGATTTTGGTAAGAAATTGACCAAAGAATTGGAAAACGAAGAAAGAACTCCTTTGTTTTTAGGTGTCATGAAAGGTGCCTTAAACTTTATGTTTGATTTGATTAAGCGCATCGATAGACCTATCTTTACTGATTTCATTCAAATATCATCCTACGCTGGTGTACAAACTACTGGCAAAATCAATCTCAAAAAAGATTTTGATATGGATATCAAGGACCGCACAGTCGTTGTGGTGGAAGATGTTGTTGATACAGGTATTTCGATGAAATATCTTATCGATCATTTAAACGACAACTATCAACCAAAAAGAATTATAATCTGTTGCTTGTTTGATAAAGAATACGCTAGATGCGAAGACATCAAGATTGACTATGTTGGCAAAGTTTTAAAAGAAAACTGCTTCCTAGTGGGATATGGTTTGGACTATAACGAATTAGAAAGAAATGTTCCTTACGTTTATATTGCTCAACCAGAAGATATTGATAAATGGAATGAGGAGATTCAAAAATAATGAAACTTTTAGAAGATCGTATTTTAGAAGATGGAATTATTATTAATAATGATATCCTTAAAGTTGATTCTTTTTTAAATCACCAGATTGACGTTTCTTTAACAAGAAGTCTCGCTAAAGAGATTGCAGAAATATTTAAAAACCATGGCGTTAATAAAATATTAACAATTGAAACAAGTGGTCTTCCTCTTTCTTTTGCGGTTGCAGAAGAAATGGGCAATTTACCATTAGTTTTTGGTAAAAAAAGTAAATCATTAACCGTTGGCAATGATGTTTATAAAGCTGAAATTAAATCATTTACTCGTAATATAAATTCCACAGTTACAGTAGCGCAAAAATATTTAAAACCAGGCGACACGGTATTGATTGTTGATGATTTTTTAGCCGAAGGTAATGCTTCTTTAGGCCTTTATGATTTATGCAAGCAAGCCGGCGCTAAAGTGGTTGGCGTTGCTGTTGCTGTTGAAAAAGGATTCCAAGGCGGAAGAAATAAATTAGAAGCCTTAGGCCTTAAAGTATATAGCGGCGCTAACGTAAAAGCTTTCGTAAATAATAAACCAGTATTTTAATTATGAAATATTTAAAAGTGCTTCTTTTTGGCATATTAGCAGGATTAGCAATCGGCTTAGGATCTTTTGTTTTTACTATCGTTTGGGCTTATTTGCCTTCTGTTGGTGGAAAGATATTCGCCTCAGCTTTATTTTCTATCGGTTTGATTCTTGTTTGTGTTTTAGGTCTCCAATTATATACAGGTAAAATTGGTGTCGTATTTGATGATAAAAACAAATTAGTGGAAAACGTAATTAATTTACCAATCATGTTAATTGGAAATGCGATTGGCGCTTTTGCTTTAGGTATCTTATGTCATTTTATTTTCCAAAATGTCGAAGTTATCAATTCAAAGATTATTGCCATTTCTAACACTAAAATTGATCCAACATTAATAGATCCTCATAATAGTGTCTTTTTAGAAGGCATCTTCTGTGGCGCTTTAGTGTATATTGCTGTTTATTTATTTAAAAACTTACAAAACTACGCCATGAAGATTATTGGTATTATCGTTGCGGTTACATTATTTGTTTATTGTGGATTCCAACACTGTATTGCCAATATGTTTTACTTCGGTATGGCGTTTAATTGGCAAATAGGCATGCTTTGGAACTTATTAATAGTTATTCTCACTAATAGTATTGGTGCTTTATTGGTCAGATGTCTTGTCCATTTAGCCGCTATTATCGCTGCGCCAAAAAGCAATTAATTAAAACAATAAAACAACAAAAAAGGCACCTCGTGTGCCTTTTTATCTATCTTCACGATAATATGATTGACCTAGCGCTGATGGTGGCTGAGTCTCTCGCTTGCCAAGCATTGATATAATTACCAAAACTATGATTGTGACAACATATGGAATTGCTTTAATAAGTTCAAGTTTCCATCGTCCAACCACGCCATTAAATAAAGATGAACCTGGTAAGCTATATAAGAAAGCGAACAACAGCGATCCACCAATACTAATTGCGGTATTCCAAATTGAGAAAATAACAAGAGCAACTGCGACCCAACCATAACTATCTAATTGTTCATAATTTGGATTGCCTGCGCTAAACTCGAGATAGAAATATAAACCACCAAGGCCACAAATCCACGATCCTATCACGGTTGCAAGGTATTTGTATTTGTTGACGTTAATACCGCTTGCATCACTTGTTCCTGGATTTTCACCAACAGCTCTTAATGATAAACCAATGCGTGTAAATCTGATGATAATAAAGACAACTATTGCAACTATAAATGATAAATAGAATAAGAAACCATGATTCAAAAATATATGGGCGAACCAATTAGCGTTTGGATTGGCATTAATAGCCTCTTTAAGCGCTTGTGGCAAGTAACTTTGGAAATAATCTCTGCCCACGACTTTAAAGGCGTCACCGTATTGTACAACGTTATAACTGCTATAATCATCAGCGCCTATGCCACATAGTGTAGAGCCGAAATACTTAAGCATTGCAACACCAAGAGTTGTTATTACTAAACCAGTAATATTTTGGTTGCACTTAAGCGTATCTACTAAGAAACAATATAATAGACCCGCTAATCCGGACAACACAAAGCAAAATACAACCGGTAATAAAATGCCCAAGAAGGTCGAACCAGCACCATTATTTAAAATTGCTTCTAAACCATAAATGTCTGTATAAACCTTACAGCCAACATATCCGCCTAAAGCGCCCATGCACATTACGCCAGGCGTGCCCAAGTTTAAATGACCGCTTTTCTCAGTAATTGTTTCCCCAATACATCCGTAAAGGAAAATAACGGTAACACATAATGTTGAATAGAACAAACCTGTCATAATGCACCTCCCTCAACTTCTTTTTTCTTTCCTGGGAGATTTATATGGATTTTGAAGTTAATAAAGAATGTACAAATTAAAAGAATCAAGAAGAACAACGCTACTGACATTTGCGCAATTGCGTTATCACATCCATCGATCATTGCGCTTGCGTTTTCACAACCAAGTGTCATAAAACTTGTTAAGAAAGAATAAATAGCCATAGCAGGTATTGAGAATTCACCCATCCAGCAAATAATAATCGATGAGAATCCTCTACCACCAATGCTCGAAGCTTTTAATGCTTGCTCATTTCCGGCAACGACAACAAAGCCAACAAGACCACAAATCACGCCACATAAAATAGCAGTTCTAATAATTACTTTTTTGACATTAATGCCAACATATCTGGCGGTATTTTGACTGCCACCAACAACAGATAACTCATACCCGTGTTTAGAATATTTGAGATAAATGAATAACAATATAGCGACAAAAATGATAATGACAATGTTGATTATATAGCTGTTGTTAAAATAAGGAAGTTGGGGTAGCCAACCATAATGTTCATTTTCCCATAATCTTTCAATGCCACCAGATGGAGAGTTTGAATTAGCGCTTGTAAAAGAAAGAACAACATTAGTTGCGACATAATTCATCATCAAGGTAAATAATGTTTCATTAGTATTAAATAACGCTTTGAAAATCGCTGGTATTACTGTCCAAATAGTTGCGAAAATAACAGCAAACAGCACTTCTAAAATTATTGCAATGACAATTGGCACCTTTGGCGCAATAAAGATCATCACAACCAATGCACCTAAACCACCCATTAAACATTGACCTTCAGCGCCAATATTCCAAAATTTCATTTTAAAAACAGGTGTTAATGCTACAGCAATACCAAACGAAAATGCTGAATACCATAATAAAGTAACTATCGTGTTAGGATTCATCAACGTTCCGTAATAGAAGAATTCATAAAACTTCAAAAAGCTGCCTGGTGAAGCAATGTTTGCTATGATGCCAAAAAGCAAAAATGAAACGAGAACAGCGGAAGCAATGATAACTGCCTTTTTCCACCCTTTGATATCAGTACGACGTGATATTCTAATGAGTCTTTCTTTTTCTGCTCTCATAAGTAATCAACCTCGTGTCTTGTCATAAGTTCACCAATCTGTTCTTTTGTAACTAATTTGGTGTTCACAAACCCTGTAACATGTCCATCGCATAAAACCATAATGTGGTCACATAACGCTAATAAAACATCTAAATCTTCACCAACGTATATAACAGCAATGCCTTTTTGTTTTTGTTTATCTAACAGATCATAAATTAGATATGAAGAGTTAATATCTAAGCCACGTACAGGATAAGCTGCCATAAAAACCTTAGGTGCTAAGGCAATTTCTCTACCAACTAATACTTTTTGAACGTTTCCACCTGATAACTTAGAAACATTTATTGATGTGCCAGGAGTGGATACATTTAATTCTTTAATAATCTCTTCAGCGAGTTTCTTTGGTTTTTCTCTATCTAAGAAAATCCAGTGACCGTGTCTATAATTACGGAGCATTGTATTATCCACTAAGTCCATATTAGCCACAAGCCCCATGCCTAATCTATCTTCAGGAACAAAGCTTAATCTAATTCCTAATTCTCTTATTTGTAATGGATTTTTGCCTTTTAAATTAACAATCTCATCTTCGTTAAAAAGTACTTCCCCATCGTTTACTTTCTTTTTGATGGCCTTGTTTTTCATACCTTTAAAACTTAAAGGACTACCATCAGGATTATGGAACGTACCTTCTTCTGCTAAATGTTTAATACGTCTTAATGTTTTATGAAAGAATGTTGCGGGTTGGTTTTTCTTAGGATTACGGAAAATAACTTCGCCACTTTCGATTGGTCTTAATCCTTGTATGGCCTCTAAAAGTTCTCTTTGCCCACTTCCAGAAATACCTGCTATTCCAAGTATTTCACCACTTTTAGCAACGAAGCTAACATTTTTAACTGCGATATTTCCATCATCGTTTCTAACGGTTAAATTATTAACAAATAATCTATCTGCAACATTTTTTGGTTCTGTTCTATTTATTTTTAAATCAACCTTTTCACCAACCATCATATCGGTTAATTCTTTGATGCTTGTTTCTTTTGTGTTGACGGTGGCAACATGCTCACCTTTTCTAAAAATAGCGACCCTGTCACTGATTTCCATGACTTCATTAAGCTTATGAGTAATGATAACGATAGACTTGCCATCTGATTTCATGTTTCTTAACACATCAAATAAATGTTTGATTTCTTGAGGTGTTAAAACAGCGGTTGGTTCATCTAAAATCAATACAGAAGCATTCTTATATAAAGCTTTAATTATTTCTAAAGTTTGTTTTTCACCAACTGTCATATTATAGATTTTTTTATTTGGATCTAATTCAAAACCATATTTTTGACATATTTGTATGATGAATTTTGCCGCATCTTTAACGCTACTTGCATTTGTTGCAGTTTTACTTTTTTTGCTTAGACCCATTACAACGTTTTCAGCAGCGGTAAAAATATCCACCAATTTGAAATGTTGGTGAACCATACCAATACCGAGTTTAAGAGAATCTTGCGGAGAATTAATCATCACTTTCTCACCATTTATATAAATATCGCCTTTGTCTGGTAAATAAAGTCCGGAAATAATGTTCATCGCGGTTGTTTTTCCAGAACCGTTTTCACCTAAAACAGAAAGGATCTCACCTTTATATAAATCAAGATTGATATTATTATTTGCTACGACACTACCAAAAATCTTAGTAATACCTTTTAATTCGATTACTTTTTCTGATTCGGGAAGCGAAGTGGTGTTAATGTTGTTTTGCATATAGTCAAACGGGGGGCAAATGAATGCCCCCCTTTTTTATTAATAAAAGAATTAGAAGAGTTGGTTCTTTTCTGTGATACCATCAATAATCTTATCGAAAGAAGGAGCGCTTCTTAATTCGGATTCATGATAGTAACCACCTTCTAAGAATTTAGCATCAGCGGCTAAACCAAACCATGTGGTGCCTTCAGCATCGGCTGGTCTCATATTGGCTTCTGTTGGAGCTTCACCATTAATTTTGAAGTTATTGATATCGAAGACATGACGTGTGCCATCGATTAATTCTTTCTTAACTTTATCGATTTCTTTTTGAGCACCGGCTGGGCAGTTTTTGCTGCAGCTGTCGATTTCAACAGAACCATCTTTTAATGTACCAGTGAAGTTATTTGGAACTGATGGTTGTTTCTCGTTTGCTTTGGCATCGACATAGTCCATAATGACTTTTTCATAATATGGAGCCCAGTTAATTCTAGAAGAAATTAAGTATGTATTTGGACCATCGCTTAATGTGGAACCATTGTATGAAACGTTTGGAATGCCTCTTGCTTCACAAGCTTGTGGAGCACCATGGCTATCAGCGTGTTGAGAAATTAATTTACAACCATCATCCATTAATTCGTTAGCGACATCTTTTTCTAATTTTTCTTCATACCAATAACCAGTGTATTTGACTGACATTGTGGCTTCTGGGACAACGCTTCTAACACCTAAGAAGAATGATGTGAAACCAGAAATAACTTCAGCATATGTGAAAGCACCAACGTAGCCGACTTTAGCTTCGGCAGCAGTGTATTTACCCGCTTCGATATCAGCTTTCATTCTTAAACCACCAGCGACACCGGCTAAATATCTACCTTCATAAATGGAGGCAAAAGCATCGCCAAAGTTATTTAAATTTTCGTTTTCACCATTTGTACCTGTAGCATGGCAGAACATAACGTTTGGGAATTCTTTGGCGGCTTTGATCATATGTGATTCATGTCCAAAGGAATCGGCAAAAACAATGTTGAAGCCTTGTTGTGCAAGGGCTTTGGCTTTGTCGTAGCAACCTGGGCCTTCTTCGACGTCTTCAAAAACCGCTAATTCGAAACCGAGTTTCTTTTGTGCAGCTTTCATAGCAATGATGAAGTTGTTGTCGTATGTACTGTAAGCGCCGTGTAAGCAAATTAAGCCGACTTTGACGCCTTTGGCTGGACCATCAGCGTTACCGCCACCGCAACCAGCTAAACTAGCCATTGAAGCAGCACTTAATGCTAAGAGTGATAATAAGCGTAATTTCTTCATTTTTGTTTTTCTCCTCCTTACATTCTTTTCTAAAAAAATAAAAATGAGCTTCCTTAACAAGAAGCCTCTACATTAAATCAATGTCGAAATGAACGAACGTCTATTTCGTCAATTAATTTTTCGTAGTACTAGATTATACGGTCTAGTGTAGAGACTTCCCTCCAATTAGGGAATTATACGAAGCCAGCGATACGAGCTCACTGACATAATTATTATGGTTTATAAAAGTGTAAAAGTAAACACCAAAAAGAGTGAGTTTATAAAATAAAAGTTAAAAAAACTCGCACGTATTCTTATATTAAAGATTTATCGTGCGAGAAATATTTTTTTATTTTGTTTGAAAATTAATAAGCTTCAACCGGAACTATTGATAAAACAGGGTATTTTTCTAAGACTTTTCGACCATTAAGTGGAGTTAATTCAACGTAGAACATTACTCCTGCGACAATACCGCCGCTTCTTTCGACAAGTTCACATAAAGCTTTTGCGGATCCACCTGTTGCTAATAAGTCATCGACCACTAAAACTCTATCGCCTGGTTGAATAGAATCTTGCGAAACAACAAGAGTAGCGGTGCCATATTCTAAATTGTAAGAAACACAGTACCCTGGTCTTGGTAATTTGCCTGGTTTTCTAGCCATGACAACGCCTTTTTTACTCATTAATCCAAGTGTTGGACCAAACAAGAATCCTCTTGCTTCTGGGCAAACAATCTTATCAAAAACAATATTGTTTTCTTTTAATTCATCAATCATTACATCAAATACTTTTTGCAAGTATTCTGGGTTTTCGAATACTGGAGTAATATCTTTGAAAATAATGCCTGGTTTTGGAAATCCAGGAACGTCTTTAATAAACTTATCCGCTAAAGCGATAACTTCTTCTTTTTTGGTCATACTATTTACCTCTTGTAACTAAATAATTTTATACCAATAGTGGCCTTTTCACAATTATATGATAAGACATTTTTATGCCTTTTCTTTTGACAAAAATGCGATTGTGTTTTTTCTTTTTAAAATTAGTAAAAAATGTTTTGCAATATCGTGCGTCTGTGATAAAGTTTTAGTCAAAGAATTGCTATGGAGAAGGTAGTTAGAAAATTGAAGAATCCCACTGTCTTAGGGGGTTTCTTCCCTCTCAACAGCCTCTCTGTCGCTATTCATGTTTGTTAATTTGGCCCCATTGTCGGGTCATTTTTTTTGCTTAGGAAGGAGAAACAATTATGGCAACAAACAAACTTATCTTTGAAATTGATGGCAAGCCAAGTATTGGCAAACTATTAGTTTTCGCCTTTCAACAAGTACTAGCTGTTCTTGCGGCGACAATCGCTGTGCCAACAATCATTCATTTACCAGTACAAATTCCTGCCGCTATCTTAGGTGCTGGTTTAGGTACTATCGTTTATTTACTTTTTACAAGATTTAAATCACCGGTCGTTATTTCTAGCTCATTTGCTTTCTTGGGTGCTTTAACAAATGCAGTGGCGTTTGGTTACATGGGCATCTTATTAGGTGGTTTATTTGCTGGTTTAGTTTATGTCGTGATTGCTTTAGTCATTAAATTCGCTGGTACAGGATGGGTTAACAAGTTAATGCCTCCAGTCATTATCGGACCAACAGTCGCTTTAATCGGTCTTTCTTTAGCCGGCGCTGCGATGGGCGATATTGTCAAAGCTAACTCCGATTCAATCAATGGTGGTTATAACTTGATCGGTTTATTATGTGGCCTTGTCACATTCTTTACAGTCGTTATCTGCTCAGTGCAAAACAAATTCAAAAGTGGAAGATTAATTCCATTCATCATTGGTATTGGTGTTGGGTACTTAGTGGCCTCCATCTTTACAATCATTGGTAACGTTGCAAATTTAGATTATTTCAAAGTCATCAACTGGGAACCAATTATTAATAATTTTAAGGAAATTTCAATCGAATCATTCATCACATATCCACGCTTCGCTTTAATCGGTGGCATTCAAGAACTCGCTAATGGTGAAGTCAGCGCTGACATCTTAGCCGCTAACGCTAACGCCCAAGTTATTACTCCAATCGGTGTTGCTGAAGTGGCTTTAGCCTTCGTTCCAGTTGCCTTTGTCACATTTGCTGAACACATTGCCGATCACAAAAACTTAAGTTCAATTGTTAATAAAGATTTATTAGTGGAACCAGGTTTATCCAGAACATTACTTGGTGATGGTGTTGGTTCTATGGTTGGTACAGTCTTTGGTATCTGCCCTAACACCACATATGGTGAATCTGTTGGTTGTGTTGCTATTACAAAGAATGCCTCTGTCAGAACAATCTTTGTTGCTGCTTTAATGCTTATTGTTCTCTCATTCTTATCACCTATCACCGCTGCTTTAAGAACAATCCCAAGCTGTGTTATGGGTGGTGTTTGTTTAACTCTTTATGGCTTTATTGCTGTTTCTGGCTTCAAAATGTTCCAACAAGTCGACCTTAATAAAAACAAAAATTTATTTACTGTCGCGGCCATTCTTATCTCTGGCATTGGTGGTCTTTCAATTCAAATCCCATATGCCATTGCCAAAGAAGATACAATTATCAATGGCGTACCATTCTTAAAAGGCCAAGTTACTAACGCAATTCAAATTACTTCTATCGCTACAGCCCTAATTTTAGGTATCATAACTATGGTGATTACCAACGCAGTTGAAAAACGTAATGCACCAGAAGAAAACGAACCAGTTCAAGCTGATTCAGAACAAAAAATCGAGGAATAAAAAATGGCTTTTGAAGAATACCCAAATGTCAAAATTTTAGATCATCCATTGATCACACATAAGATCACAAAACTTAGAGATAAAACCACTAAGACAAGTGAATTCAAAATGCTTGTCAAAGAAATCTCTATCTTAGAAGGTTATGAAGCTTTAAGAAACGTTGATACAGCAATGGTGGAAATTGAAACCCCAATCGAGAAAACTGTGCAGCCAGTTGTTAAACGTAAACAACTTTGCTTTGTTCCAATCTTACGTGCGGGTCTAGGTATGGCCGATGGTTTACTTGATTTATTACCAGGTTGCACATGTGGTCATATCGGTTTATACCGTGACGAAAAAACAAAACAACCAGTGGAATA